>Ga0307515_10003286_pt1 | contig 34206 bp, 37 predicted proteins | sample 17_EM_MG_FD_194513 | JGI IMG/M metagenome (GOLD analysis project Ga0307515, IMG submission 194513) | Populus trichocarpa ectomycorrhiza microbial communities from riparian zone in the Pacific Northwest, United States - 17_EM | ecosystem: Host-associated > Plants > Roots > Unclassified | place...
GGCTTTATGTTTCACACCCAAACAAAATTGTTTTCATGAATTTCACCATATGTAGAGTATTTCTATTTATTCTGGGGGCATTTGGCTGGATTGTGGTTGTGTGATGTGTATTGTAAAAGCTGGCCCATCTGTGGGCCCAAACCCGGTTACCGGCAAAGGGATAACTTGCGCAAGAAAATTATTCCCTATCATAGCAAAGCCAAACCTCAAGTAGCTTAGAGTCATTAATTTGGAACACTTTCTATTGATTTACTAATACCGTATTTACTGAAATAAGAGGAATACCCCTATCGCATTAACATCTGCAGAGTATCCAGGGAACTGATTGCATGTGCAAAATGATAATTTAGAGAATAGAGAAATAAGAAAGCGACTCAAGACTTACAAGAAAGCCTATGTTACCCTTCGCTTCCATATACCAGAATACAATATAACTCGAAATACGCGGACAAGTGATCCACTGTGATGCACTCCCGAAACGTTCTTAAAAGGTTTTGCCTTCCAATAGTAAAATTCTTACTTATACATACTAACAATGGCCATGACTTATTCTCAGCGTAACACCGACAAAGCGCCTAAGATACTGACAAGTGCAAGATGTTAAATTCATAGCTTGTAATGAGTAGGATATGAGATAAAAGAGATTATTGAACACCGACAATCTCCCATTTCCCACGCTGAATCCGAAACGAAATCTCCAACCCGTTCCCTACTTTCTTCAACTGGCATCTCGTACCATATAATTAAGAAAATAATTTCCTGCCACATCCCGGCTCATTGAGAGAATTCACTGTAACATTGAACCGAAGAAATTATATAATCCCCTAGTTAAGCTGCACCGCATCGTTGTGCAAGTTTTTTGCAGGCTAAAAGCGTAATACAGATGAGGGTTTTATGTGGAACGGAATTGGTGATCATGCACGCGGGCATGAAACGCTCTAATGAGGGTAAATCTTTGCGGTATAAATTCCTTGCGTTTACCGAGCGTAAACGCTCTAGTGCTGAATCTCCTGCGCAACAAGTCTCCAATATCGGTAAACCGTAATCGTGCTGTAGGAAGCGTTCGAATTTGAGAGGCTCGCGAAATCTATGGTTTTGTTGATCGATGTCTGCTCTCGGTATAAGGTTACGTGGTAAACTGCGTTTTTACTTGTAAACTTAATCTTAAAGTGATGTATATTAGTGATTGATCTGCTGTGGGATTATCAAAGAAGAACGAATACCTCATGAAGCAAATGTTATTTTTTTCTCGGCTATTCTTTCGAATCGTGCGCTGCCATGATTTCTTCGGTGTAGGTGATGGTTTTTTCCGTCTTGACTGTATCTGGGTGCTCGAGACCTAACACCTTTCTTTGCCCAACCACTGCAATCTCGAACTTCTCCCGTGCTTCCTTGTAGTTCTCCTTCCCGAGATGCGCAGATGCCACGTTATAAAATGAAACTAGTGCTTGTGGGTGGCTGGAACCACATGACGTTTTATATCCCTCTAGTGCATACGTGTGCCACTCCAATGCTTCGTCATATCTATCCTGCAGGTAGAACATAGTGCCGAAGGTGGACGCCGTTGATGGATGGACATTTAAGCGTGCTCTGTCTAATGTAGGCTTCAACAATCTTTCCGCTTGCTTGTACTGCTTTTGGCGAAGAAGTATAGTGACAGTATTCCGGAGACATCTCATGGTAAAAGGGTCGTTTTCGCCGTGCACCTTTTCGGATACCCGTAACGCTTGCGAATACCACTGCAATGCATGTGCGAACCGCGTTTGTGAGCTGCTAACGCTCTCCGAGTCGGCAGTTCTTGACCTCGGTGGATCGTCATTGATGTGTAGCAGTGCTTCCTTATGTTGCTTTTGTGAGCGGGATACAGCAGCCATATCAATGGCTTGCCGCCTCTGCCGATTCGCATTACCATGTACTCCCATTTCTGAGTCTGGGCCCTGACCATACCACTCCAGCATTTCATCGTGACAGGCCTGATGGAAAAAAACATCGCCAATGCTACGCATTGTGTTTAGTGTGGATTGGTGTTCCGGACCGTATATTAACTTGAAGCCATCTAAGGAATCCCGGAAAAGATCCAAAGCATCGTTATGCCTTGCCCTGACATCATAGTATAATGCCAACTGGCTCTGGAGATGGTGCGTTTCACCTAGAGAAACCCGAAGATTCTTGATATTTCGGAGCGAAACCAATGCGTGCGTAGAGACCTCCGCGCACTCTTTCCACGACTCAGGATCAGTTATTCTTTCAGTGGCGGGAAAGTAGCGGTCACAGAGCAAAACAGCGAGCTTCGCAAATAGTGGTCGTTCTGATTCTTCAATTCGGTCGAGGGCCATCTCATAAACAAGGTCATGTATACAAATATTGCCGTCTGGTTTGCCTATAAGAGCTGCAGCACGGAGGTTCGAAATCGCATTTTCTATTTCTTCTGAACAGGAGAACAGCTGCTGGAGGGGTGCACAGGACTCAGAGGTATATGCGCCACTGGAATGCTGTGGTGGCTCGGTAGTGTCTGAATAGGATCCGTTTGAATTGTATAGATGGCAAAGCATTCTTGTCGCTGCCATTATTGCGTAAACACAGCCCCTTCTTGACGATTTGTGGGAACTTGCCATCACATTCAGTGGCGGCCGTAAGCATTTAATATTTTGCGCCCCAACCTTGAGCAATGCTGTGGGGATGTTATGCCAATCCAGATGGACCAATAGTTTGAGCAGAACCGCCGCACAAGGATCCAGATTCATCAATGCGAGAGCGAAAACGTCGTAGACGCTTGGGCTATCGGCAATTGGAGTTGCTCTCAAAGTTGTGGTCTTCTCGTATCGCAAAATATCCAGGTACTCGGACAACGACCACTGCCTCTGGTAAATACATGTTGCGCTTTGGTCGAGGGCCAAAGGTAGGCCACCGACCTCGTGTCCAAGCTCCGCGGCCTGTTTAAGTTGGTCGTCACTGGCAGTTGATTTCTCAATGTTGGCAGTCTTCAGGATCAAGTCGACGGCATCATTGGTGTCCATGCACGTCAGCTCAAGTGTCCCAGCTGTTTCGAGCGATTTGGCTGCTAGTTCATCGCGCATAGTGAATAGGATAATTCCGCTATCGCCAGCAGGAAGGTGTTGTTGTACAATCCTTAAAGATACCACATTATCGACCAAAAGCAGCCAACCACCAGGGTAACATCTTGTGAGCCAGTCTTTGACCATTTCAATCATTACCGCCTGGCGGGATTCGTGACGAAGTTTTAGAAGAGCGTGTATGACCTGGTATCCTTGGACCAAATTCTCTGTTTTCGAGGCATCGATATAGAATATATTGCAGATTGGGTTAACTTCATGGAAATCGTTGGCGGCTTTCAACATGAGTTGAGTTTTCCCAGCACCAGGCATTCCATACACCGCAATTCTTTTCGACCTAGATGGCGACCCCGAGATCATCGTTTGTAGGTCGTTAAGCTGGTGCGTCCTTGTCTCCGCTTTAGATTACCTCACAGAAAGTTACATTGAGGATCTTACCTTCCAGTAAAGTTCCTAGTTAGTTGGTCAGGTACTTTATAAATCCCATGAGGGAACTTTTCCTCCAAGTCACTCTGAATCCTCTCTAAATACCGAATGCATTAGTCGTTCATCCCATGATGGTAACATGGATTAGGTGTGACTGACCTATTCGTGCGAAACCTATTAATCACAGAGTTAGCGGTGCCATGATTGGATAGCAAGAAAAATAAATACACACCATCAGCCACCATCCTCATCTGGTCCGCCTGAGCAGCAAGGTCAATCTGAACGGTGTGTTCACGAATTTTCTCCTCGATGTCATCGAAAGGCTGTTGCAGTGTGTTGATGAGAGATGCCGTGATGGAGCCTACGAACTCAGTACATCAGTGGTTATCCGACACTCTCAGTTACTTCTTTGGCGCATACCAATTCTAGACCGTCCATAAAAGGTAGTGACCTCCAAACCGAACTCTATCACATCCTCGTAGAAACTCAAGTCCCAATTAGTCGAAATTCGTGTGGTTCTTGATGTATACAAACCTCACAAGCCTCTCCTGTAACAGTTCGGTCACCCCAAGAAGCTGCACATATTTCTCATATCTTTCAAGGCTCCGTATAATGAGCTCCAATAACCGGCCAGCCTTCACATACGCATCATGGACGTCTCGTAATATCCGCAAGTAAATTAATACTAACACTTCTAGTCACGATAGTTCGGGGAAATACAATGAGAACAAATTTGACGGAGCTCCATAGAAGACTAGCCAAAGATGGGTCTAAAAACTATCGTTAGCCTTATTGGCATCTAGTACAACCTCAAGTACACAACTGCAACGGAATCTAAAGCTACTCACTGGATTGAACTGCTGTATGCACCACCGCAGAAAATCTTTCTAGCCTGGTTATAACTAGAGGGTTAATCGCGTGAAAAAGCCGGTCTCTCAGCGTCCTCTCTCGTTCGTTCCGTGCTCTCGCGTTTCGCACTGCAAAGATGACGTCGCTAAGTCCAGTCTGTTTCTTGATCAGCGCAAACTGGTGCTCTTTGATTTTTCCTTTCTTATAGAGTTGCTCATAGCGCTGAATGGCTGCAGCGTAGACGGTTCCAAGGGTTGCGTCAGCAGGCATCGTTGTGCACCGTAAAAGAGCTGTATGAGCAGATTGTGAGGATGTAGATGGATTTGAATTGCTATGCTAGATGCTGAAATGGGAGATGTTGCGGCTATTTTTATGGTGGGGTGAGGTTGCTTGGTGTGTAACCCACCGATAATAATTTTATCAGCCCCACTGTATCTTACAGCCGGCCTGGCCCGGGGTCCGCCTTGCGGGCATGCCCCATCAATAGAACCGGTGGGATATTCTGCGATAAACAAGTAATTGAAACGAAGATAGGCTTTCTATACGCCTGCGGTTGAGTTGTGTATGCAACTAGTTGTCAGGTAGGGATGAATTTACAAAAGATCACTCGCCCATCAGCCAATGGGCATCGTTTAACCTATTAGTTGCAACACGAAGTCATCAAGTTAAACGTGTCCCCACCACATAGTATCTCGATACTACACATATGCCGCATAGGTTGGTTATGCGATTGCCTATATTCTAGTCAGCACGGCTGACATTCCTGATGTGTTAATTGAAAAAAGTACAGACAGTGGCATGGTATAAAGCGGCTGAATCTTGGCTGTTAAGCCTTAAGTTCTATCTACGGATATGGTGCTGCTTGGTGTGATCCCCGGAATGGGCGCCCCTTCGAAGGAGTAGTGTAGCGGTATCCACGAGATAATTCTCCTCTCATTACCACTGCCACCCACCATTGTCCGCCACCTCCTATCACATGCCAGCTAGCACGGATCTAACGTCAAAAAAGAAAAAAGCGGTAGCCGCGGTGGTGGTGGTGACCTAATTTGTAGCGCAACTTTTGTGGTTACGTTATATGAGTTAATGATTCGGATATATATGAATGGTATACCGGTATGTGGTTCTCGTTATGGTGTGACAACTATTGCACCACACCGAATCTTCACTCTATTCATGGATTCCACAAACACCCCCATCTATAAATTGGACTTTTCTACAGATGATAGGTTGTCCAATCCGCACAAGATGAATCCGTAAATGTGCTTGACATGCCAAGTCGCTTACCACATATGGTCTCTGACTGAATATGGCGATGCCTGCTAAACGACTTCTTACGATATATCTTCAATGTCGAAGTAGTATGGTGTTATAACTAAATATATTGAGTCGTATAGAAGATAAACTTGAGTATCCAGACAATGTAATCGACTAGAAAAAAATACCTATAAATTTTAACCACGCTTCGTATAGGTATATGGCGCACGCGCCTACACTCAATATAGTAAGCAATAGTAGCCACCCTTCCCTGATTGTGAGAAGTAATATCTAGACATGTTACGTAGCGAAAACTGAGACAGGAAACTGACAGCTTTAGATCTCGATCACCACCAAGTTCAAGGAGACCCCCGCTAAATTCCGCTCTTAATCTCAGCACGTTCTGGCCCTTTCTCAACTAGCTATTGCTCCACCCCCGCGAGCACGCCAATGCTCCACCTGCCGCACCACCAGGCGTCCAATGAGCTCATCTGCCGTACCCCTGCCACCCCAAACTACAGAATCACACACACAATCGTATGCCCAAATTCGAACATTTCTGATGTGTGTACAAGCCTACAGTCGTCAGCTTGCCACAGTTATTCTCGAACAACAAGATCAAGTAAATGGAACGTCCCTTAGCTATTTTAATCTGAATTGCTACTTTCTTCGCGTGACCCATAGTCTCATTCTTAAGTTCATTACGTTATGACTAGCACCCGCAGAAAGGCAATAAAATAGCTCACACGGAGTGATATCATCTTCTTATCGTAAGTAAATTGCCTTGCTTGACAATATTGGGTAGAACAATATCAGGTGAGGTCTTTCATCGGCTATCGTGGGGTCCTAGCCTTCATCTGTGCGAGATACAAGCTCTACCTTATCATCTTCAACCTTGCTAGAATCATTCTCATAGAGAGTGGGTTTGGTGAGTTATGATACCGTAATAATGGCACTGCCGCAGATGATAAATTTTTGAGAGGAATGCTTTGAGTGCAACCACTCGTCGGATTTTTGGGAAGCTCTCAGGTAGCTACTACTGGTAACTACATTGGTTTGCCTCGTGAGGTTTTTTGGTCTATTGAGTTTAGGAGCTGCCGCTCAGCGCTGGACTACTTCCCTACAAAAGAAGCCTGGGTAAATTTCCAATTTTTCGAAGTCCTACAATTGAGCTAGTGGGTAATTGACTGGCAGATCGGAAGCAGAATGGCCGCAATGTTGGAATCCACCCTAGAGTCAGACCGGAAGGCTGGGAATGTTTGCTGAAAGGATAACGGCTGTGGAGTAAATTCGTCGACCTATTCATAGCCCGCCTGCATATACCGGGTCATGTGGGGTGCATCCTCCATTGACGGGGCAGAGAGGCTGGCCTTGTTCAGCCACATTGCACACGTTGTTACTCTTTCGAAATTCATGGGGTGGCTGTCAAAGTCGTAGTTATCGCCGTTCTCATGGTGTGCTACCCCCGTTTTGCTCAAGTGCATTCCTCCCATGAGTGCCAATAACAGCTCATTAGCCCATACTTACTCCTCAACTTGTTATCTGCATCTCATTCATTGTTATCTCAGCATGTGAGTTCGAGCGACTTTAGCTCATCAGCATCCCTTTCAGCAGGTTTTTAGACTCAGGGATAGGCATAAGTACCAAAGTAGTATAGTCAAAATTAAGTTCAAGTACGTTTTAGCACCACCAATTTCTCAATCTTCTAGAATCTGGAGGACGCTAGTTCCTTCCATGCCCACATGATTCAGTCCTACCGCCCCACAGCTCCCTACAACTCCATATCTGGCTCTGAGAGAGTGCTATCACACATCCCTATAACATGATAACCAGCTGGTTGGCCGAGACCATCGCAGAATGATCACTTTAAACTTGATTTTGATGAAATGTGAGGTTCTAGAGTTGTGCAAGGATGACTGCAAGGCTTTCTGGTTCGTAGAAGACATGTGACAAGAGGAGGATAACCGGAAGGCTGACAATCTACTGCCACTTCGCCAACATGCACCAGCAACCTAGAGATCGACGCTGCAACTGAATAGATCCACTGTATTGGCGGGATAAGAATTCGGTGGTAGGCATGGATGCCTGGCCTGATATTTTTGAGGCGACGAATGATTCAATCTGGGGTGCGCCTGAACTTAGTTAACAGATGTACACGTGGGCACATGCACTGCGCAGCATGGTTCAGATGATGCAGGACATGCTCAGTCTACAATCAACGAGTTAAGCGAAGACGCTAATAAAACAATCCGGCTGAGAGGATATCCGATCGAAAAATGAGTCAGAAAAATGAGGCGAAGCCCGAAATCTGGGGGATGACGATCCGGAATTACTCCCGGCTCTAGCCTAATACGGTTAGTTCATAATCGACACATCTTCATTGTCATCGCTATATTCTTCACCCTTCCCAATTGCAGTATAATATTCGAATTCCATTCTCACATGCCTGGAGCTGGCATGCTACCTGCTGGTGAGCATAAATGTAGCCAGCCAAATTAGGAACGGGGGATTTCCACTTAACTTGTGCCAGTCTTCCACGCCCATGGAATAGCTACCCAATGATATACTTCGATCGAGCAGTCTGTTGAGAAAAAGCAAGTCCTAAGTTCATTGTGTAAGCCTCAAAGATACGGTCTTTTCCATTCCGAAAAATCTCGTAAGGCGTGGTGCGAGGTGGATACAGGTTCATGCGGGTTAAGCTTTTCACCCCCGGATGTCGCACAGTGAGACAGTGCATGTGATCTCACTCGTTAGATATACCGATGAACTCACCAACACAAACACTTCTCCGCATTCATAGGAGATATTTTTGAGTCTATTCATCCCATTAAGTTTATCAAGCCGTGTCTCTACCGTCATACAGCCATTAGCTTAAGCCGAAACTGTTAAAATGATATCGAACCTCGCTGCTTGCGCAACAGAATTGGGCCCATTTCAAAAATTGAACCTTTTCATTCACCGTTACGACATGAGGCAGCAATGGGTGAACTCGGTCAAACGGCCGGTCGACAATCGAGAAATTCCCAGGAGATTGCGGGCTAGAATAGCCTTATTGTTGGCATGGATCGCCAATCATACGTTCAATATCGTATATGGTCAAAGCAGAAAGAAGATTTGCATGCAAGCAACACTCGTAAGAAGAAGAGTGAGTGATGGGGAAAGAAAGGTCAGGATATTAAGTTGAAGAGAAACCGCCTCCTAGGCGTTTGTCGACGGGTGCCATGGAGTTAAAGATGTTCTGTAACTTTATGTGGTCGGGAGTACTGTGAGCGGGTTTTATATTTCTTGCAGATCCAACTGGTGAGGCTAAGGGCTCGCCCAAGTTTGTCGATCCGACGCGATTTTTTCCGGCTAACTTCTGTTTCCCACCAGGAAAAACATGCCAGCGTGGGACGAGGTGTGAGTGCAAACGGATGTGTTTGTTAGTGTGGTTGCAATCGGAATGGTATGGGTTCGGTGATTGCCTTGGCAATGATTGGAGGAGGGAGGACCTGCAGCGATACTTTTTTCAGTACAAACAGTCTGGTATGGCATTTTTCGGGCCTCGGTTACTAAAGAAAGGAGCATTTATCCTAGACCCGGATGCACATTGAATTGGGCGGGTACAATGGTGAACAGGGGTCGCTGAGACCTTTTCAACTGTTTATACCCTGCGCTGATGATGAGCTTCATAGATTAAACTTTGTTTAGTTCTAGTCATATTAATTGCTTTAGCTAATCTATAAATAAAGTTGAAGAAAGACCGACCGATTGCACTAGTACTATGGCAATAAATCTAGTAGTTATCCATCACCGTAGTTTAGAATCGCGGATAAATGACCCCTGTAGTACACATGTAATTATGCGGAAGCAAATAGATATTACACCCTCGTCAGAAGTAAACGTAGTATCACGAGGACATCTTGCTCTATCCAAGGGATAGTTTCCGAACACACAAAATTACAGTTTCCGGATCGGTAATACTCCGGTAGCCGTCATACAAGTGTCATATAGTATCTAGAGAATGTGAGCAATTCCCGGTGCGATGATTGTGATAAAGAAGATAGAATCCGGTATCTGCTAGGTTATTTCACTTAATCGGTGGTAATCGTAGCGTATCGGGGTGTGTCTAACTAGTGTCTATTCATATATTGCATAGGTCTGAGTGCATATGATAGCTTGGGAGTTGCAAGCAGATAAATCGCTCTCGGGCACCAACAAATCCGTTAGCTGGATCTGTTCAGGTGCACCACTGGACCAGAACCGATCCGTATCACCCCAGTCGCTTGTGCACACAGAAATGTCGCACCATGTACTATGCCTGAAACGTCGATTCTGAATCTCGAAGTCTCTCCTTATCTGTTTTCCACTACCTGTCCATACATATATTCCTAAGGTAGAACGAGAATTCTTCAGTTTGTTATCAGCGTGTCCACAATAATCTAAGTCCATTGCATCACATGACCTTAAAACAACCTAGCACCACACCTGCAGACCTGTTGTCTGGATAAAGCGCACTTACGCCATAAGGAGGCCTTGCTGAAAACCAAGAGATGGTTTAGAAGCCATAGTTAGCGCTGACCGGAGAGCATCCAATGAATCAACAAAACCGCTCAAGTCCGAGACCATATTTTCGAGCTGATCCTCGTCACCATCCACCTCTGCTTCCGGTTCGTTGCAATTGCCCCCAGCATTTCTAACTTTCTTTATCACGCTAGGTAAAGAACCAGAAGCTTTGCCTATGGTCAGTAAATAGTGTCCAACTAATTTGAAGAAAGTCTTATACCTTCGTTGCCGACTCTTTCGTCCAGATGCTCTAAGTACGACGCAAGTTCCCCCAACAGGTCTCGTATATACGAAAATGTTGACGATAGTTGGTGCCTGAAGGAGGTTTGAAACGTCTGGTGCATGCTAGGAGACTCAACTAATGACATGATGGAACATACGCAGGAGCGGAAGCGGTTTTCAGTGGAGCGTATGTTGATATATATATTAATCGGAACGTGCTTTATCCAACGAAGAGAGGAATTATGTGTATCGTGATCTGCTTCGGTTGTGTTTTTTGTAGTAGTAACGGGTTGGTTATGAGGCGGCGATGGTAGACCGATTTGTATCAGATCTTCGCCCTCATTTGAAGGAGGTTTTGCCTTTAGTTTAGTTAGGTGGGATTGATGACGCAATTGACGACGTAACTTCAGCGCATCCATACTGTTACAGTATGGATCCTTATTTCCTACTTCTTCCGCAGTATAAGAGTCATGACTTGATACGCGTTTGGGTTGAAATATCTGTCTAATACTGGTTGGTCGATAAGGCGGGAGCACTGAAGAATCAGTTGCAAAAGGGAGCGTGGGTGTTGTTGTGTTTGGAGTTTTGGCGGACGATGAAGTGCTATATCTGCCCATATTGTTGCAGGAAGCCCTAAGGTTCATGATCGTGACTGTCTCATTAGACTTCACGCCATGACTGCCCTTTTAGACTTCACACGATGCTCGCCCTCATGCTCATCATATATAAGACGCACCTTTGTCTGTCTCTCTTGTACCTACAATCAACTCACTCATTCACTTCAACAGGTTATGAGCCCGGCGGTCGCTACTGACTGAAATCACCTATTTTTTTTCCTTCTTTCTCTCACTTCCACAACCTTCCAAAAACCTCGTCGATCACCAAAGACCTCCGAAAACCTCGAATACACCGTCCTCCCACCCTCACCAAGACCCCCGAAACCTTCGTCCTCCCACTCTCACCAAGACCCCCGAAACCTCCGTCCTCCCGCTCTCACCAAGACCTCCGTCCTCCTGCTCACACCAAGACCCCCGAAAACTCCGTCCTCCTACAAGACCTTCGAAGCCTCAAAATCTCCACCCTCCTGCACAATGACTACCGAAACTTTCAAGAGCGCTTACGGCAACATCCCTAAGTTGACCGAAAACAACTACCCCATGTGGAAAGAGAAAGTGTGGCGAGTAATCATGGGAGCAGACGCTTGCGAGATCATGACTAGAGAAGAGCCTGAGCCAGAAGGCAATACCCGGGAGGGCCGTACCGAACTACGAACCTGGTGAAAACGACAAAACAACGCCCAATCGATCATCTATAAGGGATGCTCCGACCAGATCCTCCCACATATAAAACACACCATCGATCCTGCAGAGATGTGGGATATCCTCCACGATCGATTCGATAACACGCTCTCCAAACTCGGCCAAACGGAGATCCTACACAAATTCCATGCCTGCCACCCAGCAAAAGACGAGAAGATGACTACCTACTTCACTCGCCTGATCGACTACCGCAATCAGTTGAGCGGCTCTGCCGAAGAGATCTCTGAAGACAGCTTTGTCATTCATCTCTTTACACACATACCGAAGGAATTTGCCACAACTATCAACATCTTCGAACGACAAGCCCCGCCTCCCACCTCACAACACATCATGGATGCCATTCGATTGGACGAAGAGAAGGCGGCCTTCGTGACCGAAATTGCGGACTCCTCGACTGGTGCCGCCCTTCACTGTCAATGCGGAGGTTATCATGGTTGTGGGCGTGGGCGTGGGCCTGGTGGAAGTGGGAGATTTGGACGACAAAAGACGTACCGATGCACCTACTGCAAGATGGCCAATCACACCACTGAAGCATGCGGCAAGCGGAAACGCGCTCACAGCGGAAACGGCAATTCTGCCGGAAATGGCAATTCTGCCGGAAATGACAACTCTGGCAGAAACGGCAATTCCGGTGGAAATGACACCTCTGGAGGAAATAATGCTGGAGGAAGTGACGAGAAAGCGTGCTACCATTGCGGGATCCCAGGCCATATCAGACCCGATTGTATTCACTACAAACGAGCGAAGGAAACACTAAACAGAGTTCGCAAAGGCACAGCTTCAATCGCCACCACTTGAGATCGAGATCTCCTTTGACTATCCGGTCATGCTCTCACCGCCACCGCCCATACAACTTGGGTCATCGACTCTGGGGCCTCTCACCATATGTGCAACAACCGCAGCTTATTCAAGTCATTCAAGAAACTACGCCGACCTATGCTCATTGAACTTGGTGATGATAACATGGTAAGTGTAACTCATCATGGACTTGTTGACGCTACTCAGGGCTACGAGATCGATGCTCTTTATACACCTACATTCCGTCTTTCACTCTTCTCCATCAATCAACTGGACTCCGCTGGATCTACAACCACGTTTGGGGACGGCAAATGCTCCATATCATCGCCACAATCACCGATTACAATCACTGCTCATTGTGTCAATGATATCTACTTCATATCTCCCAACGTCGCAAGCGCACACACAGCATCAACCTCGGATGGACTTCGAAGCACACCTCCGATCACAGATCCAAGTACACCGCAGATCACAGATTCAAGCACACTTCCGAGTCAATCCTCGAGCACACTCGCCACACCTACAATCTCCAAGTCCACTCGAAGGAAGAGCTCACAAAGCACACTGACCACCGATCCCACGAGTCTATCTCTGAATGCACCTCTGAGTGCACCTACCGCCACCTCAACAGGCGCAATCGCCGCCACGAAGTCAAAGTCCACTCGAAAAACTCTCACCATCCCACAGTCAAGACTATGGCATCGGCGCTTTGCTCACATACAGCCTGCCTCCGTGCGATCTCTCATCCCGAAATACATAAACGACGACTCGATGTGCACCGTGTGCATCCAAGCCAAACACAAGCAAAAGTTCATTCGAGTCAAGGTCAAGCGCACTACGAAGCCCTTTGAGCTAGCACACTCAGATGTATGTGGTCCATTCTCTACTGCCACCTTTGGCGGGAACAAACATTTCATACTATTCGTTGACAACTATACCCGCTTCACATCCATATGGATGCTCCCAGATACGAAGTCGGAAACTTGCACCACCGCCTACAAGGCCTTTCAGGCCCGAGTCACTACTTTGGGTTATCAGATCAGACGGTTTCGGTGCGAGAATGGCCGAGGGGAGTACGACAACAAGACCTCCCGCTCGGTGGTCACTGCCAGCGGTACAACATATGAACTGTGCCCGCCTTACTCTCACCACAAGAATGGAGTCGCTGAGAGAATGATCCGTACCATCACCGAGAAAGCTTGAGCTATGATGTTTGACTCCCAGGCACCTGTCCAGTTATGGGGAGAAGCCGTCAACACCGCGGTCTACCTCCAGCAGCGATCCCCGAACGAAGGCTTGACAAAGCGAGATGACCGAGATTGCTACAAAGCACCGTACGAAACTCCATACGAGATGCTCCGTGCCTTTGGCAAGCCCGCTGGCAACAAGATATCATACAAGGCTCCAGTTCACCATCCGCGATGATTCGGCTGCTATGTGAGCAAGCTCATCCCCGAAGCCCAGCGCCGAAGTAAATTCGGTCCCCGATCTAAGCCCTGTATGATGGTAGGCTACACCCACGGTTCAACGACATTATGGAGGATTTGGGACGCAAATTTTCTAGTTATTCGAGCACAATCGGAAGCCATCTTTGATGAAGAGCGGAATGCATACGTTTCATGCACCACAGACGGAATTGATATTTTTGGACTGCCAGAAAATGCAGAATACATTGAGGAACTTCATACTGGAGATGGACTTCTCCGAGCACAGAACATTGGAACGGATCGAGATGGACTTCTCCATGGCCGTCCCAAGGATATCAGTGGAACGGGTGGAGGCGACAGCGGTGGTGATCATGGCCACACTGATGATGTCACATATGTGCATTGCCATCTGCCCGATGACCATACTCGTCGAAGTCTCCCTGCACGTACAGGTTCGAGATCATATCCTCCTCACGAGGGGGATAAGATCATTCTCGCACACAGTCGTGATCATAGCACGCGCGAGCCACCGGCGTCGAGACGAATTCTTGAGCACAGCCGACGTTTCTGCCGCGAGGATGACACTGCCCGCAGGCAAGCCGCAGCCAAGAAGTCAACTCAAGGGCCACCACCATCGACCACGCGTCCCGTCACAAGAAGTCAATTCAAGGCCTCCGCAGAAGCATTGATGGCATCAGCACTGGCATCAACGACTATCAATGGGGACCCATCGACATATGCCGAAGCTATGGCAAGACCACTTAGAGATCACTGGAAGCGAGCCATTGATGAAGAGAGCGCTTCCATCCTCTTGAACAACACCTTCACTGCAGTCAACTCCAAAGAAGCCAAGCAATTGCTTGTGAAGCCGGTTGGCTCCAGATGGGTCTTCAAGACTAAGAGAAACCCCAATGGATCTACACAGTACAAGGCACGCCTAGTTATCAAAGGCTATGAGCAGACTGATTTCAGTGAGACATACGCTCCTGTTGGAAAGCTAACTACCTTTCGATATCTCATCTCTCTGGTAAGGAGATGTGGATGGAACATTGATCACTTAGACGTAGTCACCGCGTTTCTCAACCCTGATGTCGATGACGATGATATCTATATGGTGCTCCCCGAAGGCTGGCCAGCTGGCAACGAAGACATGCGCATGTACGCACACCCTCTGCCAATCATTGTGAGACTGAGAAAAGCTCTCTACGGTCTCAAGCAAGCACCGTGGCTCGGGCACAACGATATCAACACCTTCTTCCTCTTCCTCGGGTTCACACACTCACAAGCCGATCCTAACCTCTATATCTGCAGCGATTGCATTCTCATCATTCTGTACGTCGATGACATCTCCATGATGTATGCACGAACGGAGTCTGCTACCAAAGCAGCGATCGAGGTCAAGGCGAAGCTCTCGGAGAAGCACAAGATCACGAACTTTGGTCCAGCACGGCAATTCCTCGGCATCGAGATCCACCGCTATGAAAACGGCACTGGCATCAGTCGTGGCCAGCAGGCCTACATCACCACGATTCACAAGCGATTCCACATGCAAGACGCTCATGCTGTGGCAACTCCCATGGACCCCAATGTGAAACTGGACTTAGCCGACGATCGGGGGGAGAAGCAACTCGACAAGGAGAGTGTCATGCACTATCAAGCGATCGTCGGATCGTTGATGTACGCAGCACTTGCAACGCGGCCAGATATATCATATGCAGTCGCTGCTCTCTGCCGATACAATTCTCGTCCATTCACCAGCCATATGACCGCTGCAAAGAGAGTGCTCCAGTATCTCAAAGCCACAGCAGACTTTCGACTGCACTTCAACGGCAACAGAAACGGCAACGGCAATGGCAACGGCAACGGCAACGTCAACGGCAACGGCAATGGCAACTACGGTGTCGTCGGATTTATGGACTCTGATTTGGCCAGCGACAGCACCGACCGCAAGTCCCAAGGTGGACACGGCTTTCTTACGTGTCACGATGGTGGCGCCAAATCATTGCAGTCTCGGAAGCAAGACCTCATCGCCCTCTGAACACTCGAAGCCGAATACATCGCCTGCTCCGAAGCCTCCCGAGAAGCGAGATGGCTGCTACAGTTACAGAGAGATATCCATGGCTCTCAAGCATCACCGCCATTATCTCCGCTACCGATCTACTGTGACAATCAGGGTGCCCTCACCCGTATCACTACCGGAGTGATCAAGGCCAGAACGAAGCACATCGATGTGTGCTACCATAATAGTCGAGATCTCCATGCTCGCAAAATCGTAGACTACTCCTACGTACACACGAACAACAATTTGGCCGATATTCTCACGAAGCCACTCACCAAAGAGAAGCACATGAAATTCACGAAGGGAATGGGACTGTGGTAACCCAGATACGAGAACGAGGTGGAACTCAATGGAATATTGCTTTTAAGATTGTTTGATGCACTTGTGTGTTTACAGATGGCAATCCACAGGCTACGGTGGTACTCCTTTCCCTGCTCACACAGTCACTTCTCATGAGCAGGGTTTTTAAGGAGGCTACTATGAGAATCACTTGCAGCGCACGTACGCTTGCCATCATTTGTTTATATGGATGTTTCAATCTTCAATCATGCTTGGTACTCGCATTTGTTTAGTTAGTTCTTCCTTCACGGAGTGTAGCAAGAGGGCGGAGTGTTGCAGGAAGCCCTAAGGTTCATGATCGTGACTGTCTCATTAGACTTCACGCCATGACTGCCCTTTTAGACTTCACACGATGCTCGCCCTCATGCTCATCATATATAAGACGCACCTTTGTCCGTCTCTCTTGTACCTACAATCAACTCACTCATTCACTTCAACACATATCTGCATGAATCTGCTCTCCAATTTCCTTTAGGGTAGCTCCATGACCCTTCGAAGACTGAGATGTGTACAATTCTGCCCCCCTGGCGCCGGTTTTCTGCTTAATTGGAAGAAATTCCTTTTGAAGAGATTCGGAAGCCTTTTCTCCGGTTCCCACCGTACCGCTAGCGATACGCTGCATTGGACGGGGGCTGTAGGGTTCAGTCCTCTTCTAATGCTCGGCTTCAAAGGTCTTTGTCTTGGTGTTCTTCTGGTCGGGTTTGGTTTGCCCTAGGCTATTTCCCTTTTCATCGACATGGAGCCCCTGGTATTGATTTTGGCTACGTTGCATATGGGTAACATTATCCGCTCTAATAAATCGTCCATCTGGCCCTCGTGGCCGCCTGAAAGCCTGGGTTTTCTTTGACGGGTGTATAGTAGGTGCACGTTGCTTCGCCAGTTCTTCTTCAGAGGAGATACCACCAGGTGGTGGTGGATAAGCCGGGGGAGATTCTGTACGTGTGTTGTCGATACCAGAAATTTCTGCTTTCGAGGATCGCAGTCGCTGTAGCTTAGGGGGTGCATTTTGCTCTGGTTGATGTACAGTTCTTTCAATTTCTGCTTCATTATTAGGACGTACCCAATCATCCAATCAATTTTGGAACTATTCGAGGCCTACCAGTGGTGTTAGAATTATTTTTCGGTAGTGACTTTTGAGATTCTCCTCCCTCAGACTGTGGCTGGAGGCTTTTCTCCAGTCGGAACTTTACAAGGTTGCCCTTATCTTCGCTTTCATTGCTGTTTTCGACTGTAATGTAACCTTGCCGCTTCAAAGTCTTCGTTAAAGCAGTCATGGGTCTGCCACCAGGAAAATCTTCTACCGTGTATATTACAAAAACGTCACCCAGTGTCCACGCGATAATTCCACTTTTGCGGACGTCATCTGGAGTCCTCATAATCAAAGGCTTCTACATATCAGATAGAATAAGTTCGAAATACAGACGATAGTTGCCTGGAGTTGTGCAGGACAGATCTGAGAAACAGAAAAACGAGCCCTCTATTGAAAATACGGAAGTATCTACATTTCTCTTTACTAATGTTGTACTGTCTTAAGTATTATCCTTACGATAAGATGGTACTTTACGGATAAGAAGAATGTGGTGTGTTAATAACTTTTAACACTTGTGTTAGCTTTTATGATTAGGTTGTCCAGAAAGTTCCGGTTAGAACTTGTCTAGAACCTTCATTTTGTTCCGTTGGAAGCGGGATTTATCAGTGCTTATCTTAAAAGAACCCGCCTAGATGGTTCTGTTATATTCTTTACGGTTCTTATGTATTTGTGTACAGTTGCAGAGTGGTTCTCTCTCTGCTTTTGGTTATTGATCTGTGACCGTGGTCACGGACAATCACTTGTTTATTGTTGTGTATATAGATACTGTCTTTCCGGTTGGAAAACAGTTCTTTAGACTTGCTCGGACATCGATAGGAATACTACAATATCTCCTTCAAATCCTCTTCTCAGTATATGCTTGCCTTTCGAATACTTCTTGAAATCGTTATACTCACTATACTTCTTCTTCATATACTTCTTCTGAGATTTCAATGAATCTCTTCGGACTTTTGCTGTTATAATCGAATAGGTTATGAGCCCAGATGAGCGATACTGAATCAAATCTAGAATATCCTCCTCTTAGTCAGAATTTGTTTGACGTTCATTCTGTTCCTGTCAAATATCAACAAGTACCCAAACCTTCAACAACACCACTCGGATCACCACCTCCTTCACCTTGCTCCAAAACACCAGTAATGGCTCCTGGAGATTCCTCTTCCTCCGGAAAGAATCCTATGGTTTCTTTTTTGGCTCGAGTCGACTAGAAAACACCGGTAAATGTTAAACTCGATAGTATCGGGAAACTTACCGCACAGGATAATTATCGGATATGGAGTGCCTCGATGAATATCGTTCTGAAGGGCATTAAGGCTTATGAGGTGGTAGTAGATGGTGAGTCTCGAGCAGAGGATGCTGATCAGACAGAAATGGATGCCTTCGAGCATCTTGAACATACAGCGTCGACCATATTCATACAGGTAGTCTCCCAAGACATTTTGGAGAAAATCGTCGAGTTGGAGGACCATCACCTGATGTGGACCTGGCTTCGCACCGAATATTATAGAGATTCGGCTTTTGCACTTGTTTCCCAGATAATGAATCTGGTCTCCCTTCCTACCGAATATTCTGGTACAGACTTACTAGGATTTATGTCCAAGTTTGAGTCTTAGTGGCTCCACCTTACGAAACTCTCGAAAGCCTCCTCTGATTCGTACTGAAAAACCTTTTCTACATTCCTTGACGATGATAAGGCCAAGAGAGATTTCCTGTTGGGTTTGTTGGTCAAACACCATAAAAACGTGATCAATAATCTTACAACAAAAGATAGCTTGTCGTATGCTGATATTAAGCAACGACTTATGGATATCGACACTTCCGAGATCGAAGACAATTCAGCTCTCTTTGTTTTTAAACCTTCAGGTAATAAGAAAAAGGGGAAGAAACCTACGAAATCAGGAAATACTAACAACTCCTCCTCTTCCTCCTCCTCATGGAAGACTTGCACCTGGTGCAAGAAACATAATCCAGGAAAAACCGAAGGACATACCTGGAACGAATGTTTTCGTCTCTGAAAGATGAATAAGGAGAAGACCAAAAAAGAAGTGAAGGATAAGGCTGAGGAAGCAAATGTTACTACTGAGGAACAAAAGGTAAGGAACAAATCCTTCTACTTTGACACGGCCTGTACCTCACACATGACCCCTTATGCAGGACGTCTCTTCAACTACTCGGTATGTGGCGGATGTTTAAAATCCAGTTCACAGAAGTGCATGGAGATTGTTGGCAAGGGAGATGTGGTGATGGACTGTGTTTTGAGAGATGGATCGGTTTCTTCTTTCTGTGTTCGAGGTGTTTTGCATGTTCCTGATTTGCCACATCCTTTGATTTCTTGGAGGAAATTACGAGAAAAAGGATATACAGAGTTTGGAGAGGGGGATTATATTTCAATTAATAAGGGAACAAAAGTTGTTTTTGAAGCTGTTTTTGACGGAAATTTGTTTAAAATTCCTGAGACATCACATTCGGCCCATATTACTTATGACTTCTGGCATCAGGCTCTCGGACATCTAGCACCATCAATGATGGATAAATCGCAACAGTTGTATTCCGATGCCGATATACCAGCAAGACCAACGAAGTACATCTGCTCCTCCTGCATCAAAAGCAAAATGACTCGATTTCCTCGAACATCAACATCAAAGAAGGATAGGAAAAAACTTGAACTTGTTCATTCCGATTTGAGTTGACCCTTTCCGGTTTTGTCATATGGTAATTCCCTTTATTACATTACTATAATTGATGATGCTACTAGGGTTGGGTGGGTTCGATTTATGAAGCAAAAATCCAAGACAACTAAAATAGTCAAAGACTTTGTTGCAGAAATGGAACTTCAACACCACAAGACTCCTGCAGCATTTCGAACGGATAATGGAGGGTAATATGTTACGAAGGACTTGAAAGGGTTCTTTGCATCAAAAGAAATTATACATGAGTTTTCCCCTCCGTATTCCCCCGAGTCAAACGGAGTTGCAGAACGTCTTAATCATACGATAGGAGAGTCACTTAGAGCTATGCTTGAAAGTGCATCAACTGATGATAAGAAGTTATGGGCTGAGGCTGTGTTAACCTCGGTATATATAAAAAATCGACACCCTCATTCGGCACTAAAGGATCTAACTCCTTATGAGGCTTTTTATGGCACTAAGCCATCGATCCAGCACCTTCAACCTTTCGGCAGAGAATGCTATATTCACGTACTGTATCAAAAACGAACGGACGGAAAGAAATCATCTCCGAGGGCACAAACCGCTATTTTTACCAGATACACCAATGTCCCCCATCATTACTGAGTGTTCTTACCAGATATCAAAAAGACTATAGTATCTGCAGACACTTTCTTGCCCCCTCTGAAGATAGAAGGGGCTACGCCAATGATACACCGTCAAATTGATCAAATTCTTACTCCCCTCCAAAGCAACACCCCATCAACATCTGGTGAGTATACCTATAATACTAAGGGTAAAACATCAGATGATATGTGCTGTCAGTGGATGGATGAGAATCCTCAAGAAACTAATGATTTGGTCGACAATGGACATGAGATCATTGCTCGATTAATGAGAGCAGATTTCTTGCAGGGAAAACGAGATGGATATTTAGGCGCTCCTTATTGGGTTTACGATGCCAATAATATGGCTTATCGAGAACACCTGCCCCAACAACCTGAACAACCCAACAAAAAAATATTAATCAAAGAACTCGACAGAATCGAGGAATTCGACGAATCCATTCGAACGGTTGTTCCTGCAGACCACGTCCTAGAAGAACATCAATTATTCAACCCATGATCTCAACTTCTATTGGGACATCCTCCTCCTGCTCCTCCAAGGCCTATGACGCCACCACCAATTCCATTTGGTCAGGTCGTTACTCGTGCTGGAAAAGTTGTTAATCCACCTGAACGCTATGGTTTTGAGGGTTATGCCCCTGAAGCCAGTATGCGGGATGCACCTTCTCGACCTCCTACTCCGGAACCTCAACCTCTGGAACGACTCCAAGGAAGTCAGTGGGAAAATTTAAGTGTACTAATGGTTGAAGGACCAAAGTCTTACCCACAGGCAAAAGTGTCACCACAATGGTCCGATTGGAAGAAGGCGATGGATGATGAACTTAAGTCAATTAAGGAAAATGATGTTTGGGATGTTATCCCGAAACCAGCGGGAAGAAAAATTGTGGCTAGCAGATGCGTATATAAAGCTAAAGGAAATGCTCAATGAGAAGTCGAACGATATAAAGCAAGGTTAGTTGCCAAAGAATTCTCACAAATCTTAGGCCAGGATGACAATAAATATTCGCCCCCATGGTTCGTTACGATTCTCTTAGACTTTTACTGGCATTTTCAGCATGCAAAGGATGGCGACCTTGACAACTGGACGCCAAAAATGCATTTCTGTATGGGATATTAAAGGAAGAAGTTTATATGGATCTACCGGAAGGCAGCCGGTTAGATGGAATGGTGGCAAAATTAAAGAGGTGTATTGATGGATTGAAGCAATCTCCGAGGGAATGGTACTACCGGTTAGTAGAATACCTAGGACCTTTCGGATTTGCTATCACTGCTTGGGATCCCTGTGTTCTTGTTCACGAATCAGGAGATCTCTTTTTGGCTATATATGTGGACGATATTACACTGTTTGGAGCTACTGGAGAGCTAAAGGAGCAAACCATTAATGTGTTGAAGACTGAGTTCAAAGTCAACAACATGGGTGAGCTTAATTTGCTTCTAGGAATCCAGATAACCTTTACCGACGATGGGATCACTCTTTTGCAGACAATATTTATTGATAAGAGTCTGAACCGGTTTTCGAAGCAAGATTGCAAGCCCATTTCGACGCCTATCGACTCAAACCATCAGTTAAAGGCAATTGAAGACGAAGACGAGGGTACCGATGCAATGGCATACCAACAAATAATCGGATCTTTGATGTATTCAGTTACTGGAACAAGACCTGACCTAGCATATACAATCACTCACCTCTCTCAATTCAACTCATCTCCCTCCACAACGCACCAAACGGCAGCCAAACGAGTACTTCGATATCTCCAAGGAACAAAGGATAGACACCTTTTTTATCCATGGAATAATCAACTCAAAATGACTGCTTATACGGATGCATCTTATGGCAATTGCTTAGATACGAGATGAAGCTTTTCTGGATATATATTTCAACTTGGAAACGCTACTATCTCCTGGAGATGTCGGAAACAGCGGTCCGTTGCTACCTCTACCTGCCAGGCTGAGTATATGGCACTTGCTATGACGACAAAACATCATCTCTGGCTGAAGCGCGGTACTCAGGAGTAATTGAGAAAAGATATTCCTACGGCTCTATTTTGCGATACCAATGCTGCTATAGATGTGGCATATAATCCACAACTTAACGACCGATCAAAACATATCGACATCGCATATCACTTTACTCGATTACAAATCGAACAGGGAAAGGTGTCTGTTATGTATGTACCTTCGGAAGAAAATTTGGCAGATATATGTACAAAGGGAATGATGAGATATGTTAATGACCACTTATGCTCAAAGATATTTGGATCAAAGTGAGAAGGGGTATCGAAAATATGGAAGTATCTACATTTCTCTTTACTAATATTGTACTGTCTTAAGTATTCTCCTTACGATAAGATGGTACTTTACGGATAAGAAGAATGTGGTGTGTTAATAACTTTTGATACTTTTGTTATCTTTTATGTTTAGGTTGTCTAGAAAGTTCCGGTTAGAACTTGTCTAGAACCTTCATTTTGTTCCGTTGGAAGAGGGATTTATCAGCGCTTATCTTAAAAGAACCCGCCTAGATGGTTCTGTTATATTCTTTACGGTTCTTATGTATTTGTGTACAGTTGCAGAGTATTTCTCTTTCTGTTTTTGGTTATTGATCCGCGACCATGGTCACGGACAATCACCCGTTTATTGTTGTATATATAGATACTGTCTTTCCGGTTGGAAAACAGTTCTTTAGACTTGCTCGGACATCGATAGGAATACTACAATATCTCCTTAAAAACCTCTTCTCAGTATATGCTTGCCTTTCGAATACTTCTTGAAATCGTTATACTCGCTATACTTCTTCTTCGTATATTTCTTCTGAGATTCTAATAAATCTCTTCGGACTTTCGCTGTTATAATCGAATACCCTCGCCCCCATCTTCATCCCGACCAATAACGGGAGAGCGAATAACTGTGCCCAGTAAACGATCAGTATCCGTAACTTGTTCATTCTGGCTGGCTAGGAAAGCGTTTTCTCCGCGCAAGAAGCAGCGAACTGCCAACCCTTGATAATAATCTCGAAAATTGCTACGGACAATAGTTGAACCCTTCACCAAAAGCTGGATTATTGGAAGCGGGTTGATGATTGTCCGGGGGTCTCGCTCATGATTACCCTCAATAGAATACAGAGCGGCAACCGGTTGTTGACGTACTTCAATCCCATATTGGGGCTCATTGTTTAAATTTCCCACTGTTTCCGCCTCGAGTGGTTCAAGATATTTATCACATTCTCCCGGTTCTAGTTGACCTGTTCCAAGTACTGCCGTGTTACAGGGGTGCGGGAATGACTGTTCCTCTGTTCGAAATGCCTTTAGGGATGACAATTCGCCAACGCGTGACTCTTCCCCGGAGATGTGTGGGGTCAATGTCAACTCGTAGAGTTTCTCCGGGTATAGATATAGTGGCTCCTCAGGTCTTAGAGTCAAACCTCGAGTAACGCTCCTTGTGGGCGGTTCAAGCCCAGTGCTCCATCGTTGTGCGAGGGCGCTGGGTCCGGAGAGTCGGTGCTAGGGGTAGATATTGGTCGTAAAGAGTTGCTTGGGGATCCAAAGCCAATATCGGCAGAGCGAAAGCGTTTATCTAAGAATGGAGTGTGTATCGGTGGGCTCGTAGGAAGAGAAGTTGAATGGAGTGATGTATCAGCGAGCGGTGTATGGCTACGTGCAAGTTCCGGTTGCAGACGTTGGTGGTCCGAATTCGGTGTGGGCATTGATACATCATTGCCGCGACCGAGATTGGCAAATCTATCATTGCAATCCTCAAGAAGAGCCTTTAAAGAAGGATCAAAACTCATTTTTCACAAAGCCACAGATTTGATATTTCGGGAATGTCAGGAGTGCGGTTTGCTGGCGAAGTGGTTCAAGGGATATAAGTACAGAGTGAACTCCGTACCGGGTGCTAAAGTGAGTTGAAGTGTAGTTACAACGTCATTTCCCCTACATACTTAAGGCATGTGTATGCGAATTGCCGGCATTACTCAGCTACGCCTTTGAGGCTGTGCGTTTTGATTGTCCTGCCGCTCAGCCTCACAATTCAGGCTGTGTACATGCGGCTATGTCAGATGTAATGGTTGCGTGGCCGTCAACATTAATCCAGGATGTGCTCAAATTCATGCCCACACACAGCATGCGTTCGTAAAATCCAACTCTTCTCCTATCCACCATCTTCTTATGCTTGCCCGCTTTCTTCGTCCAGTCTATCCAGCGAAATTTATCCATATCAGTATCGTGAGTTGCACCCAAAGTCAGCTTTCGAGGCTCATTCGCTGATATGTAATCATACATTGCAGGAAGACGCCATAGTTAGTCATAATCGCACATCATGGAAGTTGTTGGAATCGCCTTCGCAACACTAGGTATCTTTGACCAGGCGATGAAACGTATATCGGCCATTCACACCCTTGTGAAGTCATCGAAGGACATCGGGAGAAGCATCATTCGAGCCGAAACCGCACTCGCTGCCGAGAAGACCTTTTTCGAATTCTGGATCCAGAAGTGGGAGCAGCAGTTATCCGGTAGTGTTGCCAATTCCGGCACTAACCATCCGTGTGCGAGTGAGGAACGGAGCAAAGAATTGCAGAGAACGGAATCACGGGTGGCAGTAATTGTGAAAGTCGTTACGGAAATGTCGGAGGGAATTAAGAGCGCCGACGCTATTCTTAGAAAATACGACCCCCGACCGCCTCCCGCTACGGTCAGCTGCAACGGTGGAGGAACACTCGATAATGGTAAACTTCTGGGTAATCAAGGCACTACCATTACAGAAGATAGCCAGTCTGGCATTCAGAACGTCCTAGTGAAGGAGAATAACCTGCGGACACTTTTTTCCACGGTTACTGAGAGCAATATACTCATCGCTAAGGAAATACAACGAAACATTAAGAGCGGAAAGAAGTTGTCCTGGTCTCGTTGTGCACAGCGGGAGCTAGACGATACGTTGAAACTGATTAAGCGGGCAAGGGAACGATTGATTGTTGTTTCGTCAACGCTCGATAATCCAACACCCCCGGAAAGCAATCCAAAACCATTGGACTCGGGTAATGTCACCCCAGTTAAACTTCTAGAAAAAATTAGAAGGGCCGCCACTTCTTTCTATAACACTTTGCCGGAAAAAAATGTGCAGATTGAGTTAGCCCTTGTCGAAAATCGAACAGAAGTACCGGATCTGCCGGCATATGTCACCTTGGCAGGCAAGGTAGTGACAGAATCAATAAAGTTCCCGATCTATGTTCATCCCCGTCAGCAGAATCAATCATCCTCTAAATTTGCAGTTATCGAGTCCCTCGACATAGCCCAGCGGAACAAATTCGACGACGCAACAAACGGCACGAGCAGGAAACGAGCAAAGCCGGCAGAAGATGCGACGGCTTCCATATATCGGGTGGAAATGTTTGAGGATGATGACCAGTTCCATATTATGCACTCCGTCACAGTTGATATCAAACGAATTCCACCTCAAACGACTCTAGCCAGTCTTTTGGAGCATCCACCGGTTCTCGAGACAGCTCGGTATGTCTGGAAAAGGCTGGAACTTGCGCACCTTCTTGCTTTGTCTGTCCTACACTTTTACGATACGGGGTGGCTGCGTAACAGTTTGTGTAGTCACGACATTATGCTATACGGATCTTCCAAGACATGCCTTTCCGGTAAAGGGACGCTGCTTCCAGTTATCCGAACCCCTTCAGAACCATTAAAAGTCGATGCCAATGGGTCCATAATTTCGGATATCCGAGAACGGTCTTTTGCGGCATTGTACGAGAATGACCCATTGCGTCAACTCTTCCCCAGCTCACTGTTCGACAATTTTGTGCACGACCTTGGTCTTATCCTACTAGAAATCGGATTTGAAAAACCACTCCACCTCTTGGATATTGACGGTAGTGAATACGATGATGCAACGCTTCTTACCTCACTGAGGAACCTCGCAGAACGCACGAAATTAGGGAGGTCATTCAAAGAGCTTATAAGATTGTGTCTTGATGTTGAATTTGGTCCAAAACCGGAGGTGGCGTTTTTCGACAAAGTTGTTTCCGAGTGAGCAATACCCTCTTGATTTACTACATGTTCACATATTGATGGGCACTATAGGCTGGAACGACTTGAGCTTTGCGCGAAGGAGTATGCGACGGAGTTCGCGTCCTAGAAACCGGAAGATTATTATGGGCAAGACAATACGGTCGATAGCCACCTCGCCACCTTAAACGACTTATCGGAGAGAAAATTTCCAGCCCGTATATGAGATAACATGTGGAAGTACGGTGTCTATGTATGAATGTTGATGTTTCTGCATCATTGACTTTTGGAAGGGTTTGTGGATAATCTTAATTTAACCTAACCCTGTTATTGCTGATATTCGAATCGAGTGAAACTACTCGAAACGCTATGTGTGAGAGTCTTTACGTGGGTGTTTCTCTCTGTACTTACGCTGCGTTAATAGAATCTCGATCTCGATCTCGATTGCCAGGCCCTTGGTTATCAAATGAATCATTTGGTCTCACTGTCCATTGTTCCATAATGTCCGATCTAGACTACCGGTATGCACCACCGGTAACAATGCCGTGCATAACCTTCCTCTTATTTCTACTCTACGCCATTACTCCGGGTAACCACTTGAGGTGTGACTTCCAGAGCAACTGTGACGTGTTCGAGTGTGTACGCTTCCAAAAACGTGACAGACTATCCGACTGCATTTGTACCAGAAGTGGAGCAGGGATAATGGAATGCTACTAAGTTCTGGATTGGTTTGCAATAAAATGGGTTTTCTTGAGTTTGCTTTCGTTGTGTATAGTATAAATACAGCTACAGCATAAATCGGAGAAGCATCACAGGAATTTTCATTGGGTTAATTCAGATGTGAATATTTACTCGCTTGGTGCCGGGGCTCCCAGTACTGACTTGGAGAGTATACGAAAAACCGGAACAGAATCTCGATCGATCAACAGATATTTATCAACAAGAATTTTAAACTCCCCTATCGAACAAAGCGGCTCGCGAAACAGGACTTCCCGGAGCTTCTTCGGCAATATCAGAATTCTAGCGTGTCCGTTGCGAGATGCAATGTGTCGAAATCTCCCCAAGCCTTGAAGTAACTAGGCCAACCACTTGAGAAAGTAGAGCCCGCTCCGGGGCCCTGGGTCCGATAGATTGGGTGCCGTATTGCACCCTGAGATTCGTGTTAGACAGCAGCATATGTAAATTAAGCTTTTGAAGTAGACACTTACGCTAGTTTAAACATAACCCACAAACGCAGATTATCTAGTAATTACCTAATCGGGTTGTAATGTCTGCAATACAGAAGACGGGGGTGCACGATTACGACTTCTAATTACCTGCTGTGGCAATTATCGACTTGAAGTAGGTTCAGTCACATGCACGTACTCCATCCATACAGACACCAGTAACCTCTAGCCTTTGCTAATTCACATGTGTCTATTAATTCAATTTCATGAGGATAAATCATCGGAGCCAGTTGGTAATGAGACCCGTTGCTATCGCGCACCCTGCAGGTTGCGTGTAAATGCCAGCGGTTAGTGTAACAGGCTAGACCTAGTCGGGTATGGCTACTGAGACTGGGTCTGCCACATAACTGTAGCATGGGTGTAAAGGAAAGGGAAATCATAATTTGGCGTCAATTCTGGAACGATCATCCTGACTTATATACAATTGCGTTCCTTCATGGATTAACCCCGCAGACACCTACCCAGCAACCCCGCAGACACCTACCCAGCACAGCTGAAACCGATAATCCACTCCACATTATGATGATGCAATATTTGTCGCGCCGGGCAATTCATTCCTCCGTGACTTCCTCGCAGCCATAGTTTCGTCGTCCAGCGACCCACACGCACGCAGGGCGGCTAACCCCAACCCCGGCGGCTGCGGAGCCTCCAATTCATACATTGCAGCCTCCACATCCACGACTTCCGATTCTTGCTTTTGATTTACCCCGCACAAAGCTCTGAAGCCCAAACCCACCGCGCGAGCGGAGTGATGAGTTCGGTACAACGCGACAGACTCCATCACGACCGACGCAATATACACCGCACTACCGGGCCGTCAGTAAACGTACACATTCCGGTGACTGCGTGGTTCTGACATGTTTATGATCACCAGACCAAGCGCGGCATTGACTCTAGGCTGGCAGTGGGGGACGTTACATTCCGGGGAAGATCCGTCGAAGAAGATTATTGGTGCTGCGATCAGGAGGAGCATGGTGCCGATTAAGTCGACGGTGGCGGACAGGATCGATGTTAGACGGTTGCCGAGGAAGGCGATGATTGTACAGAGCACTAGCATCACTGTGATTGCGACGAGGATTGCTGGAGATATCCTGAGGTGGGTTTACCAGGAATGTCAGCTAGCTTTTCCATGCCATCAAACCCGACGAATAAACAAACGTACAGACCATTTCAAGGTTTTATTGTGTTTCAAGTTTACCATCATAAGGATTGTACTAAAGAAGCCCAGCGCGATTTGGGTAGAACGGATGATCTGCCAGGATGTGAGTATTAGCAATGGTTGTCAACACGCGCTCCCGGTTCAACGAGCCAGCGTACAATGAATAGCTTTATTTTTCGGTGTGTACCGACATCAATGTTAGGAGTTGGCATTCTGCTGTACTGACACTTTCGGTGTTGATGAAGCAGTTTAGTCGTTCGTAGAAGGTTGACAGCGGCGTAGCTTGTCAGAAACCAGTGGGTGGGCAGATAAGTGGGGTGTAGTGAAGGGTTTAAGAGAAGAGGAGATTGCGGAATGAACCGCTATCAGTGTAACCACCCCACCAGTCATATCGATAGGGCATTGTTGCAGTTCACGGTGCTCAGACCAGGTACAAGGGATCGAAGATCTGCATAACATTACCGGGTAGGGTTTGACAGGGAAAGAAGCTCAGCCTTTAGGCAGTGCGCACCGACTTTGCAGTTTGTAGTAAAATCCAAACTCGCTTATCGCCAAACTCGGTGTTTTTGCTGTCGATTAACCCCAAAAGCTGGGAGCCCGACGTTTCTTACGGCCTCAGGTGATATCTAGCCGTGCCTTGACTAGGCAACAAGCGCCGCAGGAGTACGTCGTGTTACCGTTGCTTGCAGTTGTTGGAACCTCCCGTGGACAAACCCAATTTTAGCGAAAAGTTGGGGTAACATCACGAGACAATTGGCCGCTCGGACCGAATCGGTGTTTCAACCCTGCTTTTCGCAGATTTTTCTGTTTGTTTTGTTTTAGGTTTATCACATGCGATGGTCTGCTTCCGCTTCACCAATGAGAAGGCATCCGTGTGCGTGCAGAGTCCGAGGACCCTTGAAAACATTATGGTATAATCTATCAAGCCACTATGATTGCGCCACGTCGTGGTTTAGGAGAGAAGTTTTTGCTTCTTATCTGAGTCGTGACAGATTTCTGGGATGGCCCCGGGAACAAGCGAACGCCTCTCGTATGTCATGCATGTCATCGGCCTCGTACCCCAGCCCTTGATCTCACATGATTTTACACTAACTGAAATGGTGAGTCTGATCAGAATTGAGACCATGAAAAAAAGTGAGGTGAGAGGGCCTGAAGACATCACTCCACCAAAAATTCAAATTACCTCCAGAGAGCTGAGCTTTTGGGGGGTATTAGTTTACACCTACCTGGGTCAAATCCGAGCAATTTTAAAGAATTCCACTGCATGTACACTGACTACAGCCATAACCCAAAGCTAATCCAAGGTTGATCCGAACTAGACCCGGATTGTTACCAGCTTGACCCAGTTACTCTCGATCACTTTACACCACCAATTTTGTCCGACTTGCTTAGTGCCCCATATAAAGTTTAATTCTTTTCACTTAAACTCTTCTTGCTCTCTCTCACAACTTCGCTCCCTCGCTACACTATTCCTTTTTTGTCACTTCCATTTTCATCATAGTGCACACGTACACAATTGAGAGCCTGATTCGAGGCTACCCCGCTCGGGACTGTCACGGCAGTGTTGTTCCGGCAAAGACTCTGAGACAGGAGACAGGGATACGCATGAGGAATCTTATCTACTATCTAATCAATACATGTATGACCACAAAAAGGCTCCCAGACCAAACGGTTCTATAAATGTAAAAACCTTCCTTATGACTACTTGTAGGCCGGATCGGAGCTCTGCCACACAGACAGACATAGATGGCTATGGGCAAAGTCCCCTATGATAGACAAGCATATATTTAACTATCCTCACCTAGATACAACAAGGATACTAACCACACCCCGAGAGCTCACCAGTGACACAACTTTAACGTCGTTCCGCGTGCCGGTAGAGCTGACCAGAGTCTTCCAGGCCATCTCCAAGGCTTGACGTCGGATTTTGGGAATCCCAGAGGTGATTTGTTGTCGTAACCTTCCATTTTTGCTGACGTATAACAATTAGCCCTAGTCACTTCCTAGCGTTCTATTCCATCAAGGCTGCAGTTTATCGGATACCGGAGTCATCATGGAGGTGTAGCCTTGGCAATTCGTGAGCCAGAGGCTGTCTCGTTCGGACAACTTGAAATCCCTCTCCCGGTGTCAATGTTCCTACTCTTCTCTTGCAGCCTTGTGTCACCGTCGGAGACTCTAGAGTTTGAACAAGTGGTATTAAATCATGCTTTCGTAGCCACATAAGGAATGGCTACAGCTAGTGAACAGTTTCTACTCTCACAATTGCGATAACATTCCTAGTAGTCGTATACCTGATCGTGTTACTGGATGTTTCCAACATGGTCTAGACATTTCCATGGCAACAAATGTCGAAATCGAGCGTTGTAGTATTATGAACGGCTGTGAACGTTAGCATTACTAATTCCAAACACTAAACACTAAATCAAAGAGAATGTAACAAATCATGCAGACGGAGCTGGAACAGGGTCCAATCGGTAAACACCACTAGTGCCGGCGCTAAAGCGATGAAGAGGCCGTTCATGATCCCGGCATTTTTGGCTTAGAAGTAAGACGTTCTCTTCGACACCCAGACACCGTACCCCTGAAGGAAGGAAAAGCAGACACTTGGCTGAAGTTGGTGAAGGATCGTATGTATAATTCACAGGAACTAACTTAACATGACTTGAGAGCTGCACTGTGTGGTGGATAGGGATAAGGTGGTGTTTATGAGGTTACACGGCGCTACCACAAACAGGCGTTTGACATCCCACCAGCAAATGCCTTACATAATATGCTGTTCGCACTTCCATGTCAGTATTTGTGCTTCTGCGTCGGAACAGAGAAAGGGAGAAAGCTGAGAATCCGCGTCATGTGGAAGAAAAGAAATGAGATATTTGGTGAAATGGCCATCAAGACCCTCAGTTTCACCGGACAACCATCAGCTGCTGTGATAAAAGCGCACTGTTCCTTGTGTAACAAAAACCCCATATTTCATACTAGATGTTAGTTCGCAATAATCTACGCTTATTAACATTAGATAAAACTAGACCACAAATCTGGCGGAAAATCAAGTTGGTTGATAGGTTGTTACTATTAGATGATGGTGATTATGTTGAGTAATGAGCTAGTGTTGGCTCTCGTGTGAGAAGATATGAACAGCTCTACAAAGCAGTCACGCACACAATCAGGATCACTTTGATTAAACCCATGCATATATGCGACACTTCCCCCTCTTGCTACGTCCCGTAACATGTCTTGTAAACTCGTAAGATGTTAAGAAACATAATAAAAGTCGAAATAGAGTCCACGGTAGAGAGGGATAACTTAACTTCGTGTTCTCAGGTGATGGTAGAGTTGTGGATGAGAAAGAGAGAGATGGGGAATGGAAATGGGGACGATATGGGGTGGTTATGGGAGGATATGGGAAATAAGGGGTACGACCTGCCGGGTCGGGTTATATACCTGCTGGATCCCAAGATGGACTGTCTCCCGCTCCCAGCCTGTCTCTCATCTTTCATCTCTCAGCATACCTTGTTATGCTTTACTCTCTCTATACCCCCACGATTACGAGTTAACCCATGCATAGAGTCTCAGCTCCCGTCGCGCTTCCCTCCCGATCGACTGCCTCCAGATCGACCGCCTCCAGATCGACCGCTTCCATGTTCGCTCGATCATGGCCTCCGAGTGCATCTCTATGTTCGCTCGATTGCCATCTCCAAGTGCAGCTAGTCTCAGTACAGCAGCTAGCACTATCTCCAAGTACACCTCCAAGTTCACACGATTATGGCCTCCAAGTGCATTTCTAAGTTCACTCGATCGACCGTCAACAGCCAGATTGACCGTATGTACATATATAGATAGCCATAGATAGAGAATATATGCCATATTATGATGTAGCAAATCTTCTGATTGTGAAACACAAATATCTAAACGAGACGAATATAATAAACGAAATGGCTTGTGGATATGGGATTCTAGGAACCACCGGTAAAATGCAGTTACCAAGTTTAGTGTGCTCCGAGACACCTGCGCAGAGGTCTCAGCAGCTACGAAATTTGACTATCCTATAAGCCAGATTTGGTAATATCCTGAATGTGCCTCCACAACTGCAGGAGCTTTCAGGAGCACTTGAGAATTCTCATGGAACATCTGAGAGCACTTCGCTTAGCTCCAGGAGGCTTGGGAGACCCTGGAAGCACTTGCGAGCACTGGTGAGGTTGTCCGGAGTGCCTTGGAGGTTCCATATGGCTTCCGGACCGTTTTACATTTTGCAAATGGTGCTTCCTGTACTGTCATTTCATGTGGTCGTACGGTACGTAGATGCCTTCCGGCAGTTCTTTCTTAAAACTGGCGATAATCTCGTGTACGTGAATACCTTCTAGTTGTATCGTGTTGATATCATCGTCATTGACCTTGGTCCTTAGAGTGCATAAATGCAGTGACTATATTCAAATGATCGATGTTTTCATCTACAGCTCCCGACCAGAGAGATCAGATATCGTAATACGGTTAGCTTGTCAATGGGAACAATGAGTCTCACTAATGTTAGTCTTCTCGTAACCCGGGTGCTAATGCGATCCACGCTTCCACGGAGGCATTATCTTGAGGGTAGTATGTGTCCTGTGATACAACATGCGCCCAATGACGTGGGTCTTAACTTCTGGATCTTTCTATATGTAGGTACTGGGGCTTTCTTGTCCGCAATAGACAATTGTACTGCGTATATTTGTATTCTTATATGTCATTGGTATCACCTCGTCTCTTGATGGCAGTGATGTCAACCATCCCGCCTGACGGCCGTCGACGGCAGTCCGTCTGAGATATCTCCAAGACGGACGGGACGGCGCCAAAGCCGCCCGTCCCGTCCTTACTCGAAAAAGACGGCATGGCGGCCGACATCCACTGTCCCCGGCCAACATCCACTAACGTATTGTACCGGGTGACCGCCCATGACCAGGAAACCGACCACCCGCGGGTGGTATTTATTGACCCAAATGACCTGTCTTAACCACTCTCCCTGACCTAGTCACTACTGGGGGTTGACTACTAACCCTTCTCTCCCTTTTCCATGCTCCATAGCATCCTCTAGGTCCAGCATATCACCAATATATACAACAGAGTCCTCCTCCCCCCCATTCTCCTCCTCATC
>Ga0307515_10003287_pt1 | contig 34198 bp, 33 predicted proteins | sample 17_EM_MG_FD_194513 | JGI IMG/M metagenome (GOLD analysis project Ga0307515, IMG submission 194513) | Populus trichocarpa ectomycorrhiza microbial communities from riparian zone in the Pacific Northwest, United States - 17_EM | ecosystem: Host-associated > Plants > Roots > Unclassified | place...
TCTCTTACTACTCTCCCTATATTGGATAAAGAAGTATAAAAAGACTTTATTTTTCTTCTAAAGAGACCCTTTTCAGCTAGTTTATCTGCTATTTTATTTCTATAAATTCCTAAGTGGCTAGGAACCCAATAGAAGTTAATAGAGATACCTTTACTAGCTAAATAAGAGCAACTTTGCGTAATTTTAAAGACTAGTTCTTGCCCTCCTGTAAGAGAATTTAGTTATAATCTTTTAATAGCTGCCTAGCTATCTATAAAGATATAAACCTTTTTCTCTTTTAGTCTTTATTGCTTTAGGTGTTCTAGGGCCCTATAGACTACGTAGAGCTCTATATCTATAATTTCTATATAGGGTCCTAGGTTCCAATTTGTTGCATATTTAATCCTATTTCTCTCTCCTATTTTATATACGGCTGCCGCACTTAATTTGCTATTTTTAGAGCTATCTATATAGTATATATCTACTAACTCCCACTCTAGGGAATCTTATAGATTTTATACTAGCCTTAGATATTCTTATACAGCTTCTTCCTTACTATCTCTTGAGATAGAAAAGAATGCAGAAATAGGAAGAGACTACGGTTTTTGCTAGTTTAGAGAGATTCTCTCTATTTCCTAGTTTTGAATTAGCTGCTAAACTCTAGAAGTTAGAGATAGCAGCTGTGTTTTTGGCTGTAAGAGGTGCTTTATAGTAGAGTTTTTAGGGCTAGAATTAGAGCTCGAGCTAGCTACTAGTTCATCCCTATCTCCATTAATCTCTTCTATATAGACCTTCTTAATTACGTGGTTTTCCTTAAATTTTAGGATCTTTAGTGCGTAGCTATTGCAAAGCTTTTTAAATCTAATTCTAGGAGGAGGAATAGAGGCTTCAATCTCCATAGCCTAGCTAGGAGATCCTCTAAACGCTCCTAACACTAGTTTTAGGGCCTCGTTTTGTAGAGATTAGTACCTAGCTAGTAGGTAGTCTCTAGATTTGCTTTTCCACCAGCATTGTATTTTATAGTCTGCTATAGTAGTAATATAAGCTATATAGAGCTGCTGTAGGGCTTGTAGAGATAGACCTCTTTGTATATTACCTAGTCTTCTAATTAAATAGAAGGCCTCTTTTGCCTTAGAGATTCTTATTTCTACGTGTTATTAATTAATATAATTACTCGTGGTAAGAACAGGTAGGGATAGAATGTAGTAATAAAGCTTTGGTGTTAAGAAAGTTGTTTATTAATTTTCCTACTGTATGGTTGGCGTTAACCCAAAAGCACCGAGCCTACTGTTTTACATACTAAAAGGTCCGTACGGCTTTTAGGAAAAGTTATTATATACGCGTCAACACGTATCTGTGGCCTGCGTAGCTTCGCCTTGACCACCTACCTAAAGGGTAGGTAGTGGACATCCAAATCGCCAGGACACCTCAATCGCCACTATTAACCCCACTAAAAATTTAAAATTTTATACCTTAATATCTTAACAACTACTAAATAATAAATTCTAATAATTTGGATTTAGGCTTTTATATATACTCTATAGCTTCTATTTAAAATTATATAATAAATAGTTTAGTAGTTTTAAAGATATAATATTTTGGCCTCATTTAAGCCTTATTTTAGCCCCCAAATTTTAGTATCTTAAAAACTACCAAACTATTTATTTTATAACTTTAATAGAAGCTATAGAGTATATATAAAAGCCTAAATCCAAATTATTAAAATTTATTATTTAGTGGTTGTTAAGATATTAAGGTATAAATTTTTAAATTTTTGGTGGGGTTAATAGTGGCGATTGAGGTGTCCTGGCGATTTAGATGTCCACCACCCACCCTTCGGGTGGGTGGTCAAGGCGAAGCTACGTAGGCCACGGATATCTGGAGCTCCTTTTCAATCGCAACCTACCAACTATGTCTTCCTTATAACGCACACCTGCGCAAGCCAGGATCAATTTAATCCTAATTAGGAAATTAGTATATAATTAATGTAATCAATCGGAATTAACGTGTTTGACCACTCCCCGGGCCGCACCACTCCCTAGGCCACCCCAAAAACACACCAAAAATAGGAAAAAACGCACTTTGGTATCTCGACAACGGTCTAATAATAAATTACGAATTTTTATAATTAGCTTTTTATATATATTTTAAAACTCCTATTAAATTTTAAAAGTAATCTATTAAGTAATTTTAAAGATATAGTAATTTAGCTTAAAATTGGGGGCTAAAACCCGATATCTTAATAACGGCTAGACTTATTACCTTAAAACTTTATTAGGAGTCTTAAAGTAGGCACAAAAGGCTAATTATAAAATTATAAAATTAATTATTAAACCGTTGTCGAGATACCAAAGTGCGTTTTTTCCCATTTTTGATGTGTTTTTGGGGTGGCCTAGGGAGTGGTGCGGCCCGGGGAGTGGTCAAACACGTTAGGTGCGGTGGTTTTATAAGAATCAAAATCTATGGCCTAATTATATTACAGTGATTATGTGCACCCCTGGGAAAACGGGGGAAATCGTGCCAAGGATTGCGGGAATTTACGCATACACCAAATCTAGTAGGACCTCAACGTTGCAAGGGATAGCTGTTTTATTACTATCCCCCCTGCGAAGGAGGGCTTTATTCTAGCTAGTACACTACCTCTAGAAGTTCAGGCCACATCTTGCACAATGCCACATCTTGTACAGTTTTCCTCACCAAAATACACCATTTTCTACCACCTATAACTTTATAGTCTTTTAATAAAATATTATAAAAATTAAAATATTGCTTATCTAATACTAAAGCTATAATTAACTATAAAAATATTATAAAATATTATAAAATATATATACTTAAAATTAAGTTAAAAAAGTACTTTTTTAATAAAATTTAAAATTATTAAAATTATTAATAATAAAGCCGTTATATAGTTACATTTTATATATATTTATATATTTATTATATAAATAAGTTTATTTAATACTTATATAGTTTATTAATTATATTTTTAATAAATTATATTAGTTTTTAACAAAACCAGAACTTGTATATTTATATTATAAATAAAGTTTTATTACAATAAATTATAGCGGTTAAATATTTTACTGTAAGTAAAATTAAGTATAAAAAATATAATTAAGCCTATTATTATATTCAATATAATATTATAAAATTTTACTATAGATAAAAGTAAGCTTTTTTATTTCATATTATAAATAATAATTTTTTTAACTCTAATTTTTTCAAAAGTTTTATCTATGATATAATATACTATATTTAAAATTTTATATTAATAGCTATTAAAGTAGCTAAGTTATAAGTATTTAAAAAATACCATTTTAAAATGGTTTTTAATATTATATATAAGCTAATTATATATGTAATCTAGTCACCTATATATTAAAATAACTTATCTATATAATAAATAAATAAATATATATATTATATAGCTATATAGTAGCTTTCTTAATAATTTTATTAATAATTTTAAGTTTTATTAAAAATATACTTTTTTAACTTAATTTTAAGTATATATATTTTATAATATTTTATAATATCCTTATATTAAGTAATAGTTTTATTATTAAATAAGTACTATTTTTATTTTTATAATATTTTATTAAAAGACTATAAAGTTACGGGTAGTAGAAAATGGTGTATTTTGGTGAGGAAAACTGTGCAAGATGTGGCATTGTGCAAGATCTGGCCTAAGCTTCTAGATTAATCTCTAGCTAATTACGAGATAGCTTAATCTTAAATTTAAACTTAGCTGGTTTATTCAGCAAAGCTATCTGTATCGATACTATCAGGTCTAGCGAGGTGTTTATTTCTTTCCAATGTTGATTGTACAATTGAATGCCGGTGGTAGGGAGACTATTATAATAGTTTAATCTGGGCTCCAGTGCCGCTCAGATTCAGTCAAGACTTTAACTATCGCCTTATCGAAATCGAGCAAGCTTTCGGGGGCATCCAATGGTTGAAGCTCGACGAATACTCACGGAAACGTCAACTTGAGTACGAAGGTATTTCGAATCTGAGATGAATTGTCACTTAGGCATAAAAGACAATTTCATGGTGACAATTTTGAATACGAGGGATATTAGCGGGTGTGATGGGACTACTCCTAGTTTTTCTCGTGGTATGATGTAGTTCTCAGTATTATTGTCACCATTACCTTTTGTCTCGACGGCTTTTCACGTACAATTTTTTTTTAATGTTTGGGGGTGTAAAATCATACTCCAAAGGTACCTTATGTTCTTTCGGAAATTGTCGGTGCAGTATCCGACAATGTTAAATTATATAGCGACTCCTCTCCCATGACAGTTATTACTTAATGTGGGATCGCGTATAGCCAGTGTTCTACGCCCAGACAAGCTTCTTCAACGAATATCCCAGCTGCTCAAAATAACCCGTGCTCTTCTTTGCGTCAGCCAATGAAATAACGTCTTTCTCTTCAACCACCAGCTCTTTGTCACTATCTGCACCCTCTGCTGATTCCGCAGCGCCAGAACCCTTCCTAGTTTTATTGGCTACCCTAGCGATCTCTTCACACATTCCTTTCAACATTTGCACCTCGCTCACTGGCGCATCCCACCCCTCTCCTGCTGCAATACTGCTCTGCAGCGGTAGTGCCTTAAATGCTAGAGATCTGATTCTATCACCCTCCACCTGCTTCTGCTTTCCCTTCTTCCCATCATCCTTCTTACTATCTAAACTCCTAGTATTAACCCTCACTAATTCTTTCCCTGAATCGGTCTTGTACTTGATGAGAAACCCAACGTTTTTGTCCTCGTCCATATGTCTTGCCGCGAGTGTACTCGTGATGTATACCCCCCTACAGATAGCCTCCAATGATTCTAAGCCCACCCTTTCAAACTCGCGTACTTTCTCTGTGCCCCAATCCAAGCGGCAGAAATACAAGGCATGTTCCGTAAGAAGCAATACAGCCTCTTCAAAAGTTCCCGAGCGCAGAGTATTTGGTTCTGAAGGACAACTCAATGTCCATCCAGCAACCAAATCCTCGTTCTCGTTCTCAATGACGATACCAGCGCAGCGCTCGATAGCTGCTTGCCTAACTTTTCGTAAATCGACAAAGTAGTCTTGTGCTTTCATGTCTGCTTCGAACTCGGAGAATATGCTGTCGGTTGCTCTGCCTAGAAGATAGTCGATAAGCGCTTGTGCAAAGTAATCATTGACAATATTATTGTAGTATCTGCTCAATGTTAGCCCAAAATCGGTTAGGGCGCCGCCAATGTTTCGGCGACGTGTACGCGTGAAGTCGCCTTTCAGTGCTGCAGTCCCGGCGTATTGTTTCGAGATTGCATCTCCGTTGTCAGCCCAAAGTGTATTGAACCAGGCAGTGCTTGGGTCGGTTTGTAGATCAATAGAGATAAAGTGAGCAGCGAGTTGGTTCTCGAGGGCCGTGCGGGCGCAGGCAGACTGGACAACATTGGTGCGGTCAAGACAGTCCATGCAATTTGTGCGGAGGACCCCCAATTGTCTGTGCACAACCTTATCTTCTTCAACGACTGTCCAACCCGAGGATGTCATGAATTGATCGAGGGTATTCATGAGAATGGAGACATTTTCGAAGCGCATACCGCGACAGACATTGTGGAAGTCGAACCATTTGAATCCAAGTTGGGTGCCTTTGCCGTCAATGCCACCGTTCGAGTTGAGGACAGCAGCCTGCTTCTCGAAGGCTTCGCCGATCTTGAATTCGCTGCCGTGTTTGTCAACTAGAGAAGCAACTTGGATATTGCCGTAGCGAGCAGCAAGGTTAGCGAAATGAAGTTTGAATGCCGTAGCGTTTGTTTCAGGGGAGCCCCAGAACATGGGGATAGGTTTGAGGCTATATGGCGATTGGGAGAAGAACAAGGGGATAGAACCCCTAAATTGGGTGAAGGAGTAGATCCTGTCCTGCGCAGAGTCCCACAATGGTGTAGACAGTATCTGCTCCGTCTCAACGCTATTTGCAGCATGACCCTCGTCGTCTACCCCACGCCGTAAATAGCGTAATCCAGCACGCTTTATAGATCTTCGCGATATTAGAGTGAGTAGAAAGTCTTTTCTCCCAGGATCTTCGCTCAACGGCGTCGCAGATTCTGTATTCAGAGAAGAATTGGATTCCGATGACTCTGCCTGTGCAGCAGTAACGTCTTCTGGTTTCGATGCGGAGTTAGCAACAGCGTTATTCGAAGAGTCGTCCGATACATTGACGGTAAACGCTCGCTGACCCACAAACCCCTGAAGAACTGGGAGTATAAAGCTATGCTGTCCAGCATCTATGAGGGGACTAACAATATAATTGTTCCAGAAGAACTATAACGGTTAGCTTAAAGTCTCCAATAAATGAGTCGAAACAGCACTCACTAACGGATCATATTGCTGGAAAAGTGGTAATGAGGATGTTGAACTAGCCTGCCCTCCTAATCCCCTGGATAAATCATAGTCGTATGAAAAGTAAAAGTTCCGAGAGCTAAAATACAATTTTGCCGTCCTCAAAATTTTTGGCAAAAGCGTAACGGTTGAGTTGTCCCTTGGCTCAGCTAACGCTTTCGGAATTTCCTCCGGAGAAACGGCAGGGGCATCGACCTGCTTCTCGATAGCTTCTGGAGTATCCTCGGGGTTTTTTTGCCTAGTGAATGGTTCCTCTTTGAGTAGTGCAGGTTCAGCACTCTGAGATGTCCGCGCCTGCCTGCGTGCCAAGTCCTCTTCGCTACTCATCCCTTGCATCCGCCTTCCCTCCGCACTCCATCCTTTTTTCGAGAACCACCTCCCCGTGAATCTTCCATAAGCTCCCTTCTTCCTAATGACATCTTCCGCGACGCTCGTCTTCCTATCTACCCCTGTTATTTGTCCTGTGACAGCATCTTTTTCCACTTCCTTTGGCGGCGGATCGACCACACTCTCGCCTAACGAATCTCCCGCTATACTCCGAGTCGCATCGTCATCGCTCTCACTGTCTTCCTCCGCACCACTCTCCGTAGATTTAGAATGCCTCTTCAAATGCTCCTTTGCCGCGGTAATGGCTTTATCCGCGTCGGCTTGCGAGGAAAGCGGGATGAGCGCCACGTCGGTAATCACATAAATAGGCTTTCCGCGGATCTGAGCAACTTGCTCTCTACTACATATTGAGATTAGGAATGATGCCGACGCAACTTTCAGTAACCCTAGAAGTGGACATCGTCTGCGTTAGCTGTGGCTCGAGAAACTGAGTGGTGGGTAGGGGCAATTATATTTCCGTACCAATGATGCCATGGGCTTCTAAAGACGCAGGGGCAGTATCCTCGTCGCGTCTGTCTTTTAGTAAGGGAGAAATGCTGCCCCTATAGTCGATCTTGATTGCTTGCTGAGTTGCTAGCGGATGGTTTCGTGGCGGCGCGGGCTGGAGTATTAGGCCGTCGATGGCAGCGAAAATCAGCAGTTTTCGTACGAGACCGGGCATAGTCATATAGCTGCTGGGGGTTAGTGGAGGCCCATTGTAGGCATAGCCATGGTTGTATAGCTTCTTGGTGTTGAACGTTTAGCGGCACGCGGGATGTGCAAATGACGTCGAGGCTTGGCAAATAGTTTGCTTCTGTTTGCAGCCAAATTGAGAGCTAGATTGGAAGATGGATACATTGAAGAATTAAGAGGTTGAATAGTATATTTAGAATTCACAGGAGGAATATAAAACGTCTCAGAAGCCATTTCATGTACAGTCTGAGTCCTAGTTCTCCTAGAATATATCCTCTAGCCCTTCCCACTTCCCTTTATTGTTCGCAACATCGTTCCTCATCCGCCAGTATTCTCCATTAAATAGCCAATACTCTTCACCAGTAATCTCGCATTTCCCCTTGCTGAACCATCGAGGAATGAACTCTTCACCTTTAGCTTCCCTCTCGCGCCGCTTCGCTCGCTGCTTCTCTTCTACACGATTCTTTTCAGTAGCAGCGAAATCGTACTCGCCATCTTCCATGGCACGTTGATCAGGCCGTAACCGCGTATCCGTCGGTGCAAGAACTAGCCGAAGTTTATCCGGCAACGCGTTCAGCGTGACAACGAATGGAGTAAGGTTAAAGGGAATTCCCGTAGGACGAGTATGACATTCCCATACTAGGAAAGCCTTGTTTTCGTCATGACGCAGACTAGAATTCTGTAGATTGACCGCATCATCCTCATAACCGGGCGTTAGGCGAGCATAAATTTTATCGTTCCACCGGCCGCCAATACTCCACCTAGTCTTGCCATCCGCATCCATAACTTTCCCGGCGACTTGATACGCGGAGGACGCTTTCCAGCCTCGAGGTTTGAAGTCAAGCTGACATGTTTCGCCGGTAGTCCAATTTTTAATCTCCATCAGGCCGTAGTTGTCGACAGTGGGGTTTCCAGTGATAATACCGACAACAGATGACGTGACCTTCTTCCACGTGTACATTTCAGAGCCGTATGAGTTTGGTCTGAGGCGCAGGAACCATGTTCCAAGAGGATTGATGTCGAAGGACTTCCCGTAGAACTTCGACTTCACAGCAGATTCGCCCTTTACACGCTGTAAGCATAAAGGTAGCTATATTTTGACAAGAACTTACATAGTAATCCCACTTCTTGGACTCTACATAGGCAGCCCCGATGGGTGGATGGTGGCTGACTTGCTCAATGAAGAAGCGATAACCCTTATCCGGCCGTGCATACTCGTAGGTCTCTCCGAGTAAAGGATTGAAAGGTTTAGCAACACGCCCAATAGTCGAGGCATATTCGCTGGCAGCAAAGGCAGCGACATATAAAAGACGTTCGGTCGAGTCCATCCGCTCAGCTGCAGTGTCGAGTAGATCGGTATATTCCATATCTTCAGCAACGCGTTGTAGCAAAGAGGTTGGCTCATTAAATGACACTGGCAAAGTCATCTTCGTCATGTCTTTGCCAATCATGGATTTGAGAATACCCTGATGTATCTCGTTAGCTGGTTTGAAAATGTCAGGGCTCAATAATCTTACCCAAAGGGATATCTTAGGCCTGTCATCCGCATCCATTGCGAGTCGTTCCCGTGGAGGGTCTTCGTAACCGATGAATCCAGTCATGATTTGAGTCATCCTATCTTCAAAAAGCCCTTCAGTCGAGGCCGGTAACTCTTTGCCTTTCAGACCAGGACTAGTGACAGGCATTTCAACAACTTGAACCTCTCCAGCACCAATGGCATCGAAAAATTCGTCATCATCAGATTCTGATTCTGAAATGTTAGCAAAACAAGCAAGAGTAGACTTCCTTCTCATTGGTGAGCTGGTGCTGGGCTTGGGCCTAAGGAGTGCACCGTTATCGCCGTCGGTCTTCAGAGATTCTTCAGCAACAACAAAGTCGTCTCTCCCCTCCATACTCAACGGTCGCGACTCGTTCATCTCAAACCCCTCCAGAGCCTCACGAAGAGCGCGTTTGGTCTTTCTTCGTTTGAGTTCGGATTCGCCAATACGACTTTCCAGCTCTTCTTGCTCTTTTGCAACTCGAGCCATGCTTTCCTCCCACATCCGACGTACGTTTGCTTCTCGATCGAGTCTGTATTGCCAGTATGCGTCGCGATCCCGTGATATACGTAAGAGATCTCCAACAAGGCCTTTTAGGTTCCCGACTGCAGCTTCGTATGAAGACAAAGCTTGGACGGCCATTGGATCCGAGATCTGCATTGTGGGATTCCTCGATTTCTCAGCTTGAAGTGCAGCAGAAACTTGAGCTAAAAGATCGAGCTGGAGCTTTGCAGATTGCGCGGTAATGTTGAATGCGTCCTTATTCGTTGGCTGGATTTCATGGCTGCTGGCATCATCCCCGTAATCCTCGTCATCATCCACATCCCCTTCTACTGTAGCCGTTCCAACATGGCTTACCGTCTTGCCTAATTCTGCACCGGCTACACTAGGTTCATAATTGCTATGAGTATAGTCTTCGTCATCGATGGTGCTAGCTCCTGTGCGCGAGCCGCCAGTGCTTGTTAATGGGATACCGAGAGATGTAGCTATAGGTCAATTAGCGCATGAAAATATTAAAACTGAGAAGCACTTGAGGCTTACAAGGGACGAGGTTTTTATTACCAAGGCGAGAACTTGTAACACTCAGTGAATCGCCCTCTTTCGATGGCCGCTTGTCGTATTGCTCCATTTTAGCCTGCTTTAAAGCTTCCGTCTCGCGATTGTGACGTTTCTCTTCTTCTCGTGCCTCGTCCTTACTCCACTGGATGGCATTATTTAACGCCCAATACCAACGTTTTGCTTCAACTTGATGGTTAGCCTTTAGATGGTACTTCACCGAAGATTTCCCCTGAATTTCAAACCGCTGTTTGTCTTGAGGATCCATGTATAGTTTTGCGATTTTCATATTGATCGCTCCGCGGCACGCCGAACCAGCATCATCTACAAATCGTCAGTTTGTTATTGTACTTCTTGCTACTGCTGAAGCAATGTCAATGCTTGATGTTTGATTTGAATTAGACTCACCTTGGTGTTTGTAGTAGCTGAGTACTCCATCTTCAAGAACAAACCACCTCAACTTGTAGCCGCTCGTGTAATTTGTCCACTTCTTCAGGTAGCCTTTCATTTCTCGGCCCTCCTTACTACCCAGCGCATTTTCCGCAGACGACGGCCCCGCCTGCGGCGTGGAGCTGCCCAGGATTGTCTTCTCTTGAATTCCACGTTGCGCTGCAGCTGCAGCTGGCGATCTCTTGAGAATTGCGCGCGTTCGATCATCTTTTGTGACGTCTTGAGGAAGTTTTCCTCTCCTATCTCTCCTAAATGGATCGGCACCATTGAGCAACAGCATTTGTATCAATTTAACATCTCTTCTCCTTGCGGCTTCATGTAATAAAGTGCCTCCAGTCTCAAGCGTTGCGGGATCTGTTGTGAGTTCTCCACCATTAACGTCCAGTGTACTTCGAATTCTAGGGTCTTGTAGTAATTTCTCCAAAGTAGCAAGATCACCAACAGTGACAAGGCTGTGTATTTTTCTGACATTTGTATCTATGAATATAGATCGCGCAAGTTGTAATTGTTGGAATATCTCTGGGGTGCGGGCCAGATCCAGCGGGGTCTGTCCCTGATAGTTTACAATAGAATCGTTAATGCCGGGTTGATCCAACAGCATTCGTACTACTGGCGCACGCCCAAGTGTCGCTGCGAGATGTAGAGGAGTGTTCCCATCGCGGTCTCTTCCATTGATATCAATGCCGCTCTCGGACGTCGGTGTTGCATTTGATAGGACGAATTCGATAACTGGAATTTCCGCGCACTGTATCGCTAGGTGTAAGATAGTTGTGCCCTCCAGCCGCCCCCCAGAAGCTAGGGCGAGTGAAGAACTGCTTCCATCGGCATCGCTAGCTGTAGTAGATTGCTCCCTGATAGCCTTCGATATCGCCCCCGTGTCACCGTTGCGAAGTGACTCAAAGATCCTGAAAAGTTTCACCGACTGCTCGATAGACGCGCCTTTAGTTGTAGGAGAAGAGGGTGATGGTGCGTGGTTTGGGGAAGCTGGTGCCAGGGCATCTAGCTGACCAGTATTTGACATGGTCGTTGACAGATGCGGCCTGTGACGAGAGGAATGTCTATGGTGGGAGTGGTGGTGTTGAGGTATTGCGGCTTGCTGAGAGCTCAGTGAGGTCGCTGAAGAAGTTGGTGCAGAAGGCGGGACACCGTTGTCGGCTTCGTCGGTGACGTCTGTTCTGGAAACTCGTTGGAGTAGCGATTTCACACTGGCGGATTTGGACCTCTTATGACTGTAACATTCTTGATCAGCTCCAAAAAGCAGAGAGGAAATACGTATAGGTCACAAGAGCAGAGCCCCTACTGCGTGCCAATACCGCTGGAGATTCTCGAGGCGTTGAATTAACTTACCCTTCCATATTGGCGAGATCCAGCAGCTCCTCAGCAATAAAAGATGACGGGAATAAATTAAATAAGACTAGTCTGCAAGAGTAGTTTGCTCATCGGCTAGAGGATATCCAATGGTCGGTTATACAATGCAGAAGAGGGACCTCATTGGTATCTGTGCGACATTTCTCAGGCGGAGAGCAATTGTGAAAGGGCGGGGCTGACCAGTCCTGTGTCAGTGACGCCAACTAGAGGGCACAGTATTTTCAAAGGACGCGCGCTGATGCCCATGCCTGCTATGCTCTTTGCGCTCGGGGTGTCGAAGCCAACCTTGCAATAATCTCATGCGCGGCAAAGTATCCACGCATTCCAAACTCACAAAATGCGTAAAGCTATACCTACATATGTAATGTTCTACACTATTTGTATACGTCTATATTTATCTACTCCTCTCGGGGGTTACCGCTGATGAGCACTATTACACTGCCCAGCTGTCTTCGCACGTCTTCTTTCTCAACATCATGAGTGTCTTCAACTTCTCCCCACATCCCCGTCTGCCACCGCACTTCTAAACTGCATGCTTCAGCGGCTTCTTCAATCCCGAACCTTTTGCCTTCTCCACTGTCCCCACGCAGTCGTGCGAACTCCTCGCTCCATTCCACTAAAAGCCGCACCCCAACAAGGAGACTTTTGCTTGCTAACACCGCCCGCTCCAACCCGGCAAGTTCGAAGGCGGGTAACCCTGAGAGCCATCCTCGAATTACACCCTTGGTCATTTCAGGCTGTGGGGCTGGCAGGATACTGTCGGGTTCCAAAATCGGCCTGATTTCCAACCCAGGCCAAACATTCGTAGTGAGATAAGCAATGATGGGTTGCGCAACGCGGATCTGAAGCTTGCGTAATGAGTCTGACCCTTCCCTGTGTTCCAATTGGGGGGCGTCGTAAATGCTTTTCTCTGGTGCCCAACATAGTAAGGTGTCGGTGTTTAGGTAGCGCATCAGCATCTCAATAATTTCGTCTCGAGTATTGATCTTTCCCTCCACATCCGCGTTCTGTACGTCCAAGGCCCTAGCTGCTAGAGACGTCATCGGGATATAATGCGTTTTAAGGGCCTGCTGTGCGCTGACTAATAAGTCCCATTCGAGTGCAATTGCCGTGGCGAGCTGGTGTTTGGTGGAGGGGACGGTTAGGATGTTTTTCGAAGGCGTTCGGACTGGTCGACTGTCCAGGAATATCTGAAGGCCGTCTGATACCCGTTAGCCGCTGAAAGTGCCTAATATCGCTTGATCGTACCTGGCGTGTCCTTGACAGTGACATTTTTCCAGAACCGCTTTTGCAGCACAGTCTTCGGTTTAGCGGGATTTGTCCGAACCTCTTGTGCTTTGCGAAATAGCTCAGCTTGCTTTCGCTTTCTCGCTACCCTATCCTCCGCTTCTGATGGAGCAGGTGTTGGGGGTTCTGGAGGAGGACCGGGAGTAGTTGGATGTGGGAGAGGTGTTGCAGATCTCGAAGATGATGTATGGAGGCATTGGTAGAGTGGTACAAATGTATGTCGAGGAGCTATTCGGCGCGCAGAGAAGCATATGAGAGACTGAAGGGGTCGCATAGCCTCCATAGCTGCAGCAAGAGGTAGTGATGTGGAATTGTGTGCTAAAGGATGCGTGAGTACTTTTGGCCTTAACGTCACAAGAGTCTCGATTCGGGTGCTTGGCGTGTGTTTTGGCGTGGATGAAAAGCTGGGGTGGCTCCTCCGCTCTCGTGTTCTCAACCAAGCGCATCCCACTAGTCACACGCCGTCTCATTTTGATCCAACATACCGAGAGCGGCGTGATGACCCTGGAGTCTATCGTCGCATCTACAAGCATCAAAACTACCAGCTCCTGGCCGTGTCATTGACGTACCGGACACTCGAGCCCAAAACCACCCCGCATCGTTGCGTCAAACACCTGTGCTGCAAGCTCCAACAACGTCCAACGTGGGCGGAGATAGAAGCAAAGCCCAACCTCGAAGCCCAATGCGGTCCTGAGTTTTTCGCAAACTCAAGGGCAGCGGAGGCCACTTTCATGAATCACAGCGCCGCATCCACCGCTGCCACCAATGCGACTCCTCCACAGCCAAAACCTATCCGCTTCGTAACAAACCACGATGGACCATACGCGAAGAGAAGGAGGATAAACTCTGCCTGCTTGACATGTCGACGAAGGAAAACGCGGTGTTCTGGTGAGCTGGGAGTTCCGTACGCCGGGCTTTTGCTGGACGGAATGTGTACTGACAGGAGAGAAACACTGTAGGCGAACGTCCAGTTTGCGGGACCTGTTCTCAAAACAAGCATGAATGTGGCGGCTACGGTCCAGAAGGAGATAATCCCACTTCTTTCAGCCCAACCTCTGAAGACAACAAGGATGCCGTCAGGAGAGCCTTTCAGAGGGAAAGTCACCCATCCGATTCACCCCGCTCACCTGTCAGAAAATCGCAACCGCATCCTCCCTTACAACCCTCTCGACCTCCAGTATCGCATGCAATGTCGAACGAATCTATGACTTCCCGCACCTCGGATTTATTGGTGCATAACCTCAACGGGAGGCAAGGAGAGGGGATTGGTATGCTTTATCAAGTGGAGAACATTCTGGTGGGCTCAAAGCATATAATTGACTTATTTTACAGGCCAGCCGGCTTTGAGCCTAAGCACTCGCAATCGCATGCCATACTTCCGATATTTTGGTCCAACTGCTATCATGCCGGGCTTCAAACAGATGGTAGTGAAGGTCAGGGGGAAGCAGCACGGAACCGGACAGACTTCATCGGATCGTATGCTCGCAACTTGCGCAAAACTAAGGTATTATACTAACTAGAATGCTCTAGCTCTCGAATCCTCACCTGGGCAGCCACCATCGATAGGACATATATCACCTTCCCAAGGCCATGAAGCTCGAACACCCGTGGAGATACCAGTTTACGATACCTCGGCGATGTCTCCGAGTCCATTGATCACGCATCTCTGTAAGATATTTTTCCTGCATCTCGGCTGCAACTTTCCGTTCTTGCAGCATGAACGATTCATGCGTGATCTCGAAGAAAAACAGGTCGACGCGATCCTTGTCGATGCCGTCTGCGCATTGGCTGCCAGGTTTTCTACTCACCCAATGTTGACTGGTAGGCCCGAATCGCAGAAAGAGGGGCAGGTCCCAGAAAGCTCCAACCTTCATCCATCTGAGTATGGCCAGGCTTTCGCGCAACGGGCAAAATCCGCAATACCTGACACTTTTCCCTGTCCAAGTGTTGCAGTAGTACAGGCAGCTCTTTTGCTCGCCTACGATGAGTTCGGCGCAAGTCGTGATAGTGGATTATGGATGTATCTCGGAATTTCGATTCGCATGGCTCAAGATCTTGGGATGCAAACTTTAGAAGGATTAAAATACGAGGGACGATACGGACCTACCCCAAAGACAGTGAAAATCACTCCAAGTAATGGCAATAGCGAGCCTGCACAAAACCCTACTCCTCCTAGCTCAACCTGGAACAAATCTATGGATAACCCGGCAATTCAGGAACAGAAGGCTGTCGAGCGCGAACGAGTAGACACCTTCTGGTCCATATTCTTCTTGGACCGTGTGATATCATCTGGAACTGGGCGGCCCGTAACCCTTCGCGATCGAGACATCGAGATATCGTTTCCTTCTTTGGACGAGGTGGACTCCTCGACTGGTTGGCCCGTTCCATTCCCAGCTCTAATTCGGATTATACACCTTTATGGTCGGGTGACTGATTTACTCAATAGCATCAAGGAAGTCTCACATGTAACACCAGATGTCATTAAACGACTTGCAGCAATGGAAAATCATTTGACAGATATCTACCAGGGACTGTCACCCAGGCTTCACTTCAACGCTGTAAATTTTCAGCACTATGTCAAAGCCAACCAGGGGACCAACTTCGTCCTCTTACATTTTTGGTTTCATACTTTAATTGTCCTCCTTCACCAACCAACACTACTAAAAACATTCGAGGGTAGCATCCAGCAGCTGCTTCCCAACAGTAGAGAGTTGTCCATGTCTTCTGCGAAGACAATCGCTGATATCTTGGCGTTTGCTGAGCTTATTGATGCTAAGTCGGGACTAGGAAATCCATTTACTAGGTCCGCCAATTGCTGGATTTTTTCTAGGTGCTCGTTGCTAATATTCGCAGCAGTCAGCCTATCTACATAGCGGCTTGTGCTTTCCTCAAAGAAACAGCCTTGCATTCCGCTTCCTCAAATCCGCATTCTACACCTTCGACACCAGGATCTCGTGATAGTGGACATGATTCCGGAGCGTCGGCAAAATCTGCTCTAGAAAACATAAAACCAGAGAAGCACGGCAGCACCCCACCCAACGGTGACAAGACTACAACGCACCTATCAGACCATCCACTAGACCAGAAGCAGGCAGCTAAACATACTTTGCTTGCATCTGCTGCAAATCAAAACTATCAGCGCTGTTACAGGGCGCTTAAATCCCTGGAAACCTACTGGGCAGGGGTCAAATACATCTTGACTGTTCTAGATCAGAAAGCAAAAGGCGTTGGTGATCCCTTACTTTATACAAGGGAGGAGATGGAGAGCGCTCTAGAACTTCCAAGACCTGAGCCAGCATTTACATCTCCCGGGTGGCGGAGGAAATTGTCATGGGGAACTTACTTAACAGCACAGAATCTCGGGGATGTGGCGCATTCCAAGGTTACCTCTGCCCTTCGCCAAAAGAACAGCGGGCAGACTGCGAGTGGATCATCATCTCCTATAATGAATCCAAGTCAAGGTATATACGCTCTCATATTCCATTTGCCGTTGATAAATGGCTGATAATAATGATAGCTATCGGATGGTCTTTGACTGGCACCATGAACTCTCCAAGCACAAGCCTCGCTGTGCTTTACCCTACCGACACCAACCGCGAATCTAATCCTCGTCATACTTCTGAGCCTATCAACCCTTCTATCGCCTCCATACTGTCTAGTGCCCCGACCACCTCTTCTCCAGCCACCCGCATTAAATATGAAAGCCCGCATGGCATACCCTCGCCTTCTCCAAATTTCTCTAGCGGGCCCAGTTCGCAGCAGTTCAACCCAACTCACTCAACCATAACCACTATGCCCCCACCTCCTTCGACTTTCCACACTGTCCCTGCTGCTGATCCTGTCCTCGTCTCCGAAGCCGACCTCCTGTTAAACTTGCACTCGCCTTTCTCCGCCTCCTCGTCTCCTGGGCGTATCCCAACTGGCGCGTCACCTTATGCGCCTTCCCACCGCTCTTCAACTCTTAACACCCAAACCACACAACAGGACTTCTCACCGGGCTCGGGCTCGCAATTTCCACAATTCAATACCAGCCCTAGTGGGGATAGCTCTGCTCAAGTCCCATTCGGAGACATGATGATTGAGAGCCAGGATATTGACATGAGTGCACTTGGGGACGATATGATGCCCTGGCTGGAGTATCTACCCCATGAGATGCTAAATTACTATGATGCCAATGCAGGTTTTGTGGGTGATGGTGGGGTTCACGGGCAAGGAATGGAGTCAGCGGACGCCGTGGGTGGCGCGGGAAGGTGAATTTTGTAATGATACCGGTGTGCTGTGAGTTGGCGTCGCGGAGTCTATAATGCGGTACATGACGTATTGGAAAATTTGTTGAATATGGCTACACACACATTGTTGGATCTACGATGCTCGAAATATGTGGAGGGCGTTCGAGGTGACGTGGATATCCATCTCTGTGCGTTGGCCGGGATAGGCAGGTTTTTTTTTTAATCGTTTAGCGTTCCAGTAATTTTCCTCGTTCTGCCGTTAAAATTGGCCTTACTTGATTACTTCATTTGTACGTGTCATAATTCATCCAGATAGTCCAGCTGGCAGCATTCAGAAATCCTATGATATACCTATGCAGAAAACATTTTGACCTAGCATTCAAGTGTCTTCAATACGGCTCATTGCATCGACTAGAACTTAATGAACATGAGAAGTGGAACGTGGTTCCAAGTCTATGGTAGGAGGCATTTAGTATTCTAAAACTGATTTCGGCTCCCGCAGTCTCTACGACTCGCATATGTTGACCAATATAATACTTCGTGATAACGCCTAGAGAATCGCTTCACAGTAGAACATTCATGCTTCTTACTCATAGGCCATCTTGTGCATTTGCATTGCAGTGCTTGAGGTGTCCAGAGGTGAGTGAGCTTATTGGCCAGAAAAGATCTCTGGTAGACAAGATAAATGGATATCACAAGACAGAAGAGACGGAAGGCGGAAGGGAAGAGAGAAGGGATGCAAGAAAAAGAGATAACAGAAAAAAGAGCAGAATGGAAAGGAGGACAAGGAGGACAACCTTACCACCAGCAAACTGTATCATATTTGCAGTCCCAACGCTATACTTTGTTGCCAAGTTATCCAGCTTAACAGAAATATCAGCCAGTCCGTCACTCTCGGTGCGCTCATACTCCTGCGCCAGGACCAGCGAGCCGTCACAGCCACCATCCCCGGGTAAGCAGTCATGGAAGGCAGTGACCTAACTGGACTGGAGCGCCTCTGGAGCTCCACGCTGGATCCTCTCTTGCATTGGATTTGGAGCTGTCGATTTTAAGGCTGGATTAGAGTGGATCTAACTCGTTTGGATCCTGGAGCTCCAGTTCTATACCTAATTAGGGGAGATTCCGAAGGGAGAAGAGAGGCAGGACAGAAGATATTTATGCGTGATGATCAATGTACAGAGCGTGACACTACAGAGCGTGTGAAACCAAGTGTTTATTACGGAACCGATAATCACGTGTTTGATACGCGAATAGACTGTTTGTCCCTTCCTGGAATTGTGCGCTTGGGACCCTCCTATGTGGTCACTCGGCTAATGATAGTTGGTAGCGAAAGCGGAAGAGTAAATCTTGAGTTGAAACTATAGGAAAATGTTAAGAGGAAGAAATTAAACCAGAAGCGCATCTACCGGACAGGTTTGAGAGGTTGCCAGAGTACTTCATAGAAGTCAGAGAGGAAAGAACAGAGGGCGAAAAGCTAACAAGTTTATGGAAGCAGTACCGTATTGCAGTACTTGTTGGCCATGCGACATTCATTGTCCTAGCCCTACCATCGTTTTGAAGTCTATCATAGCGCTGCTATGGGAGAACTGAGGGTATTGCCGTCGGCATCGAAGAGGAAAACTTGGTGCGACCCCGATCTATTCTCCTTATGGATAGGCTAGACTTGAAAACCGCCAAACCCTGCTGTCATCGAACTCCAAGCCTTGCGTGTAGCCTACGTGCTGTACAGTTGACGCGAAGGCCACACAGCTCAGGCTGGAGACCCGCTGTAAGCGGAGCAGCGGGCAAGACTCAGCCCTGGCTTTTCAAATGGTTCAGCGAGGCTGAAGCACTGGCTGCCTGTAGATGTTACTGCTCCATGCTTTCTATGTCGCACGGCCCCGCGACTGAGTCACATTTATGACACGTGGTGCACTAAAATAACGCTGGCCATGTGGGGGACGCCACCCTTGGTGGAATAAGATCCGGTCAACCAAGTCGTACGAATGTGACCAGATAGAGTTTAGCGCTGCTGTAAGGTACATAACCTGCAGGCAGCGACCTCTTTAATACATCACTACATTGTGACCAGGCAATTCAGAATGAGAACTTTGTCGATTTAAGCTAGCTCTAGAGGTAACAGAAACAGGGTGGCAAGACATAAGCAGGGTGGTGAGACATAGGATGGTAGGCATCAAAGATATTGTTCTTGCCGAAATATCGTGAACTCGCGCCGGAGTAAGCCCGCGCATTCCCCACCACTATCAAAACAACACACCCCATATAGCCCCACTAATATATCTCTATATTTTATAAATAGAGGCTTATTTAGTAGCTCTATTCTAAGGCTATAAAATAAGCCCTTATTCACATAAATTGGACTAGTATTAGTGGAATTATATACGGTATTTTAAAACGGCTACAAAACTTAAATTGAGGCTCTGCGCTGACTAATCCGGCCCTCCTCCTCCAAAAACAAGCACCCCCTATAACTCTACTAAAATGGCTCTAAACTATATAAAAAAGGGCTTATATTATAGCCCTAGAATAGAGCTATTAAATAGGCCTCTATTTATAAAATATAGAGCTATATTAGTGGGGCTATATAGGGTATGTTGTTTTGATAGTGGTGGGGAATGCGCGGGCTTACTCCGGCGCGAGTTCAGTAGTAAGACGGTGGTAAGCAAATCCGATTTAGGTCAACACTACATTTATATATCACTACATTTGTACATCACTGCATTTATACATCACTACATTTATTGCAGTCCACAAAGATCTTTGTAAACTAGGCATTTGCATCTAAGCATATTTCTGATAATGTATCCTGATTCTTTACAAACCACTGCCATCCGTATGGACGCCGAAACCCATCCTATATCCTGGAGCCGCTGCGAAGTGACGGACCTGTGCCCTAGTAAACGATCAGAGGAGGACTGGAAATCTTCAGATGGTGAGTGCGATGATTTCTTGAATGCTTCCGTTAAACAGTTTCGTCACCCAGCGCCAAATTTCCTGTCACAAGAATGTGTCCAATACAGTCCGACTTCTGGCATAAGCGGACATCTTATCCAGAGCACGTGCACTATTTCGCAGAAGGATTTAGAAAAAGAGAAGAGCTTACAAAAAGATATTCATGGTAGTGTATGGAGGTTAACTACGCAAGTCATGATTCAGAGTATTCAATTCCTAGGACTTTCTGCGCCTAAGCCACAGTTGACCACTGCCAATCGTCCGATCAACACGAATCGTTCGCGAAGAAAGATCCCAAAGGCTCCATCACGTCTTCTTCTCCTCCCAACTGAGCTTCGTCTCCAAGTTTGGAGCTTTGTTTTTAGTCCCCCTCACTATTATCTTCGAAAGGCTCTCTCACTTCTCCGCACCAACCACCAAATTTACTCTGAGGCATTTCTTTTCGCCTATCCTCATATCAGATTCTATTTGCCCGGCATCGTCACGTTCAAGCAAAATTTACTGACGCTCGAACCGAGACAAATTGCCCAGCTCCACCACCTTAGACTGCCGGTCACCCGTCTCTCATATTTGGGTATTGCACCGTTCATCATAAGCCACATCGAGAATCTGCGTCTCAATACCCTCACCATAACTCTTTCGGCCTTACACGAACCTCAGAAGCCAGTTGAGAATGGGTATCTGAGAGATCTGCGGAAGCGTTTAGATAAGATTACGAACATAAAATTCATCATTATCAATAATGATGGGTACTACGGGGACTGGGAGTTTCTACTTTTATTTTTGCGTATGCATAATTTCGACCAACGCATTGAGCTAAAAGAGAGTTTTGCCATCAAGTCTGGCCTGTGGGAGTACAAAATGCAGCGCCGCAGGAAAAGGGGTAAAGGTGGATATTTCATGATTATTAGGGCTTTAAATTACCACTAGAGCGGGATTGTACTTTAAACTTAATAGCTGGGAACTCTTACTCCTCTCATGTACTGACCAGACTTGGTCTGACTCCACTCTGATCAAGAATATGTCCTTGTTAGCATGCTTCTTCGCGGCCTTGAAGCGCGGCCTACAACAACGTCAAAAGCACGGCCGGAACGCTATCAAAAGCTTAGACCACCTGAACAGGAGGTACTGTATCTTGCATTTTCGGGATACTGTATTGGTGCAGCTCACACGTATTCCTTCAACATCCGCAGCTCCTCGTATGCTCGGGTCCTATTTGTTTTCAAAGCATCTATGGACTAATGCAGTCCTGTCTGGAGAGAGTTCCAGCTTACAACCCGCCCTAATCAACGAAACTCTCTCAGAAGTTGCTGAGTCTTTCGTCACATACTCTCAAAACCTCTTCTTGACTCATATTTAACTGATATCTTAAGAATCTACTTCATACTGCCAGAATAACAACTCCTTCAAGCATGCCTACCGATCCCTCGACCGAAAATCGAACCTTTAGAGTCACAGCCTCCGATGCCAAAGCTTTCGTACAGGCCATCCTAACTGGCAATGGAGTATCTCAGGATAATGCTGCTATTATTGCCGAATGTTTAGTAGCCGCAGATCTTCGTGGAGTGGACACACACGGTATTAATCGCATTCCTTCCTACATGGCACGCATTCGACAAGGTGTGCTTGATCCGAAAGCCTCCCCAACAATTCGGCAAATTACACCAGTAGTCGGGCATGTAGACGGACACAATGGTTTTGGGTTTCTTGCAGCACATCTCGGGATGTCTGCTGCAGTAAAAATGGCACAGAAGATGGGCATTGGCATGGTGTCAATAAAGCACTCAAACCACTTTGGCATGTCTGCTTGGGTGGTGCAGCAGGCGCTCGACGCTGGCATGATGAGTATTGTCTTCACGAACTCATCACCTGCATTGCCTGTCTGGGGTGGTAAGTCTAAGCTCATGGGCGTTTCGCCGATAGCGTGCGGTGCGCCAGCGGGCTGCGAGAGACCCTTTATTTTGGACATGGCACCTAGTGTTGCCGCGCGCGGGAAGATCTACAAGGCTCTTCGACGGGGAGAAAAGATACCAAAAGATTGGGCATTAGATGCCGAAGGAAGGCCGACGGATGACCCTGCTCGAGCTTTGGAGGGAGTAATGCTTCCGATGGGTGGGCCAAAAGGCTCCGCACTAGCAATCATGATGGACGTCTTTTCAGGCGTCCTTTCAGGCAGTGCTTTTGCCGGGCATGTAACAAACCCCTACGACCCCTGCAAGCCGGCAAACGTCGGGCATTTCCTGGTGGCAATCAGACCAGACCTATTCATGAACCTAGAAGAGTTCAAGAACCGCATGGACCATCTCTACAAACGTGTTGTGGAGTCGGAAAAAATTGCTAACGTGAATAGAGTTTATTTTCCGGGGGAAATCGAACAATTGAAGCAGGAGGAGCGGCTCAAAGAGGGCATTCCGTATGTTGGATCGGAAATCGCAGCGCTCAATAAAGAAGCGGCTCGGGTAGAAGTCGGGCACATCAAAGTTTCTGGCGGGACCAAAGGCCCCACCAACCCTATTCGTGGTGTTCCCGAAAAGGCTCGGCTTTAAGACCAGATTATGGAGGGGAATTTGAATCATACTCAATGCCAGCCGATCGACCTACTTTTTCATTCGTCATCCGTTGTTGCTTTGCACCGATGGGGCCTCTCACACCCAGACCTTTCACCCAATCCTACAACAAATATATGTGATGATCTCGGTCTGAACTGCTGAAGGAGAGTTTACCAGGGGTTCCTTCAGTCTTGCATCCGCTAGGCAAGTTGGTGTGGGGTCTCCAATCTTGGAAGGGTGCGCGGGGCACGCGGAGACTGTCCGCTTTTGGTTATCTATCTCCACAGCCCCAAGACTCCATCCCATACTCCACCTATATGCCAAGTCAGCCAAGCATGCCACGAGACTTCGGTGCAAGGCTTACTCTTTCCCCAAGGTGGGGAAATTTTCTCGGCATTGCAACCTCAGCTTACAGGTGTGGCCTCCCAGTCAGTCTGAACCAGTCGCACTGCTTAATTCTCCCGTAAAATTCCGATTTTGACTCGTTATGGAGAGACGGGGCCCATCGCCCTAGCCCTTCTATTATCAAGCCTGACCTCGTCTCGAGGATCATGCAGCTGCACGCTCTTAGGCGTGTGCAAGGATTTACAGTTATGCTGACGATCTCCATGTTTAGACGTCTATAAACAAATCGCAGACGCTGCATTTTTTGGTTGTGAAACTAGAGCAGCGCATTGACACCCGTCAATTCAAGCTTTGCGGAGAGTCCTCCACATTAGCTGTTGCATCTTTATAGGAAGTCTGCTGCATCTGGGTTGTTTCTATCTTTTTACAATACAACTCTCAGGTTCGTCGAAATCATTTCACCGCATTCACCATGTGGAATGTGTACCGACAGAACCTGAAGGATACTCCGAAGGAGGCTCTTAATTTCCGATTATGGTATGGAGTATTTGGTATGCATTCTGTTCTGGTCTGAACTACCTCAGGTCTGACGCTCTCCAAAGTGTTTGGACTTATGGGAGCAGCTCGAGGTCTCGATGAAGGTCTCATTGGAACAACAACAACTTTGACTCCATTTATTAAACGCTTTGGTTTGAAAGACCCTAAGTTATCTAAGCATCAGCAAGCCGATCTGCTATCAAATATAACCTCCATGGTTCAGTTAGGATCCATCCTCGGGGCGCTGGTTGCATTCTATGTTACGGATAAAATCGGTCGTCTGTGGGCAACTAGGCAGCTTTGCCTTATATGGATCATCGGAATTTGCATCTATCTCGCTGCGGCTCCTTCGGGAAGCATTAGCATGGTCTATGCCGGCCGATTTATTGCCGGCATCGGAGTCGGGCAAACCACCGTGGTAGCACCTACCTATCTTGCTGAGACTGCTCCCAGAGCAATCCGCGGACTTTGTGTGTGTTGTTTTTCTGGCGCTGTTTACTTGTAAGTTGAGCATAAATTCTATTTTTAATATTTCTCTTGCTAATTGCTTACTCAGGGGTATTATGCTGTATGCCATTACCCGTTATAACCTTGTTTCTGTATCAGAGTGGCATTAATCATTTTCACAGTGGCTACTTTGCATGCTGGGGCTGTTCTATTCATATCTCGGATAAGAACCAAGCTCAATGGATCATCCCAACTTCTACGCACCTCATGTTCGCCGTTATAATTTTCACGCTGAGTTTCTTTTCTAAAGAGAGTCCCCGATGGCTTATTAAAGTTGGAAGACACGAAGAAGCAGCCAAGAACTTAAGCCAAGTACGGAAACTTCCCGCTGAACACCCTTACGTGGCCAGCGAAATCATCGACATTAATGACCAGCTCAATCGCGAACGTGAGGCTACCATGGGCACCACTTGGCTCGGTCCACTCCGCGAGCTTTTCACAATCAAGGCGAACCTATATAGGATTATGCTCGGATTCATGTCCCAGATCCTCAGCCAATGGTCTGGTGCCAGCAGCATTACTATATACGCACCGCAATACTTTGCCATGATGTAAGATCATAATTAAATTCACCGCACTGACATGCATCTCACTAAGACCATATAGGGGCACAACGGGCCAAAACGAGAAGCTCTTCGCAACAGCGATCTTCGGCCTTGTAAAATTCATTTCCAGCTTACTCTGTGCCTTCTTCCTCATTGATTTCATCGGCCGTAAGCGCGCTCTGTCAACCGGAATTATTCTGCAGTTCATCAGCATGCTTTACATGGCACTGTTCCTCGTCATCGACACCACCGTCGCCAACGGAACTAAAAGCCAAAGCCCGAGCCAGAGACGCGCGGCTACCGGGGCAATCGTGATGATTTATTTCTCTGGTTTTGGGTGGGCGCTGGGATGGAACAGTAAGCGCCTACTCGCCCTTCCGCCGCGCTTTACAGTCACCTGATGCTAATTATCCGTATAGGCATCCAGTATCTCATTAATTCGGAAATCTATCCGCTGCGGCTCCGTGCACTGGGTGGCAGTATCGCCATGACCGTCCATTTCGTCAACCAGTACGGCAACTCAAAAGCCGTGCCGCTTATGTTTCTCGCCATGACCACCGGCGGGACGATGTTCTTCTTCAGCGTTGTCACGGCCGTCGGCTTGGCATGGGTGTGGTTCTTCCTGCCTGAGACAAGCGGCAAGTCGCTTGAGGCCATGGATGCTCTGTTCAACTTGCCATGGTACCTAATTGGACGGAAGGGCAAGGAGATGACCGCTGGTATCGGGTCAATGGCAGATGTGCTGGATAAGGATGAGGAGAAGAAGATGGGGCTTGAGATGGAGGCGACTAGGGTCGAGAGGGTTGGGGAGGTTGGTGAGAAGAACGTTTAAGTGAATCGCTAGTGTAGGGAGGATATTCCTATGCAAATATTTGACGGAAGGGACTGAGATGTGTCTGCGTATCTGAATACGCTTGTGCATCTACCTTGACGTCTCTGTATTGTGTCATTTTACCCAGAAACCTCAGATGAGATTGACTGGAGGCATATGGTTAGCGATCTTCTAGCTGAATTGACATTAAGGTTGGATACCAGGCCCTATGATAGATCATCCTTGCTAGCATGGCCTTTTGCAGTCCTGCTCCTTGAGCGTCCGAAAGATAAGAGCTGAGCCGAAATATCAAAGCTATAAATCGAATTTGATATGTGCTACACTATTAATTTGTCCCCTTTGGCCATGTTAAATTTTTTACAATCACAAAGCCTACATAAAGAGTCCTTTAGTCGCTAATACAAATTTTAGCCTTAACGCGTTGGAACGCCGGTAAAACCCGACATTCAAAATACTTGATCTTCTCTTTTTATTGAAGTTTAACATGAAAATCCAAAGACGGAATGCCAGTGAGAGCCTTACCTTTTTTCAGAAAGGAATTAGCGTAGTGACAGCTCTCGACGAAACTATTAATTAGGCAGATATCATAGGCTTCTTTGGATGCCTCAACATGCACTACAAGAAGATTAGCAATAGCCTAAAAAAATTTCAAAAGATAATTAGAAGCTGCAAACTCCAAGCCTACTATGAGGCTCGTATCATGCTGTGGAGCATTAGGAAACGCAGCTGCATAAGAAGGTAGATATGCAAAAACGCTCCGTATGCAAGACAAACTCACCATATGTCTAAAATTCCCCTCTCCTCCGAACCTTAACAGATCAAACTGCAGCAATTTGACAGTCTTAAAACCATGCCTTTCATACAGCGGTTGCCCCATTTCGGATGCCTCCAGATACGCGTCTAGGCCCATCTCGTCTGCCCGCGCGGTCCCCCACGAAATTAGCATACTCCCAGCGCCACGTCGGTGGTGGTCAGGATGAGTCACCAGCAGATCCAAGACTTCCTAATGTCAGCCTACTAGATTAAATGCAAAAGCAAAAGGTAGTGACTACGAAAATGAGGCCTGGTCCCCATCATCTCCCTCCGTGCATCACTCAAATCAGTGAAGAAGGCGTTCCAAGTTGGTACGTCAGACTCTGGCAGTGGTTCGGGCAGCTCCAGTTCCTTCTCCAGTTCCTGTGGGCTCCGCTCGCGATCGAAGACCTTCCACTTAGCGCATGCGACCATTTCGCCCGTCGCCGTGTCGCTAGCCTTGAGGTAGCGCGTGTGCTTGTCATTCCGCAACGCCTCGAGTATTCCGTCCGAAATCCTGGCTTTGCTTTCCGGGGATAGCTCGCGGGTGTAGAAGATGCGGTTGATGGTGTTTTTGAAAGCCTCATGTTGGATGCTCACGTAGGTAGCCACGTCGGCTTCGGTCATGGGAAAGATTTGGAGAGACATGTTTGCAGTTGCAAAATTGAGAAAAAACGATTAAGGTCTTACATCTTTAACGGAGGTAGACGAGCTTTAGCACGGTCATTGGAGCGGTGATGACTCACGGGACGGGAATGTTGCCTGAAAGAGCGTGAGTTATAATTAGCATATTCACGGTACAATATGAGATGCACTGGATTTTAGTAAACTTGAAGATTGGCGTATTGATATTCAGTTCTAGATGATTTGTAGCGGATATTTCAGAAGAAGTAGTGAATATGTAGATCTGAAAAGGAATCACATGACTACGCACAGACCGCCATTCATCCTCTAGTGTGCTCTAAAATTGCAGTGCATTTTCGATAAGGCAGGCGGCGGTCCCACAATTGGGAGCTGTGTTACGGAGGACCGCGCGAAAATAGATTTCCCCTTCCCTCTTGGGATTAGCGGTTTTCCCCCATAAGGTCGTCTATAAGGTTGCAGTTGGGGCCTTTGGCGGGTCTTATGGGCAGAGACCGCCTAAAATCTCGTTGCTTAGGCGATGGAGCCCCCGTAATTCTGGGGCCTTATGGGGAGTAACCACTAGTCCCAAAAGGAAGTGGAAATCAAAGAATTTGTTGCCCTAGGGGGGAGTTGGATAATATAACGAAATGGAGAGTGAAGAAGTTTGATGTACTTAAATATACCTAGTTGAGTAGAGATGACTGATCCTAACGTCTGTCTACTAGGTGTCTAATCAGGTATATCGTAGTCCTCCACACATTTTTAAGTCACAGAAGTTCAGATCGGCTAGATATAAGCAGTCATATTGACATTCTAAGCCCTAACTCTTACCGTACGGCCTCCAGTTATCGTACGCGCCTGCGCAAGCCTCATGCTCGAATTCCAAGTCTGGTTGGAACTCCCAGTACAGCCTTAGAAGCAAGGTCAGTCGTGCGAGCTCCTTATAATAAGGGAAACTTACGTCTCAGGATCGCTAGCCATGCGAAATGTGTACTCCGCTGCTTCATCCTCAACAAGGACCTTCGGTACACCATTCGCTGCCGCCGCTTCTACCATGAGCTGGATCTCACAGCTCCGCTCCATTAGCGTATATAGATATGCCGCTTCGTCGACGGTATTTCCAACAGTCTGCCACGCGCCAACGTATTATTAAATCCAATAACGCATAGTATCAGCATGTTCCAAAACACAGCTTACCAAAAGACCGTGATTCCTCAGAATCAATCCTTTCCCCTTTGAACCTAGGGACGCCGCCAACCTCAGTCCCTCTTCCTCACTAAATACAATCCCTCCGAACTCGTGATATACAGCTTGTGCCTCCCCATAAAAATAGCATACGTCCTGATTCAGCATCTCCAGCGGTCTTGCAAACGCGCTCCACGCCTTACCCGCCTTCCCATGCATGTGGCACGCCGCATGCACGTTAGGCCGCGCCTTGTGTATAGCACTATGTATTAAGAACCCCGCTCCATTGGCTGGCCGCGAGGTATTACCACCGATCGCACGCCCATTGTAGTCTACGAGAATCATGTCAGCTGCCGTGAGAGTGGCAAAGTGCTTTCCGAGAGGGTTCGTCCAGAACGTATGTGAGTTTTCCGGGTCGCGGACGGAGATGTGCCCCGACATGCCTTCGGTGAATCCTTTGCGGGCGAAGACGCGGAAGGCACCGGCCATGTGGGAGAGCATGAAGGCGCGTTGTTTGTCAAACGAGGAGAAGAGAGGGATGCCGGGAAGGCAGGTACCCTGAGAGATAGCCTGGAGAGGCGTCAATTCTTTGGAGGGCTCATTGGGCGTTCCGGATGATAAGTTTTTGGGCTGGATGGATGGGATGGGGTTGGAGGGAATGGCGGACGGAGCCATTGGGGTTGTTTGTGGTTGCTAGAAGCTGTAGGATGTAACGTTTAATAGAAAGCTGTGAATCAAATCTATGTGAGGGTGTAAATTCTTAAGGTTTTATTGTATGAGCTGACGCTGTTAGTCTGAAAAGCAATCCTCTGGTCGCAATTCTAAGTACAAAGACTAGACCGCGCCCTTCCAATAATAATGCTCCAAGGCGTGAAAGAGGAAAGCCAGTCCGGACTGAGACGATCTTTGATGCATGTTAATAAGGTACGTTGGGGGTGGGAATGACTATGCAAAAGTGGGGTAGAAGGGCGTGCGCAAGGTTCGCGCGCAACACGCGGTTGATCTTCAATATAGGCATTAGGGATGTTTAACATCTCTAAGCATATGCTACAAAATTATTGGATATATATTACAAAAAGACACGATCATCCTCTATGAAAGTGTCGCAAGGCTTAAATAAGCCTAGAACTTAAATATCCAAAGCGTACAGCCCACCAGACTTTTACCTCCCTTCTCAACGAAAAAGACATTGACTCTATTTCGCAATCAACTCACATTTATCCGGCGCAGCAATTACTTATTGTGGCTGCACGCGGGGCGTAGTTATCTTGCAGGTGCCCGGGGACTGCTGCTCTGGAGAACTAGTTTCTATGATGACGCTGTTAAGAACCCCATTTCATACGGCAAGCCCCCCAACGAAGCAGATTCAGCTCCACCTAAGGCGCAACTCGGTGCGTTAGGTCCATAACAAGGTGTGGTTGGTGCCGCCCTCCCTGTGACATTCTATTAATTCTTCGGCCAAGAAAACTAGATTTATTTGGGCTGTTGGTGCCTTGGCAACGTAGAATGTATACGGATTTGCTGAATTTAAAGATGCGTGAGCGTTTACTCAATGCTCTCACAGAACCCTCCGGTTTTACGATCTCCTCACTTTATAGCGACTACCCTGCGGTTCTTCATCTCCTCTGTCCCTTCAACGAATGCTCGGAACTATAGTACTTTTGCAAATATAGAGGATAATGTATACTATTATTACGATAGATATAGTGAGTTCTTCGGAGGGTTTGGGAGAGAACGAAGAGGGGTTATCCAATAAACTCAATATGTTTCCCGTCACTCAACATCTTCCCAATCTTAAGTGTGGAACTAATTGCGTAGTTAATATCCCTTCGGCTGGTAAAACGGGTCCTACTGTTATCGATAAGAGCTAGCCAATAGAATCAATGAGATCAAGCCTCCGTGATCATGCGCGTGCTTTTGATTCTGGCGTTCGCACACGGTCCAATTCTCGTAGAACCCTACCAGCCGAAGGGATAGGTATGGTGGCTTATCCCAGGTAAAGCTTCAAATTAATCAAATTCAGTTTATTTTTTGGCGTGTGCCAAGCCACCGAAAAATCCGAACCTTTCTGCAAGCGAGAATAGATATCCAGGGCTTCCCAACCAAATTTTAGCCGAATATCCTTAACTTCTACCAAAAAGTCTACTAAAAGGCTTAAAAAACACCACTAAATTAATTCTTCCTTACTACCTATGCAGTTAGCTGATAGCTTGCTATATGTATCTATGCTGACTGATTGCTTACATCAGCAGCTAGCTGTTAGCGGCGCTGCCTGTTGGCCTCACTGACGTCGAGCTGGTTCGTTGTCATTGCGACTTGCTCGATTCTTATTTGCATAGTCGGATGATTGTTTGTTGCCAACTCTTGCACGCTACTAAGTATATCAACGACATCCAGCCTGACTAGGGGCTAATCAATCGGATTGGTTGTCGATTTTTCAAAAAGCCTGATCCGGAAGTCTTGATACTACCTACATTAGCCACGCTTGGTATATTACTTCCTTACGCCTCCAATCCTTGCGATTCTTTGCGCAACGTCTTGTAGTCTACTAATACAGTCGTTCTGCGCGCCTCTAGCTCTGCCCTCCGCGATAAATGGAGCAATTACAACATCAAAACCCCTTAAATGCAGGCGCTTCAGCATTCCATTCCTGCGACATATGCGGGGAGCTTATTGAACAGCTTATTTGGCCCTCGATAGACTGGGTAGACGAAGAAAGGGGGTTTGAATCTACTGAAGCTATTAACTTTGGATGGCTGGACTCTATTATCGAAAATGAGCAGTGCTCCCTTTGTCGCCTTGTCGCGCGAATCTTCGAGCAGACACGAGTGAAAGATACCGATCATCTAGGCAGAATCTACTGCTTTTTCTCTAAGACTTCTATAAGACCATCTACAACTAGAAAACGCAGGAACTGGTCCATTGGACTGGACTTTTACTACCCTACTGTTGATAAAAAGATGGTTCCGACCATATGGCAGCCCTCATTTCGGCTCTTGGCAAGTGATAGTTCGGCTATTGGCATTGATGAAGAGGTCTTTGAGCTTGGACAAGCCTTATCTCCAGGATATGCAGACGCGGCATTCCTTCGTGCCTGCTTCGACATGTGTGCGCACGCATGGAGCTGTCTGTAATCAGCCCGTACGAAAAGGGCCAAGTGGAAACCAATTTCCCCTTTCAAATTCATCAGCTCTACCCGTTGGGCTACGCGTCATCGATATACAGGAACAAAGAGTTATACATGCTCCAACTACCTGCCGTTATGTTGTCCTTTCCTATGTGTGGGGTTCAACCAACTTCCTTCAGCTTACCAAAGAAATGGAACATCAACTGCAAATACCGGGAATTTTACGTAAGATTCCCGTCCCAAAGACAATATCCAATTCAATTGAGGCTACGGGCATGATCGGGGCCAGATACCTTTGGGTTGACTCTCTCTGCATCCTTCAGGATGACCAGGAGGAGAAAGTTGCGCAGATACAGAAAATGGATAAGATCTACGCGAATTCTCTGCTAACCATTGTCGCCGCAGGCGGAATGCATGCTGATGCGGGCCTTTGGAATACTAATTCCAACGGAGTGCGAGTTGGGCAGATACGGGAAGAAGTACACGGCCTGAATTTCATAAGCGCTGGCCCAGACTTAATGAAAACGCTCGAAAAGAGCGTTTGGATCCAGCGAGCTTGGACCTATCAGGAGTATGTACTCTCTCGTCGTCTCTTAGTTTTTGGGGAATACCAAGCATACTACTCCTGTGAAAGCGCAGGTTTTGCGGAGGATTACGTCCATCGTGTTTCCAGCAATGGTACCCAAGAGCTCCAGGCGGCTGCCGATGACGAGTTCTCGACGTCCGTGAGCGTTGCACATCAATTCCCAACATTCTGGCCGTCTATGATCAGACAATATACGAACAGATCCCTCTCCTTTGATTCAGATGGTCTCAATGCCCTGTCTGGTGTCCTCCAGAACTTTAGCCAAGGTATCAATGATGGATTCCTTTGCGGGCTGCCAGTATCTACCTTATTTGAGGTAGGACTTCTGTGGGTGCCCTCCAGAACCCTACGCAAACGTGGACCTACGTCGGTTGGGTCTCAATTTCCGTCTTGGTCGTGGGTTGGCTGGGTAGGAGAAGTTTCCTTTGAGGTGGGGAATGAAGATAGTGATGCTATATTAGATGCCAGAGTCATCACAGAGTGGTCTGTTAGTTACGAACACGGTATCTTGCGAAGCACAGATCTTCATTTTCCGTCCGCTGCTGGCCAACTCTCCTCATCAGCATCAAGCACGATATGGAAGGCTGCAAATTCTTCTCTGCAAGGCATTCAGACAGGATATCTCTACTTCACCACTAAATCAGCGATGTTTACCATAGAGGAATCCTATTGGAACCAATTCGTTACCCCAGATGACTTCGATTGCAAGCATAATGGTCTATATAGAATATTGCATGAGGGTACATGGATTGGAAGTGTTCACTTGGAACATTCAACAGCCAGGAATCTCTCAGTTGGGCCTGGCCACACCCATGAGTTTATTGTTCTCGCTCGTTCCGGTGGCAGAGTCGAGCCACTGAGGATCCCCGAACGGCCCCAAACAGAAGAGAGCAACTGGATACTACTTTTTGATGAAGGCTTGCTGGAACAATACCAAGAAGATGTTTATGATGTGATGTTGGTAATAGTGGAACAGGATGTCGCGTACCGCAGAGGCATTGGCCAGATTCATAGAGACTCCTGGGACAATGCTGGATGGCAATTAACGAAAATCCAGTTAGGATAAATATGTTTAATTAAGTGTTTAGATACATCTTACTGCCTATCAAAGTATATCAAAGTATATAATAATATATCCAAAAACCTTAAATTAAGGCTGCGATGCACTCATTTGTTAAATTAAGCAGTGCTTTTATCAGTATTTAATATCAATATGAGGCCGTATTGAAGTTGATATTGAAGACAATTTTAATATTAAATAGATTATTGAATATTAAATCCAGATTGCGTATATATAGAGCCTTAATATTATAATCAAGCTCCGTACAGCTCTAGGCTTTAGTAGAGCTCTAAAATACAATAGCTCTCACCTCCGCTTACCTGCGCTCTCACCTCCGCTCTCACCTCCGCTCTTACTTCCGCTCTTACCTATTATCAACTTCGCGATCCTTGGCTTAGTGTAGTTGGCGGTAGCTTATTAGGCTCTCCTTAATATGCTAAGTACGCAAGAGCTTCTATTACTGCGTTCGCCGCTATAAGCCTCCCTTTAGCTATAATATTACTGAGCAGCTAACTCTTTAAGCACTCCGTATGCTTAATATTTATACTTCCTAATAACATACGGTCCTATGAGACTGTTCGCCATACACCTAAAAATACTCGCTCGGCCTTTGCCAATATAGATAGAATAGATAATATATTAATAGCCATCTAAGAGAGTTATAGGTAGTTAGCTTAATAAGTTGGATTAAGCTATTAGTTAAGAGCTATGCCTCTTATTAAGGTAGGCTTTCCTTTAATAAATTCCTTATACTCTTCCTTAACACTACTAGTGACGTTAAGTATTTATATATAGAGTTCAGTTTTAGAAGGCTTAATAGAGGTAGTAGATTCGGTAGATTAGAGGCTATAGGGTTAACTAGGCGTTTTATATATTAATCCTCCTAAAGCTTCCTTACTATAGTAAATAACTACTTATACTACTTCTTATTCTAGTGCCTCTTAATATAAGTCTTCTAACGTAAGGGGTAAAGTAGAATTAAGGCCGCGTATATAGGGGTGTTGTTAGTAAGCTTATAGTATGTCACGGGACGTGGGGCAGTGGCTACAAAGCGTATGTATTCAAGAAGTCTACAAGACGTTACGCAATCGATCGTAAGGGTCGAGGGCGTAAGGAGGTGATATACCTACGCGTAGCTGACATAAGCTATACGCGAGGTGTACGCGAGAGCACGGGGCTCTCCTATAGAGGCCCCTGCGGTAGGGTTCCG
>Ga0307515_10003288_pt1 | contig 34194 bp, 34 predicted proteins | sample 17_EM_MG_FD_194513 | JGI IMG/M metagenome (GOLD analysis project Ga0307515, IMG submission 194513) | Populus trichocarpa ectomycorrhiza microbial communities from riparian zone in the Pacific Northwest, United States - 17_EM | ecosystem: Host-associated > Plants > Roots > Unclassified | place...
TCCTTATCGTAACAACCACGCCACATCGCCCGACGTCGCAACACCTCAGACCACTTCTTTATCTTACTAAATTATACCACCACCCTCTCGCCGCTTCCTCCACGTCTTCCAACGTCTCCGCCTTTCCGTAACACAATTCCTTCCATACCACCAAGAATCCCCCTTCATTATTCCTAAGTATTCTCATACCTGTCTGCGCCGTGACAGTTGGAGTCGCATTATAATGCCTTCTATAATTGGTGGCAAAAGATCACAGCAGCTGCGGGCTGCAAGAGTGGCAAAAAAGAGAAAAACCGATGATGGATATGAGCTACCAGAGTCGGTACTACGGTATCTAGATGTAGAGGATTTTGGAGAGAATGAGAATTTAGAGGTACCTGTGCGGTCCAAACTTCAGGGACTGAATCCATCTTCTTCTCATTGGGAAGATCTGCAGCTAGATGATGAACCGGAATATAAAGAAGACTCAAGTGATGATGGATTGGAGAATGATGATGAGGTGGAAGTAACTGATAGTGAGGAGGATGACAATGTAACCTTTGATGGGTGTGCATTTGAAGCTATTATCAAAGGGAGCTACAAATTTGAGGTTTTTGAAGAAGCAGAATTCCCTTATCAACGTAGACCAGAGCTATCCGTGCGCTCAAAGCAAATGAAAAATAAAGCTTCTCAGGAACTTGCCCAGAGTGCAGAAGGGAGTAAAAAGATCTACCAATATTTTCAACCGAGTTCCAGTACCACCAGCTTCATCAGTACAATACAGAGTCCCGCAATCTTGCGGGAGGACCTTTTACGACGAGAATGAGAGGCAGCTATAAAGTCACTTCAGAAAAAACTTCAAGGGAAACAGAGAAATACTATGAATGGACAAACCATTATTCGCCATGAGGCAGTTCTTGTTAGGGGTTCTCTCTTAATAGCGATAATGATACTTGCAAATGCTAAGATGAATACTTGTCACGGAGTTACTCTCGGTCTAGTCACGTGACAAGCATAACACCTGTTCATAGCGCGCAAGGAATCAGTCTTATGTCCTTTAGCGGGGATTCATAAGAGTCGCGCGTCGATTGAATAAACAAGTTGTTGCTTAGCGGATTCATTGAAAGAATACATACTATGGTAATTCTTATTTGATGATGCAACAATGGTGCCAGATCGAAAGGAGGTAACTCCTGCCGAGCGCATTGTTTTCAACCACGTTCATACTCCAAGTACTAGCGGGATGGTTTGATTGGACTGGAGAATACTCCGACACACAAACACAGCAGTTGATAGTCAATATGCAAGTAAGAGGGATCCATGACTTATTGCCGCAGGCGATAAGAGCTATCATGGCACTCTCCGGTCAAAGAGAACAGTCTCGACCTAAGCATGACGTAACTGAGAGAATTATGACGTTGGCTTAAGATAAGAGGCCTGAAGCAACCCTGCTCATTGGTTTGAGTTAGTATGCATTGCAACGTAAGACTCGTATCCGATACGAGCTTACGCGTCAAGTTCTACGTTGGCATAGTATCGGTTGGTCGCCGATAAAATCTATGACGCAAGCCAAATAGCCTTAAAGGGTGAGGCATTAATTTGCGAAAAGCGCTGCCAACTAATTTGTTGGAAGACGCACCAACTACTGTTGCAAACGGGTAGTAAGATGTCATAAGTAAAAGATAACCAACGCAAGGTATGATATGATATCATGCGACGGATGGCCTGATTCTTATCAGGAGCGTAATGCTTTGAAACCACATTGCATGAACACGATAACCAATTGGGAAGTGTGGCAATTATCACCGGGCGCATTCTAAGACGCGACCGCGATAACGCTATCATAGATACTTGTAATAGCGTCGAAGAACGGGTGCACAAGACCCGCGAAGACGACTATATAAGAGAAGGTGTTGATCGGTAGGATTGAAGGGCATCAACCAACAAGTCAACATTCAGAACACCGAAGAAGACCTTAAAATATTATTAAGAATTCTATCTATTTAAATCTATTCATCATTTCCTCCCGAGACCTATTATCCACTCGTGACTACGCATTTTATGCCTGGACACAGATACACACAATCCGAGTGCGCACTGCAACAAGTTGTCGAGTCATTCGGCAATCTTCTCTTCAGTTTGGAAGAGCTACATTTAACCCACACCTATCGAGTGGTGTTTCGTTTTTGCGAACTCGAGAATATCGATTACCTGGTGCTGAGGTATCTTCGCACCGGGCTATTACCATTCGAGGAGTTTTCCGAGGATTAGTGGTGCAGCGAAGAAACGCTGTATACATATATCGAGGAGACGGTCTTTGGTACCGTTACAGATTTGGTCGCTCTTGCTTTTTAGGCGCAAGAGGTTGAGTCTTAGGATAAGACGAGGAAAGAAAGAGTTTCTAAGATAGGCGGCTGTACTTAATTCAATAAACTATTGTATTGATTTTTGGGATTAAGAACCCCCGTAACAGTTCTTGCCTTTCTCTGCATTCAACAAGGAAAGCAACTTGGAGAAACCCGAGAGTCTATGACACAGATAGTAGCACGTTGTTTTGGAAAGGGAGTTTACTTTGCACGCAAGGTAGTTTCTTGGGAGATTGAGTGGATTGGAAACCGTTCTATTTCTGAGGGCAGGCGAGGATGTTTTGTAAAAACTCGAAGTTGGTTCAATGATGAGGGTGTTCAAAATGCAGTACGCGACTGGCTTCAAGGGCATGCACATTCTCCAGACTGTATTACGGCATATGCTATTGCAAAGGTTGTGGGAGAATATCTTAATTCCCAGCAAGTTGCAACTACAGTTGAGAAGATTCTTCAATTTGGCCCTGGAGGAAATAGAGTGCGGGCTAGAACCACTCGGAAATGGCTAAACAAACTCGGACTCATCCATGGACGATATGGCAAAGGTGTTTACATAGATGGGCACAAGAGGGAAAATGTTATCTTCTACCGAAAAGAGGTATTCCTACCCAGATGGCAAGAAATACAACGATGGCTGGTAGTATTCAAGGAGGACGGCTCTTGGGAGTGACCCTCCAGTCTAGAGCCTGGTGAAAAGCCACTTGTATTTGTTACACATGATGAATCCACCTTTAATGCAAATGATGGAAAGCGACAAGGCTGGATGAGAAAGGGTCACCAACCTCTGTGGCAGAAATCTAAAGGACGAGGAATTATGGTATCAGGCTTTTTAACACCCGGTGGTCGCTTGAAAGTACTGGACAATATTATCAATGAGGAGCTTCTCCGTAATCCTATGTGGGGAACTGTCAATGGGTTATCTGTATGCGATGCATTCTGGCTTCAAGAATATGCAAAGGATAATTACTGGAATGGAGAAAAAATGGTGTGGCATACTGTTCAAATTGCAATTCCCATCTTCAAATATGCATTCCCAGACTGCCAGGCTCTTTTTGCCTTTGATAATGCATCAAACCATTGTTGCTTTGCACCAGATGCATTAATTGCATCAAATATTAATTTACATCCTGGAGGGAAACAACCTCTTATGCGAGATGGTTTTGATCATTTCCGGACACTCATCACAACTATGCTTTCAGAGGCAAAGCAAAGGGTGCAGAAGTAATTCTTAGGGGAAGAGGTTTGTGGCCATGCAGTGGTCATCGCTCTGATGGATTCAAATTTCTTCGGCAGTGCTCCATACAGCGAGGGGGCTGTAACCCCTCTTTACCAGGGGGCTGTTGTGCACAGCAAGTTTTGTCTGCCCAACAAGATTTTCAAAATCAGAAGGGTCAATTGGAGGAGGAAATTGAAGCTGCAAACCACCTTGTAATTTTTTATCCTAAGTTCCACTGTGAGCTGAACTTTATTGAGCGATTCTGGTGTGCTGCCAAATGGTATGCCAGGGAACACTGTGAGTACTCACTGGATGGGCTGAGAAAGGTGCTGTCAGCAGCATTAAATTCTGTATCTATAGCATCCTTCAACTGCTATTACAACCACTGTGTCCGGGTTATGGAAGCATATATAGAAGGGTTTAAATATGGTACAAAGGCATTTACAGAACATGTATATAAAGGACACCGGCAGGTAGTTGACAAGAGTAAATGGTAGTGGTAGTAGACATCTGAGTTGAGGGAGCAAGGAATTAAAGCACCAATCAACATGAACTATCACTCGGCTGCCATTTTTGGCTAGTGGCATTCCAATTAGGCAGCACACTAACTCTGTAGAACGAAATTTGTCTTCCCTCTCCACCAAAACCCATTGCCGTGAACCTGCTCTAACCTCCCTACCACCACCCATATTTATTTTTTGGCTCTGTCACAGTCACCTATTCAATACCCTCTGTCACACTACAGAGAGCTTTTAATTTATTAAAGGGTTGTTGTTGAGTTAAGCTGGGGTTAATGTTGCGGGTTTTGGCTCTCCCGCTTTAGGCGTCCCCAACCATAGCCCCATGACTAGCTGCTAGTCTAGTGGAGCAACCTCGAAAAAGGCGGCAGAGCGCAAGGTCCAGGGCTTGTAGGGTACTACCGTTCTGCCGGTTCAATGTAAAAGTGCGATGTGGTCTAAGTGCGCTGCTGCCTGCTCCTGCCAGAAAGTGAAGATGGGTCTACTCCCCAAGGCTATTATTACACACAAGCTGAATATTATCCTACCTAAGAAAGAACTATCCCTTCGCCCCCTTCCCGGCTTTTGCTTGCGTATTGCTGTTGTTGTTGATGAAGGAAGTGCGAAGAGGAATAGGTGCGGAACGGATTCCATGTTACTGGAATTCCCCACCGACTTTACTTACTCGGGCTCTTTGATCTCTGGCCATCTCCTTCTTTCTCCTTCTTTCTCCTTGCTACTTCGCATGCAGTGCATACAGCAGGAACAGCATACCTAGGGATTTCACAGTACTCTGCCCAGTGCTCATCACATCAACAACGTACAAATAGTCTACCCTTTGGGATAGTCTTGCTTTTCGCAGCAACACCATCATGGCTCCGTTTACATCTCTCTCGAACAACAGCCTTTTACACCAAAACCACCCGAGATCTGACAACAGCCTGAGCCGCAGCGACATATCTGGGCTTTCGATAGCGGCCATTGGAGTCTTCCTTACTGCAATCAGCGTAATCGGAAGCTGGAAATTTTGGCAACGGCGGAAGGTATGCCTTCCCCTTTCACCTCCACTACGCCACCCTTTACGAAACTTAGACTAACATCAAGGGTGCTAGAACAGAGTTCAATCCGTCTCAAATCAAGTCCCATCCGAGAACGATCCGGCGCTAGAACCGATGCCCCACGTAGCTCCTCCCACCAATACCCATTATCGACTCTTGTCTGTTGCGGGTGTGTCTTCCCACGTGTTTGGAACGGCCGCGTTCGCAGAAATACATAATCTGGCGGAGACTCTTTCACCAATACCGCAAGCAATACCATTACAAATTCTATGCCCGCTGCAGGTAACTCTCTCACAACAGGAGCTTCCACATCCCCCGGAGTCACTATCCCGTGTTGCAACGATCTGAGTATAGATATTACAGTAAATGGCAGAGGTTGGGAAGGACGAGGTATAAGTGTGTATTTGTTCTGCTAAACACCATTTTGCTATTTCAACCCTTGCGCATTGCTTTTCTCGGGCATAATATTTGTCGTGTTTCTTGTGCGGGGGGTTCAATTGGAGGTGCACTTGTTCAAGGTTTTTGGTTAACTTATGTAGCACTGATACGCCGTGCGTAATGACTGATGAGAACTATTGTAGTCCCAAGCTTGCTATTACTCGTGAATGCGTTATACTGTACCGACAGACCCAATTTTCTCGGTCACCTTTTTCTCAAGACTGTTTCCTAGTAGGCCCACGCTTCACCCCTCCTGTTCTGCCATGTTGCTTAATCTACTCCATGTCAAACTATTCTGTAGCTCTCCTGGGACAAGGATAGTAGTTGCAGGAATTCAAAATTAGGCTGTTACTGCGTCCATGCATTTTTCCACTTTAGACGTCTAAATTGCAGAACACGCGTATGACTACCTTTGTCCCCTACTTCACCTCCCGGTTTGACGGTTCTTCTCCAGTACGTTGTAAGGCTTTGCCAGTCCTCATGAATATATGACAGCACCTATCTTCTATTTGCTGTATTCAACCGGCATGCTGACAATCTGCGAAAGAAATTTTTCTAAGAGGTTGTGCATCCATCCTTTCAAGAAAGTTCTCTGGTCAAAGGATGCAGCTTCCTGAAGCACGCAAGATTCATAAGAAAAAAAGCGATTGACCAATTCTGCTGCCCAAAATTCAAGACAGTGAAGTACACTTTCTATTGCATCACCCAGATCCATTACAAACGTAGAGATGGACGATCCCAATAGCATAAGCAATATCATTTATAACACATTTAATGAAGACCGACCATTGGCAATTTGCCAACCGACCACCAACTAAAACCCTTTACTATGTTTAGTGTACTGTATATACCAATAGACTGTTCAACTGCAGGGACTGGGATACTATTCAGTAGACCGAGACGGTAGCCAGAAAGAAACCCACGTAATCATAAAGAGCTGAATTGGGGTTGAGGGCTGAGGGTAAAATCCAGGAGTCTTGGTATGTACATTCACTAATACCATATATGTTCCGTATAATACGTGACCCGTAGCCGGTCGCGAACTAGAGTGTCCGGTTCGCGAGCCAGCTTTCTAGTTTGTGGATTGGTATAGGTTCACAAACAGGAACCCATCAGCATCCGCTAACAATTGATCTTGCAATTCCCACTCTAGAAGCTCACACTGGCAGTGTTATTGCTTGAGGTGGAGTGATCGTGGTTAGGGGGGTATGTAGAGGAATTTAGGGTGTAGTACAGTGTTAATAGGAGTTCGAGGGCACTCAGAGCTTCTACGTATAAAAACTAGATTTTTCCTCCTCCGGGCTAAGCACTGGGGAAATTACTATGGTGCAATGGCAGAAATGAGAGACAGGTGGCAGGGCATGGTGTTGTTAGGTAGGTGCTGAGTGTTTCATAGGGATTATTCCATCTGCAAGCCTGTTCTAGACTGAAAGAATTAGAGGGGTCACATATTGGCTTCCGGTTTGTGAACAGCCTTCCGGTTCGTGAAAGGGACATGGATTGCAAACCGGATGCATCCAGTTCGCGAACGGGCATGGGTCGCATTTCATACGGAACATTGACTTTCAAATTTTTTGTTTATAGTCACGTGACCAATAGGTACAGGTTTACTCAATCGACCAATCGATGCAACCCAGTGTGCCGACCGCATACATAACTTTAGGCCACTCTTGGCATGCTGATCCTTACTTGGATAAGTAATCGAATTTTTCCCAGCCAATGACAACGTCTCTGGATTCTCTTTTTTCGCAAGCTCCAAGTACCAATAGCAATAAACGCTCCCCAAAAGAGCTGCACCTCGTGCATAGCTAAGTACCTTTACAATACAGGCAACAAACTTACAGCAACCCGACTGTGGTGCTTTTTGCGAAGCCCGGACCGGCGGCTGCACAGTGTCCCCACCAAACGCAACACACCAAACCCAACATCATCGATTCTATACCTACGCCCTGGGTTGTACACAGTGAAATTTTTACTGTCTAGACATCCCCTCCTATCGAACCCCATTTCACCCTTCATCAACTTTAACTTACACACCGTTCATCTTTCCATCCCGCTATCCTGTTAGTCTTTTTATCCCGCCCCAACGTTGCAGTACATACTTTCCTATAGAATCGGCGTCATCACAGTTCCTTCAAGGCTGGAACATCCGTATCCGCTAGAATCGCTATCTCGTGTTGCAGCGTTCTGATCCTGTGTTATCGTTTCGACGTCCGAGGAGGGAAAGAGCGAAGATGTGCGTATAGGAGTTATATTAGGTATATATCGGATAATACCTGTCTCGATCATTCCAGGAATTATGCTCCGATGTTTGAAGGCATGTGTCGCCGGTGTTTGTTTTCTCTGCTTGCGGGAGGTTTTGGAGAGTGCGCTTATGTTTGTTTGAGATTTTGGGAATTTTGGTGAAGTTATGCAGAGCTGAGTTGTATGTAATGACTGATGATAATGGATTTCAAGTGAATGAGTGCTAGAAATGTGAAGTATTATAATGTAGCCTGTGATGATCTTGAAGTCAGAATTGTTCCAATTGAGACGAGTCACGTGGTCTCTGACAGTTGTGTGGGGGCAGCGGCGTCTGCGACGGCTCCCACGCCGAGCAAACTTGCTTTGTGCTGCCACCTCCAACCCCAAAGTTGTCGCACTAGACTTGATGGATGCATGGTTGGTGTGATTACTGCTCTCGTAGGGCTGACAGATAGCAGCACCCCTTATGCAGAGTATTGTGTTGACAAAGGGACTTTGGGCTGATTTACCGTTGGCAGCAACTTTTCAGTTCTGTTAAGTTTGTTTGAGCCATGTTTTGCCATTTCTTCGCTCCGATTTTGCAGTCAAGTACTTCCAACCGAACGTCTCGGGGTCACGTGATATACGCCTCGTACCTTGCCGTAAAATCACTAATCAGAGTTAGCCCTGACGTGAATCTCAACCAGGCGGGGCGAATTAGGGTTGAGGGTTCACGGAGGTCCCATCATTATCCATACGCGGTTAGATATGGTTATGTTATACGGGAGATGTGAAGATTCGCAGGCCCCGGTGCCACCTCCTACTAGCTGTATAGGAAGCTATATATCAGCAGTGTAGACCATTAAAACACCCCGCCATACTTAAGGGACATAATAAGTGCCAGTGAAGCGATATCTTCAAGTGCTGCGGTAAAAAACTACGGTATGCACACCCAAAACAACTCAGGAGACTTGAGCCCGTGGAAAAACACCGTCTGCTGTAGCATGTACAAAAATCCATTTCAAACCTGTCATACGCTTACCTCTCCTTCTTGTAATTGAGACTTATGGCTTTGGGATGGCATATCAGTGTACCATAACCCTTAAGCTCCAACCCAGTGGTGCTTCTTCCCAAATCACTCTAGAATTCGCACACCTTAAAGCGGTAGGGGGTGGTATCTAAGTAGGTGACACGGCATGTTGCATGACGCAAGGCTGACATGGCAGCTTGTAGGGTGTGTATGTTTTCATGAATTGAGGACTTAAGTTCGACAGAGTTGTTCTTGGGTGCTCTACCACCACGTTAACATTGCTCGCGCACACGGAGTCTCCCCGAGAGAGGAAACTATCGACTTGGCGGCAAGCCTTTGTTGAAGCGTTACGGTGGACGTGCTCACGCCCCTAATAAGTAGCTTCGAGAATCGGCTTTACTATCTTTTAGAAATGAAGGCTAGGGTTGTACATATTTGGCATAGCGCAGATTAGAGTAGTGGAACTAAATAACAGTCACTGACCGTTTGATGGCGAATACTGTGCAGTGACGAATCTGATAGTTTTGTTCTTGGTGGCTACAGCCGTGACAACGGATGTGTATGGAATTCGTAATCTGACGGTCGATCGCTGGTGTGGTTGTAGCTTCGTTCAGATTCTTGCTAGGTTCTTCTTGTATGCCACTTTACATTTTGCGCTCAAATGCCCTTCGCCTTATAGTGATGTAGCTTTCGTTCGGATTCTTGCTGGGTTGTCACTTTACGTTTAGCGCTCAAACACCGTTCGGCATATCCCTTACACGCCCGTTCCTACATCTTTCAGCCCTGTGCGCTCATTGGTCGATCAATGTCAAGGGTGTGCAATACAGGCAATTGGTTGGCTAAATTTCATGATCGGCATCCCAAATAGGAAAAGCGGGCTTGTAAGGTAAGTCGGTGCATATCAACTCGACGGCAGGGTTGCAGTCGCTTACTATTGATTGGCTGGCGATGTCTCTACCAAGAAAGGAAGATAGTCCCAAGTTGCACCGACTTGCAGCTTGTTATGTGGCAAAATGTGTAGCTTTTGTTCGTTGCTACTTTTTGCTGAAATACCTTTCGCTCATACACTCTCTTCTATCCACTTTCCGTTGGATTCACAGCTGTCAATCACGCTTGATCCTGTTACTCGGCGCTCAAACTGTTTGGTATTAATTACCAAGTTCCAGTACTTATTATATTACTCTCAACTCCACCCAATGTTATAGTTCGAAAATCTGGTATTCTGTTGCCGTTTCTGCTTCCTTCCTATGCGCGCGCCGAACATATCACCAAGCATATCACCAACACCATCAGAACTCTAGAATTCAGTGTTCAAGTTCTTTGCCTCTAGCCAAAGCGCAATCTTTTAAAAGTCTTCCGCCATTAAATCCTGAGGAACGTACGGCCGTTGGAGATTTCTAGTATCGTCACCGACTACTCTTAACCAACCAAACCGTCACCGAACCAGCCACCTTATGGCCCCAATAACGTCTTTCTCGAACAGCCCTCCATATCACCAACATCACACCAGATCCGAGGATGCCCAGAACAGCGGCGACATATCTGGGCTTTTGCTAACAGCCATTGGAGTTCTCCTCACTGCGATCAGCGTATTCGGAAGCTGGAAATGCTGGCAACGACGGAAGGTACGTACCTCCCGCCCCCCAACACTATTTCTTCTTCCACGTTATTACCAGGTTATCCCCGAAACTCTAACACCGTGAGTGATAGAACAGAGTTCAGCCTCTCCCAAACCAAGGCCCATCCGAGGTTGATTCGTCGTCCATACAAATACCTCCAGCACCGATACCCGCCGCACTACCTCCATTACTAGAGCCCCCCGTGCCGACAAGCCCTGCACCTCCCGTTCTAGCAAGCCCTACACAGACGCCTACTGCACCGATGCCCACCGTACCGACGCCTCTCTGGCTGACGCCTCAATTGCTCACATATTCCGCACAATCAGCTATCAATACGCAGTTCCAACTCCTCTCGAGTATTTCCTTCCATGCATATGGTGCGGCTGGTATCCCAGTATTGCATGGTCCTACAGAGTCATCGGTGCCACCAGCAGTACAGTTACAGATTCTCCGCCCACTGCCAGCGCCATCGGCGTCAACACTGGTTGCTTCGAGGAGGGAACTACCGTATCCTCCAGGCCTACTATCCCGTGTTGCGACGCTCTGAGCAATGTCATCATTTCTGATGATGGATGTGGAAACTTACGAGGCATCAGTGTGGAAGTTTTGTTGGATATTGGAAAAGAACCTTGGTCATTTCAACCATTGCGCTTTTACTGTCCGTATTAGGTATAGTTGTCAGTTGTTTTCTGCTCGCGAGAGTTTTTGGGGGTGTGTTTGTTTGTCCGAGGTTTTGGTGAAAGTTATTAAAGTTAGGAAGTAATGGTCAATGAGAACTATCAATGGATTTCAAGTGAACGAGTGCTAGAGATATGAAGCATTATAACTTTGAATAGCGGTGGTGGTGGTGATTTGGTGACGATAAATCTCATGATGCTTGGCATTCCATCACGTATTCAGCAACCAGATTATACTCATATATGGCAACAAACTACACGGGAAAGTAATGGTTTATATGCCCGGAAAGTGGGTTTTCCATGCTCATATGCCCAGAGCTTTTGTCGGCCGGCAAGCTCCTAAAACTGAGGCAGATGCTGGTGTGCGAGCGCAGGTTTTCCTTACGCATCCCACTTTCAGTACTTCCCCCCCACTTGAGCCGCAAAACCCGCTTGAAACATTTTGTGCACGCTTAATACTGGTGCCACTAATTGCATCGTGAGTGGCACCCATTATTCAATTATTCATCCCTGCAGGTGGGTAGCGAATTATCGATAGCGACGACCAATTCACATATGGGCATGCTGGGTTAGGTATGAAACCCTTTTCTCTGCGGGTGTGTTGTGTCTCAACTCACTCACAACCCCTGCAGGTGCATTGTTGGCGACCACCAATTCCCATATGAACATGCAGGGTTAGGTATAAAACCCGCTTTGCGGGTGTGTTGTGAGACAACTCAAAGGTTAGGTATGACGCCTAGCTCTCCCACCATCCCTGCGGGGGCAGTGTTTAACCACCAAGCTCCAGCCAACTCTTGAATCCCCGCCTCTGTCATTCTATTCTGCTTCTGTACTGATTTCTTATCTCGTCCGGTGTCCAAACCTTACAGTGCGTGCGAGTAAACAGGTTCTCCTTACATACTCCACTCAGCCTGTTAATTTTGCTACTACGCTACTCCTCTTTAAGGCAGCAAGCATACCGCGAGCAACCGTCACCAATATGGCCCATTTACGCCTTTCTCGAACAGAGCCTTCAACTAAGATCTGACGACGGTCTCACCATTATATAAAGCATTAGCCACCGTACCTACTCACTAAGAGAGTACTAGCATCCGGCCAGCAACCAGCGCGTGCACCTATATAACTCTATTTGCACCGTTCTCAAACAGCCTTCCATCTCAATTCCAACATCATCCAAGATCCGAGGACGGACATAGCTACGGTGACATATCTAATCATTCGATAGTGGCTGTCGGTGTTCTCCCCAACTGTATTCAGTATATTCGGGGGTTTGAAATCTGGCGACGCTGGAGGGTATGATCCATCTACCTATATCATTGCTAGGAGGCTCTAATATTAGGTGAAGAATAGAGTTTAAGCCGCTGCAACCCAGGTTCCACCGAGACCGAATTATCACCCGTGCCGATGCCGCGCAAATGCCGTGCCTACAGGAACCCCGCACGACAGGAACTCCACATATGCCAGAAGGTGTTGTGACAACCTAAGCCCACGATAACTGCTTTTAGCTCAAGCAGACGAGATTGAGAGTGACAAGGAATATGTGCCCATTTATTGTGTTTAGAATAGGTCGATATCTCCTCTCGATAATTTTTTAGCCAAGGTGTGTTGCGCTCTGTAGGTATATTGCTTGGTCGTTTTTCTCTACTTAGGAGTATTCTTTGGGGATGTACTTGTTTATTTGAGTTTTTGGTGAACTTATGTAGAGCTGCACCGTGTGTATGCGTAATGATTGATGAGACTATCAGCGGATCCCAAATTTGGATATTACTTGTGAATACTTCACACCATACCGGCAGATAAGTTTTGCTACCTCTTCAGTCATCCGTGCTTTATGTCCATTTTTTCGGGACGGTTTGCAAACGGATGTGTTTGTAGTCTATAGGCTGATTTTGTTTCTCTGGTACATGCCCCCTCGGTATCCAAGCCATCGACCACACTAGAAATTTTCGGTCATCTTATCATTTGAATCTAAGAAAAGGTTGCAGGACACAGGTACTGGCCACAGCTGGCATGGAGGAATAGTGAAAAATGAACACTAGGTATTGCTCATCCACACCAGTCCGACCCACTCACCAGTGTCGTCATTTCATTCCGGTTTATGAACCATTGGATCATTTTGATGGGGCTTCGGTACAATGTCGCTGCTAAATGTGCCTAGAGTTGAACCTTAAGCTTGCGATAACTCAATACCCTCGATGTCACAGCAAAAGCAAGTACAGACCATGTGAGGTTGCAGAACCTATGAACCCTGATCTCTTTAGATGGATTAGCAAGCCGGTCATTGCTAGCTTGCAGTGGCGGTTTCAAAATCGGGATCTTTTGGCCATTAAAGTTCGACTCAAACCTAGCCATTGTCCAACGGGAACCACTTGTTGGATTCTAAAGATATCAACTGATCTCCCGGGTCAGCCTAATACCTAACTTTATAGATCCTCCTGATTCACAAGTATGCAAGTCTCCAGAGCACCCCATGCCAGGATATGTGGTGGAGAGTAGTAGAGCCAGAATACCGCAGGTTCGCGCCCGGTAGCCGGTGGCTACAGTGGCGGACGGGGGGAGAACGGCCAATTCGGTGTTTCCTTTATGTATAAGAACGAGCGGTAGTTAGCAAGAAACAGCATCTCTGGACACCTCGTATCGCTGTACTTTCAAATTCTACACATCACATTGCCCAGAATTTTGCAGTAGTTCGAATTTCGTTATTCTATCGGTTCTAGGCCTATGGAAAGGAAGACATGCCATATCATGTGAGTTGTGCTACTGTGGTATGTTGGGTTGTTTAAGCTGAGTAGTTTAGAGCATACTGGAATGCATGCTCTACTCGACGCACTCGAGTACACTCTGCTCGTGCCCAACACTAACTGTGGCACTCCTGCTTTACAAACATCTAGCCGTATGTGAAGACTGTGGGTATCGCTGGTGGGAAGTGTGCGGCCTGTAGAAAGGCGGTAGGGAGTACGGTAAATTTGCGTTCGTTGATCGCGTGCAATAAAGATGCTGAATGATGAAAAGATGAAGGTTTTGGGTGTCGGTTAAGAGGGGGGTTTACAGCGTAGGGGATAAGCTACTTTCCAAAGGTAACATAGCTAGTGGGCTGGTGATAAGCGGCGCGGACATGCTACCTTATTATTTTGTTGTAGAGATACGATTCCGCGATCTTTTACGTATATCAATAATATAGTTTATGAATTTATTTACCAATGCTTAGACACTTTTTATTTAACTATAACAATCGTGAGTGTCAAATGTAATGCACGTTTGCCCTAGATGAACTAGGGTGTGCTAAAGTATTGGATACCATACTCGCCGGCGCAAAAAAGGGTTCAGATATATGTGATCTATGCGAAGTATGGTTGTTTTGGCGGTAGATCTGGAGTTGGTAGCGTATATGGTACCAGGCGCAAGATTTTCCCTCCATACTCTCCTCTAGTTTCTATCCCAGGAACCACCGCAGGTATACTACAAGCTTAGTAACGCCGTCTTCCCGCACTAATTGCATCGCGTGTATTCGGGTGTCCGCAAATGCCCGCGTGGGAAAAGTAGGAAAGATTCAAGGCTGTTAGCTCCCATGGGGGTCCTTTATTTCTGTTAATCCCTTACAATGGATTTGTTCAATACTTTTTCGCCATCGCGCTACTTGTTATGTTAGCAACTGGCAAATCTCGGACAACACCAACACTGTACGTACTACTCCTCACTGAGTCTAGGCGCTGGCGCATTCTAGATAATACCTTCCACCTCGAATATCGACGGAATAGTTACTGTTCCATTAGCGGGCCGCTATAGCTACTTCACTTCCTTCTTTCTGGCATCCTCACTTTGTCTATTGTATCTGCAGCCTCAACGACAGAAGTGGCGGCGTAGCACATGAATAAGGCCGAACATGAACTGAAAGAAGTCCTATTGACTGATGATCCGTGTTCGGCTAGGTTCAGTAATGCTTGAATAGCTTCTGGATCATACTGAGGCAGCCTCAAATACCGGTATCTCGCTATGGCCATGCGTGGCAGTATTAGTTGTGCATTTCCAGAGGAATAAGAGGGGCTATGAAACCGGATCATGTTCCACTATCGGTCCATAATGGGAGTTCGTGCTCTCTTTCCATGATACGTAGAAAAGCACGTTTGAATGGGCGCTTCAACCTATGGTGCGTCACTATCGGATCGGAACTAACGTTATAAAGTGGCCCTAGTAGGATTAAATCTCCATATACCAAGTGTATATATGGGTGTATCAACCCGAGTACACAAATCTAACTACTTTCCGACACCCGGACACTTCCCGTCGACTGGTATGTTCGCGAGCGTCTAGCACAAATTTAAAAGCCTATTGGTTTGGGATGCAATAATACCACCGACATCCTCTCGCTAGTGCAAAATATGTGCGACCTGCGCGAACTACGATTTTTTCGGTGGCTAGATCTGACGTCGGCTGAGCACAGGATTTGAACTAAATTGGACCTCCGTGCAAGACTCTTTTGATCCCAGCCCGAGCGGCCACGGCATAAGTACAAAACAAGATTTTGCCGCCATGTCCCCGAGAACCCCGTAGTTCAAGTCATAGCTTCCTTACCCACTACCGCTACGCAAGGAGGTCACTACAGGTGTCTTCATTTCGGTACCACGGTCATTATATTGTTGTGGCTGTAGTGGTCTTTGCCTTGAGATGCGCAAGCTGCTTTGAAGGCTGCATCACCTTGTCTCAGGTTATGTCACAACACACACTCACTGGGCAACCACTCGGGCTCTGAACGAGTTCAATGAATTCCCTTGATAAGCACCACCAATTTTCTCATACCTTATTACTAGTCAACGAAATAACTTCATCATAAACCTTAAAAAATAGTCGAACCTCGTAAAAATTTCCGGCAACAGGGCCTGTAAACAACATCGAGACAAGGTAGCGACCAATACCCAACAAAAACAGCAACCGTATACGCACACTCTTCACATGCTCGGCTTGCATAACCATGCCATCTGGTACGTGGGCTCAAAAAGTAACAGCACGGGATGGTACTGTCGGATGCACCACCTCCTGCAGTGCAGGAGCCGGTGTCGGCACCGATGGTTGCTGTGAAGGGAGCGCTTGCAATTGTATAGTCTGTGGAGTCGGTGCCGTACGTAACGCTTGGAATATAGCCGCAACGAACGAGTGGACCAATAAATTCAAAGCAGCCGGGTACTGATGCTGGGTACTGATGGCCGCGGCCGGTGGTGCGGAGGACATCGCAGCGTAGGGTGGTTCATACTCGGGTAGGCCTGGATTCGCAACGGGTTGAGCTCTACTCTACCCCCAATATTAGAGTCCCATGGAAACAATACGATAACGAAATAAGCAATATGGAGGGGCACTGCATACTGTCCGCCGTTTCCAGCACTCCCAGCCCCCGAACAAAGCAGTGAGGAGGACTCCGGTGGCTGCTATCGAAAGCCCGGATATGTTGCCGCGGCTAAGACCGTCGTCAGATCTTGGATGAAGGTTGTTGTTTGAGAAAGGTGAAAATGGTGCCATATGGTGACTGTTTCTGGCGGAATTCTTGCTATCTTAAAGAGGCGCAGGGTAGTGATTGCTGATTGTGACTCCCAGTGAATATTGAGCACGATCTCATACGCTGTCTATTGGTACGCAATGCAAGGTAGGTACGAGCAGAGTGGAATGAAGACAGAGTAAGTGATGCCGGAGGGGGATCTTGCACAAAATATATATCATAGAGCTGTGTTGTATTTTGTGTCACTTGTTATCCTTGTCTTTGACATCAGATTGCGGTGGAAAATGACGCCTTGTAACTCGAATCGACGCTATTCATTGGTCAATTCTTTGGGGAAATATATATATATATATTCCATTCTTTCAAGGAAAACGTTCCCGGGAACGTGGGGGTTTTACTAACATGTAGTAAATGTTCAATCTTTTGAAGCGATATTGGAAATTTTTGATATGCTTAAAAATTCTAAGTTTGTTTTCATAAACGATTGAACTGCTCGCCTTGTTTTGCCTTGCCCATATCGATCCCTGTTCCTTGTCACCGTAGCCGGCTCCGGTACCCTGCGACTGCATGAATCTCAACTTTGGACGCCGAGGCGCTTAAATGCTGCGGTACATACACCTTCCTCCACCCTAATATTTCGCATCCGCTGAAGTGTTCGCTGCCGCATTTCCGATATCCATCAGGCTCTCGTCCCGTTCCTCCGCCCCTAATATTTCGCATCCACTGAAGTGTTCGCTACCACATTTCCGATATCCATCAGGCCCTCTTCCCGTCCCTCTTGCGCATTAGATGCTAAAGGCTTCTGCTTCAAGCTTGATGGCTGCCTGCGCTCCCTCCATCGCTCCCTCTGCCAAACGGCATTCGGATCCATGACTACTATTCCTCTCCATCCAAGTCCTAGACCAATCACACTGGTTATACGATGCTCGGTGGCTCCAATGACTCTGCGATAGTACTTGGCCCTTGCCTGTCCGACCCTTAGGTCCTATTCCAGCGACGAGAAAGTACGAGGTCGTGGTCGTAGTGGTTGTGTGTGAAATCGAAGCAGCGAAGATGGCCTCAAGGTAAACTTTCAACGTATTAAGTCTCCTTGTGAACATCTCTAGCTGTAAGTAATTCTAGCAAGCTGTAAGAGAAGTCTCAAATGGCTTGAGCTGAACACTATTTGTAAACCCAGACACGAGAAGTTTTCCAAGGCATATAGCACCTAGTCCAGCTTCAGTACTGGAGGATATACCGTCGGCAAAAGCTGAGTTTAGGGCTCTTTACTATGGTATGCCACTAGGGACTAGCGTGGTGTAGTGTTACACAATCCAGAACCGGAGCCCCCAATTTAAACCCAGATTTAGTCTAAAGCTTATCTCTACCTCTTGCTCTCTCTTCTCTTCCACAAATATTCACAATTAATCGCCCCTCCTGCTCTCTTCCTTTCTTGAGTCTTTCATGGCCTTCATATTGCGTAAACAATACGTCGTATACACAAATAGTACATCAATATGTCTGTTACCTAAATGCCAAGCTACGTTTTCCCACGAATTGGAATGATTGAAGGAACTTTGGCGCAAAGTCTGGGTATTCGGATATTCGGATATTCGGGTTCTCTACATCTAACGTATTATCTATGTGGCTGTGTAGAGTAAGGGGTTATATCAAGAAGTGACTGTATTAAGGCCACAATTTGGGTATCAGAAATTTTAGGACAGAATGGGCGGTGGCTTCTATCGCGACGTTGGCCTACTTAGTCTCGGAATCGAGACTGTCATTTAGGACTGCAGTTGCTGTTGTATCGGAATCACTTCACCTTCCAAACACATACCAAAGACACCGCCGTAACTACCAACTATACCTTAACCCTCGAGATGAGTCCTGAAATACTCGCGATCGGCCCCGCTGCATCTGTGGCCACGGTTTTAGTCAAACTCGGCATATTCGCGGCAGAATTATCCTGCGTCGAAGAAGAGATCATCGTATATCGGGATGTTCTTACGCACCACAAACGGACGGTTATATCAGTGCGCTCGCAACTAGCTGCAGCAGAGCAGTACTTGCCCGAGAGCGAAGTAGCGAAAATTTGTCAGGACCTTCAGGACAGCGACAGGGTATTAACGTCAATCAGGATTCTTATAGACAAGCCCCTAAGGAAGATGGAACAAGACGGAAAGATGAGCGTGAAGCAGAAATTTAGGTGGGTCTTACAGGACACGCTTGAAGCAAAAGCGCTGGATAAGTTTATTGCGACCTGCCATTCGACGATGGTGGGAAACGACATGAAACTAGCCATTCAACTCCAGTTTAGTGGCCGATCGCCTGCTCCTGCAATTCAGACACCAATACCGACACCGACTACTGTGGAAGATGACAGGTAGTCCTGGATGGTGGAGGATTTAAAGAGAAAACACTCGAGGGCAATGGCAACTGGGAAGAACGCACGAGAGCTGGAGGCTAAGATTCTTTACTATCCTGGTAGGCACATCTATATTCAGGCGCTGCACCGAAGCATGACTAACATTGTCCAGTATATACCGCTGGGGGTATAAAACCTGCCGCAAATGAAATTCAACCAATAGACGATGGATATGAGAGTGAAAAAGCGGACAGTGGAAGAGAGCATTTTCTTCATGATGGCGACGACGGCGAAGACAAAATGATCGCCTTGCTTCTGGCGAAGCACGGACGGGGTGGTAGAAGATATCGGCCGTAAATCATTCTGGATGATCTTATGTTCTTAATGAAAACAATATAAATCATAAATTCATAATTCTAGATACAACCGTTTCTAGCCCGTTCGAACCCCCTTGGAACCCGTCGATGTCTTAGATCTTGCCTTCATACTACCGTGCCTCAACCCTGTTTGGCCAGCCTTGCCACGAAAGACCTCAATTTCGGCTTTCATAACAATCTTCGGGCTCTGGAGACTTCTTCCATCGCCATCACTAAGTAATAGCATGGAAGGGAATACAACCATAGAATCTTCGCATTTGGACCTGCTGTCCCGGTCCCAGCTACCGAAATCCCATTTCACGGACTGCCGAAGCAACAATAGTCCAACCTTGGCCGAATCTTCCATCATCTTCAATAGATCATTACGTTGGTTCCTACTGCTGCGAGGCAACGTGATGACCTCGAAATGCCAACTGAGCTTTGCTACAGCATCGGTGATGCTTTTCTTCGTAATTCTTTAGCTTAAACCTGCCCTATTCCACATCTTTCAACTGAAGCAAAAATGCTGTGAACACCCGCCAGGATGCAAGTGCAGGCTCGAAAACTGTTCAAGGAATTAGTCAAAACGACCCCAGAAAGCTTTGGGAATCTCACCCTAACGCTCATATTCCGGTCGCTCCTCGGGAGAAATAACGCTTTGCATCAAGGCCACAATCTGCTTCGGCAAGAACGTCGTCGGATCTCCGTCGATACAAATTCTGTCGAGCATCGTCATTGCTATCTCCCGCTGAATGGCAGCTTTGCAAGTTCGAGAATTCCTCAATAGATCCTCGGCGTTTAGCGGTGCTATCGTGTCGCTTCCTTCGTAATCTCGTTGAGGCCATAAAAGTTCTGAACGTGAGTATTGATGTCGTGACACAGCGCGGCAATCTTGTTGCAAATATCGCAGTCGGCCTCAGGATCATAGCGGGGCAAGCGCAAAGGTTGATTCGGGAGTAAGGCTTGGATGGTGGAAGGCGACTTTGAGTCGGATTGATGGCCTCTGGGAACCTGTCTCAATTGTCGCGAGCGTGGGACATCATCATCATTCGTTTCTGCAGCATCTAATGTAGACCTTCGCATTCTCCTAGTTGTGAGGAAGGTGACAAGCGCGACGATAATTGCAACTGCTACAGGAATGATAGAGCACAGTATGGCTACCGTACTTTTTGGAACACATTCGCGAGCGTTGCAACCGTGCGAAGTTGAATATGAGGGACTTGTCGCGCGTACGGAAAGTTGCGAGGGGGTCTTGGAGGTGTTCGCCATAGCAGAGGGTGTCGAAGATGATGTTAGGGCAGCAGATGTGCTTGGGGGATGTTGCGACCGGGATTTAGAAGAGCTCGATCTCGAGCTCATCTAACAGAGGATCGAGGATAATTCTAGGCGGAAATCGTCCTACGGTATTTATGACTGTCTTCAGTATGCACTCTTTACATTTACCACTAGCGAGATATAATGGGGCGAGCAAGTAAGTAGAAATAAAACAGGTTATTCAAATATACAGTACAGTGTAAATATAACACGGTGGTGGGACAAACAGAGTTTGTTGCAATTGGACCGAGGATATTTGGGATTAGCGGCTATCAGACTACCTAGTTCTGTGCGGTCTGGAACATGTCTGGATGCATATGAGCGTGCGCACGCCGACCCTAGTCTGACATTAAGCCTATGACGGTAAGAGTGAAACCCAAAAAAAGAAAAAGCACAGGAGACAGTAAGCGCATACGTTTTTCTTCGAGCTCTCACTGGAAGGAAGTTTCTGACAAGTTCATGCTATAGAATATCTGAGAATACGGAACATACCAACGAACATCAGTGTGAGCTTACCTACCTAGGTAAGTATATATAGATTCTGCCCCCAGAAAAGTAAATAATATTGGTTCAAGGTTGAATTTTGCATGTCTAGGCATGAACGGCTGAAATTTCCACCTGGATTTAGGTAACACATCAAGATAGTAGGCGTAGAGAACACACACCTTGAAACTGTTCATATACAACTTAGGATGCACTCTAGGCAGAAATCTACCCAACCTCTGCCAGCCACTACACTACACTCTCACACCTTAGAACTCCATCTCTGCTCTATCTTGGCTATTTTCATTTATCCGACTGAATCATTGTTATCGTACGAGATACTTGGAAAACGACATTTTGAGATGGAACAGCCAGATTTGATTGTTGGTATTGATTTTGGGATGGCTGAAACTAGTAAGGCTTACCATTAGATCCAGGTCATGTCTAACGAAACCTCCTTTTCTCAGGCGTAGCGTTTGCCGGCCGGACTGGGTCCATTCAAGACACCCAAGCGTATAAAAAATTGACTGGCAGACGCGCAGAAAATAGCAGCAAAGTTCCAACATGGCTGGTGTACAGCTCCAGGCAATCGCAAAGCTCCTCTGATGGCCATCCACGTGCATTGCTCTGGGGTTTCAAATGCGAAAGCAGACAAGAGCGTGAGAGCGGTGAAGACGACGAGAAAGAGAACGACGGTGATGACGAGTGTGTCCGCCGATGGTTCAAAACTCTTCTTGAACCCGCAATGTTGGAAAAGATGGAGGCCGACGCTCTAGGTACTCATGAGGATGTGAAAAGATGGATTACGGATTTTCTACACTTTGTCTACGAGGAATTGGTAAATATTTCGAAAACGTTACGCTCTTGGCACCAAATAAATGGGCTTCTACAAAGATAGAGTTTGTCTTCAGTGTTCCTACGACATGGGAGAACCATACAATGATCGACGATTTCAAACACCATCAAAGACGCGGGATTTGGTGATGGAGGAAAGCGTTATACCGCCATCATCGGATTGACCGAAGCCTCTGCAGCTGCGGTCTACACTTTCAAAACTTGGCCTGAACCTCAGACAAAAGCTGGCAAAGGCATCTGTTTCATCGTTTGTGATTGCGGAGGAGGTACATCGGTGTGCTCATCGTTTCTTTTGATCGCGTGAGACTCTTATTTAGTGCTGTAGGATATCTCTATTCTTCGAGTAATCGAGGCTAGCGACAAGAAGCTGGCTCTCAAGGAGCTTCTTCCTGTCAAGGGTTAGTGCATGCGAATAGTAATTCTCGGGACTATCTGATTGTACCTTTCTTAGGTATACCTGTTAGTTCTACCGATATCGACACCGCCTTTCAGGAATATGCTCATAAAGATTGTGCTCTGACCGTAATTGCGAAGGCGTTGCAAGTAGAAGCGAATTTGGGCGGTGGCAATAAAAATGAGCGATAGTCGAAAGTTCCAGGTCTACAAGTGCAACTTTGGGGAACCGAAATATATGGAGTTCATCTCTTTCAAGTATCGAGGATTCAAACTTGACCTACGCCAGTATGGAACCCCATGTGTTGTGCAATAACAATTGTTAAACGTGATACAGCGAAGATATGAGAATTATATTCGACGGACAGATTGATCTGATCGTTGATCTATTAAAATATCAAGTTGCACAGCTCCTTGGGAATGATAAACATAGGAAAATAGTAATTACCATTCTTTCCTTTCGTGATTTACTTCATGAGTCTCTAACATCTATTGAAGACATACCTAATTCTGTCCGGAGGTTTTGGGACCAACGAATATCTTTACTAGCACCTGAAAACATGGCAGGAAAGTAACTGCAGTCGATACCCATCGATTCGAAATCTGCGCATACTTAAATCGGATGACCCGTACGCTCTTAGTTGCATCAAAATAACCTCTTGCATGACGCTAACAAATAGACAGCCAGCTAGCGGTGGCGAAGGAACTTGTGATGGACAGGATTCAAACATACGAGCACCGCCAATAATTCCTTCTGACACAGTGTTGCAGAGTCAACTATGGGATCGTCTGCAGAAAAGAATACAACAAGCAAAAGCATAAAGGGCAACCTATCAAAAAGAGCGAATTTGATGGCAAATACTACGTGGATAGACAGATAGATTGGATAGTGAGGAAGGTACGTGGATAATACTATCTGCTCGATGTGGAGCTAGTTGGCGCTTTCATTATCACTACTAACATCGGCGAAGGGACGTCCAATATCTAGCAGCGAGCCCATTTTGCACACTTTCTTCCGGTACTTCGAACGAGATAAGCCAGTCACAGAGCTCAAATGGTACGACGAAGTCGTGAAGACTGATTTGGCAACTCCACCAGACCGCTGGGCAGGTAGGCTTTATAAATTTCTATTTTGAAACTTACCTTATTCTAACATAACTTTCGTAGATGGTGTGGAGGCTGTCTGTAAAATTTCTGTCAAGTTTAGCAAAAAGGATATAGAAAGCTATGCAGAACTTTCGACAGACAAGTGGTGGAGTCGAGGCAAAACGAAGTACTTTAGGGTCAACTACGAAGCCAAAATATTCATCGGCCCGGCAGACATATCCATCGAGATTTGGCAGAATGGAAGGAACTACTCGGAATCCCGACCAATCGTAGTAGAATTCGAACCAATTCAACAGGCTCGTTCTGAGGAAGCGCCGATCGTAGGGCGCTCCTAAACCTATTACTACGAATCTGAGCCGCGAGCTGTAGTATACTAGATGGATGATATTCTAAGCGAACCCACTAATGAGAAGCAAGGTCAGCGTGAATCGTCGGACTTAGTACTTTCAGGGAAGAGCGGAGCCAGGGGATTATACGGAGGTGAACGATGTCGGGTGTGAAGGAAACAGATACCGGAAAACAGGATGATATAGGTTAAATAATTAGCTATAACAGCGGTAGTAGTTTTGTTGATCTTCTGAACTATCCTTTTTCACACTTTCGAGGAAAATGGTAGAAACTTTAGAGTAGCGGTCGCCATCTCATGATTGAATTATGCTTGCCTAGCTAGCCATAGCTGCTTGAGTTATATATTCTGAACTGTATACCCCCGCACTAAAAGATGTGTTCCGACCTCGTTGTCAAGTAATTTACTTTATCAAGAGGCCGACCCATTTACCAAGTGGGCCGTCTCTTGACCAAGGGCCCACTTTGTAACTGGGTTGACCTGTTTACGAAGTGGAAGAGTCCAGTTATCAAGCGGTGTACTTGGTGGCTGGACCTGAGCAGTTTTAAAGTGCATGTCAATCATCAGTGGAGTTAACGACCCTTATTACCCTGCGCTCCCAACTGGAATCATCTGTTGCAGTACAGTCCACCAATCTGATTCCAGTCAGCTCATGACCATCACTATTTGGGATTGGGCTATCTAAACACCTACCTCCACCCAGCGTTCTGAAAGGGCCCAGCCGGCCGTCGGGCTTTGACGGCCATTTCAGAGAGCCGGGCCAGCTTGTTCGGAACACTGCCTCCACCTCCTTTAATACTAGTCTTGTAAACTATATTGGAAGACTATTCGACCAAGTATTTGTACCCGAGTATAGCAGCCGATAGCTGCAACCGACCAATTTGTTGTGGTCATTGTGTATATATAGAGAGACTGATAGGTAATAAGAAAATACTATCGCTTCTGGACTTTACTCTCAGCTCTCACTACTTTTAACAAACTTCTTATTTTTATTATTAGGGTAAGAATCCAAGTTGACCCGAGTAGAAATTATAGATCTTTATAACTGGGCCAGTTTAAAGGTGGCCCTGTCACCAAGTTCTCCACTTGGCCAATGGACTGGGCCTGCTTGTCAAATAGGTTGACCCAGTTGCAAAGCGGGCCGGCCTCTTGACAAAGTAAATTACTTGACAACGGGGTCGGAACAGATGCATTCTGTAGTGGAGTCGATATGACAATAGGGATTTTTGAATTATATATCGCCATGAGTGAGAATACGATCCAAGTGGGACTGAAATAAGCTTATAAGCCTTGAGGCTCTGCAGAAAGACTAACCAGCTAAAGTAAGATTCGGATTTTTTTCGTGGTTATAGGTAGGACAGCTTTTGAGTAATTATAAGTTTTGAATTCTGGAAAGATCGCGACCATTGTCAAAGAACAAACACTAATTTCCACGGCCAGGGTCGACCAAATCTAGAAAGTATAGACTGTATCTCCGACTGCTTTCGTGCCCAGACCTTTTCACCGAGCGAGCTTGCGATGAGACGAAAAACACGAAGAGAAAAAAAGAACGTCTGGTATACGAGAGCATCTCCGACAAGGTCCCAGTAATATATTTTCAATTGATCTCGATATCTAGAATATGCATCGTAGGAATCGATGGAGCTACCACTACTTTCATAGCACGTGGAGCTTGCATACCCGAAGTCAACAAATATTTCTATTCGTCCTGAAACCTGAAGCCAGAAGGATCTCCTGTAGAACCTGGCAAATGTGAGGAGGAATCTAGTCTGCACGCTACCCACATGTGCTACGCATCAAAAGTAATAAATGTTGTTAGACGTCCCGATTATACGGTAACCGGTACTTCGTGATATCAACCGATGTGTGGTACCGAACAACACACAACGTCGACTGCCTCTTTGCATATGCAGTGCAATCTCCCTGCGGTAAGCGTTGCAATCAACGCCGCGCGTCAAAGCAACTTGCTTCTCCAGCAACTTTTGCACAGGCCATGAGCGGTTCCCGACGGATGGGTGATTTTGACGATCGTCCAACCCTGATGTGGATCCCGAAAGCTCGTGCGACCTGAGTGGCAGCTAGTGAGAACCTGTGATGCATGGTAGGTATTACGAATATATTCCAGACACTTTTGTCTTGTCCAAACGCATGCATTGGCAGATGGGCTGTCATAACTTGATTAAGCCTTGCATTGATGCCTAGATGAGCGACAACAACCCGTCACTGCACTGGCTCTGTGTTACAGCCTTACCAGCTCGCAGAGCCGCACCTTATAAGTTTGCCGATACGCCTCATACGTCATATCACATCTGGCTCCATTGGAGCCCAAATATGTACAAAAATACAAAGGAGTCGTTGCTTTGACTTCCCGAATTTTTCTCACGTAGAAGCCTATCTTAATACCTGGGTTAATTTTAAATTTAGTTCGAACACTGTATCTCAGTCTTCAGTTGCAGCGCGCACGAGGGGGTTCTGATACCCATTCTCTGTCCTACTTCTATTTTTTAGTTAAGCTCCGCATGAAGTAGAATCTTACCGCTTCACATTTTTGATATCTTCCATATTCTACCTTAGCCATGGATCTATCACTTGGATGGCGCTAAACCGTAGTCATCCAGTTTTTATAACTAGTACGAACGAGACAAGAAGGACACACATACCTTCCCTGGTGTGGTTGCGGTGACAAATGTGAATGGGGGACGTCAAAAGAAAAAAAATTTCGGCTTTGTTTCATATAAATATGTCGGGCGACGCCGACTGCGCAGTTTATTGACGGGCGGGTCGTAATATATTAACCGAGCCTCACATATAAACGTCCGGGGGGAGGGGGCGATCTCTCATCCCTACAATAGATTATGCTCTTTTATCTGACACAGACACTGGTGTACCTGCGCACATACAGCTGAGCCGAAAATTGTTTGAAATCGCATTATAGTGTTGAAAATTGGCGCCGCTGAGTTTGCCGCAACTCTGCGACCGGGTGCGATGTCGTGGTATTGCTTATAAATCGATGCAATGGGGTGCGAAGCAATTTCTGTTTTGATAATAATGTGCACACATTGAATCCTCTCCTCTGATTACCGTTCCCGGGTTCCAGTTTGCCTCCTCTTCGAACGCCCATAAGCATCTGTTGATCTACTTGGAGAGTACACAGCCCCTGCCCACATCCATAACATCCTCCAACGAAATTCTCTGAGTCAAAAATACCATTCCAATTATGAATATGATATCTATAAACAAACACACAAGCAGACAACCAAAAATACAAATATCCAATGCAAAAACACCGCCCCAATATAACAGCGCCTAAGCTAAGTAAGTCGCTTGACAATCCAATTTAGTTCCCCATAATCCCAAATAACACCAAGCCCGATTATCGCTTGAAATATCCAAATCATTACAGTCGTTGTAGAGGAAAGAGGCGACCAGAACAAACTATATGGAGGGTCTAGAGTCTATATCGTAAATCGATCTGCACTTGGAAGTATTTGCCACCTGGCCTGCCAGGAATGCATCTAACGGTCTCCAAATTCATCTATCCCATTTTCTCGTTGATAAAACAAGGCAACAGTTATCCACCATGAGTTCAGAGTCGATTTCTGAGGGTCTGCACTAACAACACTTTGGCGCTGGTAGTTCCGGGGTCGGACTGCTGTAATTTATACCAACAATTACTCCCCAATTCCCTCAAACATTGATTTGTAGTCAAACGTCATCTCGTTCGTGGTACATGGCTGTCCGTTTTCCTGCCCTTCGACCGGCTTCCTACTAGTCTCCACAATAAATAAGCTCGCCTAAGCTTGTAGCTATAACAGAGTTACCACTTACCATAGGTCTTCTTCCAACCCGGGCTCTTTCCGTCGTCCAAAGCTCCACCTTCTCTGCCTTAAGCGGAATGGTTTCCATATCGGCCTTGAATGAGCGCCAGGCAGCCTGATCGGTGTCTCTGATGTCAGTGACGGCGGCAACAAGAAGTCTACATAATGTTAGATAAAATACAAAGGAATCATATCAGTAGCGGGTATACTGACGTTTTGGCGTCATCAGTGGCAGTGCCGGGTGGATTCCGTTCCCCTCCTGCTATTGATTCGGCCCGTGACCTCTCTTCATCTCTTCTACGAGTATTTCGGCGGACTCTATAGCTCGTTGAATTCGAGAGCTTATTCATTAGCGCCATACGTGTTGCTAAAGTCGAATTTCTAGGAACCGAATAGCTGCGAGATCTGGAGGTAGAATCTAGTGCTCCGTTCATAGCTGGTGGTCTGGTCAAACTTAAATAAAGGATAGAATGGACATGTACGATTCGATGTGGCAGTGCCGGAAATTTGACGGAGTACGCAAATAAGGATTTAAAATTACCAATCGTGAATCGATCAAACCCGATCGCGGATCGAGTTGACAGCGGAGAATGACGAGATATAAAGCCTTAAATAGAATTAAAAACCACGCAAAACTGAAACGTGAGTTACCATTGGTATAATACTGTTGGGTGATACAAAGCAAATATACTTGATACACAACTGGATGCCTAACACATCCCTGGAAATCGGTAAGACGGCGGCGGTAACTATCCTGGCTTCATCACCCGGGCCCCCTCTGTATCCATAATTTACATGGCGATAAAACTTTCTACGAGAATAGGATTTCCGGTCGTCTGTGCTGTTTCGGTCTTTCGGAACCCGAGACAATTATCACCGGCTGTAGAAGTTGTAAAGTACCTAACCCACTTCGGGCTGGTTGTGACTGCCGAATTCTTACCCATATTACAGCCAAGCTTTCCAGCACCAAGGGCGTTCACCTCCGACGATTATGATCCACGCTAGTGTGGATTACTACGTAACCGAAATTTGAGGTCTCCCGGCCTCATCATTCGGTAAAGTTGCCGATGATATTTGGTTCTGAAATCACTCCTACAAGATTCTTGAACCCGACCAATGCTTGCAGTCGGGCCGAGACTGGAAGGTTCTTAATTCTGAGCTATCAAACACGTGGGTCGCCCCGTCGACTTAAGTGCAAAATATGTGAACATCGCTACACGATTGATTGCACTAGGATAATGCAAATCACTCGCCTCAAAAACTCTTGACTCGGTCTCAATGGAGCATCATGCCATGATCTACTCTGACGCGTCTAACCACCGGAACAAACTAAAGGCTAATGATGTGTAGGTCTTAAACGACGCTTTGTGTGCACACAATGATCATGGCGGTCGTATAAATATTATCTGCATTGCCGTTATTGGTCAGATTAGCAGCTGTAACCATTCCAAAGGTGTCCTGAGTATACATACTTCAGCTTGTGCAGCTTATTGGAAACTAAAGACGAAGCCAAAATCCAATTCAAGATATTAAATCGGGATACTAGAGATAGTTTGCTTTTTAAGTCTCGTGTGCCTATATTTCATCGCTTTGCGAGCGACGCGATGATGTCTGGGAACGAGAGTAATGCTTCACTGCTTCAATTTAAGTAGACACGAATACCAAAAGACCCAGGAAAGTGAAAATATATCTGATACAGTGCGAGCAACTATATGCCTTCCGGCATTATATCCAGGTATCGGTATTCACAGGAATAGATTGCGGGTGAAAAGGGATTGATAGACGTGTTTTGTTCTTGGTGGGTTTCAGCTTGATAAACTACTCTTTCCAGATCGAAGGGTTGAAGGTGAAATGAAACTGCTGTCTTGCGATTTTCCTTCTTGCAAAGCTTAAGCTTGCAAGGTAATGTTGTCACCTTATTAGCTCTGAGCAGACAACAACATGTCTCTGGCTTTGCGGATGGGATCTGTGATGGTGAATATTGCGGCAAGAGTGAAGCTAGGACTGAATGTGAAGGACGCATCAGATTTAACGGCCGCGTGGGATCTGTAGTAGTAAACATTGCGAGTGAGTGAAGTAGGCCTGAACGTCGAAAGGGTCCGTTTTTATGGCTAGAGAGATAATATTTTGGGTAAGACCTTCCTCGGCACAAGCCTACGTCGATATCTACTAGAGGTCCAATACCCGGGTCTCCCCGGTTCCGAAGGCGGTTTGGGTCCCACTATCACGGTTTAGGCACTGAAAGTATCTAGAAGCTTTCTAAGTAAGCCTTAAACTAAGTGGCGTAATAACTTCTATTGCATTCTTCATAGTTAGCATAGTGTACAGTAGAGCCATCACAAAGCTTTTGCTCCTTGCAGTTTCCCTAAATGTCATAAAACTTGAAGAATTTCCTTTCGTGCTGAATCAGATGTCGACATCCAATTGAGTCTCGCTTTTTGGGCCGGGCGGTTCTGTTGAGAAATATGATTTTGGCCAATGATGTTCTATGCCTCGTTATACCACTGAAAGGTCCATCCATACCCATGTCATAGAGCGATATCAAATTGAGTGCCAACCCTTCGTACCGTAAGTTTATCTAAACATATATAGAAAGCCAGCTATCGCAGAGCTATGAATTATGAACAAGTTTCGAAAGGTATCTCTTGAAGTCATTGCATTCGGCAGATTTGGTCTCCAAATCAGATTCCCCGCCGATTGGAAGCCTAGAACACGGGGAAGCCACCGGAGCTAAGAATCCGGGACCCAAAGTATCCGAACACCCCCGGTATTTTGGAAATCGACCGGGGTCGACTCATGCCAAGGACAGCCTATTCCGTATCTGATCTAGCGGAGCTCTCCTAACCTTTGCTTAGAGTTATTCAACCACCAAGCCCACCAATATCAATTGAGTCCCGGCCTTTCAAAGCTTCCGTTGGAATATTGGACCAGGTGTAAAAAGGCGAGTTGCGGCGGAGGTGTCATGTACAATGTTCGAACGTTGGCACTTGATGTGATGGATTCCGAAAATCAATGTATGGTGCATGGCTGCCATGGTGATTATGAGAGGAGATATCTCGGACTCTTATGAAATCTGGCCTCGCGCCGAACACTAACGTCGGCAGAGAACAACTGTTGAATCGGTGAGCAATAGAAGGTGTTCCCTTCATGGACAGGTCGCTATTCCGATAAAAAAAACCTCACTAAAAAAACACTACCGATCCTCCCTCATCCGCCCCTGTTCTTTCCTTGACATCCCCTTAAGCTCTTTCTTGGCCTTGATGGCAGCAGCGGCAACTCCGCCCCCATCTACGACATCACCATGGCTAGGACTAGTTGAAATCTCGATGGCTATCCATGATGGTGCTGGGTTCAAGAGGGGAAGCCAATGCGGAGAGGCTGCGAAATATCTGTGATGGAGTGCTGAAAGCTACATCAATGTTTTGGGTGTTTGAAGTTCGCTTTGGGAAGTGGAAGAGAGACAGACTGTTGAAGTAGTGCGGAGTTTGGAGGGCCAGAACTGCAGCACAACCCCAGCTATGAGGAAAGTGAGTGGTGGATATGACGGCGGTGGTGGTAGTGGTGCCGAAACTGGTGAGGTTAGTATGACGATGAAAAATGAGGATAGTTGGCACCGACGAATGGCTTTGATTGCGACTGGATAAGTACCCTGTTCGCCTCAGTCACCGACAATGTTTCCCCTCGACCCTGTTTTGGTAGGATTTTATTGCTCCATATCAAGCCGGCTGTATTTTGGTACAAATAACAGTAGTTTGCACCTTATCGAGATGTATTCGGTAATAGTTGAACTGGCTTTTGAGATTCTTAGCTTCACAGATATTAGTATGAGAATTTTGGTATCATAAATAACACTTACGAAAATGTACCCGCTCAGGTCTTTGCTGCGTACTCAGTCCCTGTTTACTTCCTGATCAAATAAAATCTGGGTGGCCCACGGCCACAAAGTACTAAAAATTCTCCTCGAGATCGTATTCCTACTTCTTCTCCCCATCCCTTGCCACCAGATTAGGTCCTGAGGCCATTCTTCCATGGTAGCAACAATCCCACAGTCCCAAAGATTAAACCTGCCGACGCTATAGGCCTCTCCAAACACTCTGGGATCAGAAGTGGGAGCCGAGACCATCGAGTTTGCGGGGAGGATATGCACTAGAATCATTTAATTGTCTACTTAGATTCATTGATGTTAGTTTGTCCATGTCACATAGCACTTGTGAGAGTATGCACTCTCATTGGCTTATAAGTAGCAAAATAAACTCACATGATGATAGGTAGCATCAAGAGTTACCCCCTGAGGTTGCCAATAACCAATTTTTTTCTGTTTCTTCCATTGTAAGGCGGTAGAGGAGACTGAGCCTGACATGTGGTGGAGCCAAGTGCAGCCTTCGAAGCATGCACCGGAAGGGATAATGGTTCCGTATCCCATGTCCGTAGCGTAAGTTGTGCTGTTGACTCCGAGACGATATAATGAAGACCGTTCATTGTATTAGTTGCTGCCGCTAGTGCTTACCAGCTGTGCGCCAATGTCCAATCGTGCTGGACATAGGTGTTTCTTCTCCTGATCGTAGAGACGGGCTTACGAGTTTTCCTTCTTGTCGATCATTTCCTTGATGGCCAAAGATCCATGTAACGAGCTCGTTATTCAGCCTCGAGACAATGATAAGGAGGGTAGGAGGGCGAAAGATGGAGATTGTGCGAGATGACTGAGTCCCAATGAATCCAAGGGACAGGATGGTGAAAATTTTCGAGGGGTCGTAAGAGTGAAGACCGAACGTTGTGTCTTTCCGATCGACTTGAACCAATTTCCTCAGTCCTTGGGTCTTCTTAAAGGTAAATAACTGCCGCGTCGGCGCATGGAGTAAGTAATATGGCGACCTGCAACCCATCAGCGCTTTCAGACTAAATGAATCAAAAAAGTTATCTCACATGCACCTGGAGGATGTTCATTGAGATGAAGAAAGGAGGTCTGGGGAAAGCTGAAGTTTTGGTGGGGTAGCTCAAAATATGGATGAGGAACTAACGCCTTTAGGAAATTCCTACAAGTGTGGTACAGTTTCGCTCCCAGAACCCTCTCTCATTCTATCCTTTGTGCTTCTATCCTCTCTTGCATATTTTGGTCTTTGGCTAGATTTCTTTCGCCTCAGTGTTTATCATCTCATCACTCTCTCCCTCATCGCTCATAGTTCATTCTTTGAACCTTTTTACCTTCGTTTCCTGGCAACTTTACGCTCACTTCAGATCCGAGCAACCTTCTACGTTTATAGCATCAAACGTTGCTATCGCAGCGCTTCACAACCTATTACACTCGGGGGCCAGCGCCTCCACTACAGGGCTTGCCTCGTTTTAACCGCTTCAACATAAGCTCTTGACACCCACACGCCGGATTTCAGACTAGAAATAGAACGCCTTTCTACAATCTTTTTCGAGGTAAATCCGACAGTTCGAACTTCTAAACACGGCGTGCTGACAGCAGGAAAACTAAGAGACAACATGATGCAAGATAATACAGTGTCAGCCGATGATACTACTCAGGTTGACGATCCTGCTCACGTCAATAATTCTCCTCGCGTCGATGACCCTTCCCGTGTCGATGGTCCTCCTCATGATAAAGCCCAAGCGCAAGACAGCAACCTCGAGCCTAACGGCAAGGACTCAGGAGGCGTCTCGGGAGTTGATCAACGCTCGGATGAAGAGATGAACAATGCGTCCTACAAAGAGATGGAAAGAAAGAACGCCATGGTAGATGCAGCAGTCCAGACTGAGGAGGCGCAAGAGTCAGAGGAAAGTTCAAGTACTGTTGGAGAGGATGGCTCTAGCTCTCATGTCGAATCACAGGCTCAAGGCAACAACCCCAATACCAACAACGAGGAAGGCGGAGGGATCTCAGTTTCTGATCAACATCTGAAGGAGAAGACAAACATTTCCCTCCAGAAAGAGAAGGAAAGAAGCGATACCATAGTCTATCTTGAAGAGCCTAAGGAAACCTCAACTACAATCGAAGAGGAAATCGTCTTCAGAACCATTTCCAATCATGGAATCCCACGTTCCGCGCTTCAGGGTCTGCGCAAACAAGTCCGATTTGCAGCAATGGGTACGCATAAGACGTACATGCAGGAGTGGTCAAGTTACAATGACGACGACGACGACGATACGGAGGAGGGAGGAGTTCCACTTTGGGAGTAGGGAGGCTATTTGCGTAGAGGGGTGGTGGGAAAGTTTGTTCGTACTCTTGTAGCCAGATACAGGTAGTATCTATGACAATGCTTTTGTATCCAGCTTCGTCGTATCTTCCCATATAAGCCTGTATCTCGCACGTTTTTACTCTATTAAATTCATGAAGCTCATCTTTATCTTCTCCATATATCTTGTTCCATTCATAAATGACTGTACATAGTCAGGATTCAAGCTGTTTCTGGTTCGATAATATTCCACCGCTATAGTCGGAAATCAAGGGTCATTCGATTTGTGTTGCATGTGTACCTGCATCGTGAGCCTCACAGCTCAGGTCCGTTTGATATGCAGTTGGTGTATGAAGATATGCCTCAGGAGAGCGGCTCGTATCAGTGCAGAGCGGCTCATATCAGTGCAAACGG
>Ga0307515_10003289_pt1 | contig 34191 bp, 35 predicted proteins | sample 17_EM_MG_FD_194513 | JGI IMG/M metagenome (GOLD analysis project Ga0307515, IMG submission 194513) | Populus trichocarpa ectomycorrhiza microbial communities from riparian zone in the Pacific Northwest, United States - 17_EM | ecosystem: Host-associated > Plants > Roots > Unclassified | place...
TTGTGTAGTGGCTTCTAGAGTAAAATTGATCACAGGGGATGGGCCAAATGTACCTCGATATTCATCTTGAGAAAACATAACCGTGGCCTTCTTTCCACTTGTGTATTCAGACAGCGCACATTGAATAGCTGCGGCTGCCAGCGCTAAAGTCTGAGGAGCAAGAGGTTGGAAATACTGTGATGTTGTTGGCTGGTGTCCCAAGCTATTGGCCGTGAAGAAGAATTGGTGGTAAATGAGATCAAGCACTTCCATTCACGTGGACCAAGACTTCTTATCATCGACCACCTAGGAGAGGTAAGCATCATCGACCAGGAGCTCCTTAACCTTGATCCGAAGCTCAGTCTCAGAGCCCACATCCAACCGGTAACTACGGACAACAGTTCGATGTGCCCCATCTGCCAACCATCCTCGAATTGTACTAATCTTCAGTTTCAACTATGTATATTTTCGGGGGTAGTCAATATCCGTAAGTCTGATAGAGGAGCATTAAACAGAATTCAAGACTTACAGCTTCTCGTGTTTGCGGATCTATTTTGAGAGATGGGCCACCAGGCAATTGACACACAGATGGTGTACCTACAGGTGCACCTGCTAATGCCCGCTGACAATCCTGGGCTTCAATCGCCAGTTCCCAAGCTTCTTCAATCATCGAGTACTTGTCATCGGATATTATTGGCCAAGGATTCTTTGTGGATACGATTGCCTCCACGAACCTTTTCGCTACCTCAAAAGTGCCCTTTTGGTGTTGGGGAACGTTCTGATCACTACTGGCCTTGGGTTGTGGAATATTCTGGTCTCCACTCGACTTGTTGGGAAGCACCAGTGCCCGGGCGGATGGTGCACGGTCAGACTCAGATAATTTGTTGAGGAGGGATGACTTTTGGCGTTTGAGCAGTGGTGGTGCCATTGCCGCAGGTAGATTTTGGGAATCTGGAAGCGGAGGGCGTGCAATGACAGTATCAGCACGGCTCTGTTTCTTTGGCAGTGGAACCCTTGTAGTGCATAATGACTTGTCCCGACGTGCCTGACCTAGATGAAGGACCTCCTGTTGATGATCCAAATCGTCTTCTTCGATGTCGGATGATAAGGTGGACACTCCGGTGTCCTCACTGTCGTCATCATCAATCTCCTGATCGGTCTCGTCGTCCTGATAAATTAATGAAATTGGGTATAATAGTCATCTGCAATACGAAGCACGAAGGCAGATAATTGGAAGGCAAACATTTGATGGACAATGAAGATTGGTTGCTTTCTTGAATGCGAGTGCTCTCTCTAGGCGTGCTTCTTGATTCTTCTGTGAATAGTGATTCCTCACCTGGCTGGGCATAGGTTCCATTTGCTGTAACGAAGATCTAAAGTTGGAGAATGTGGGAGAGAGTGTAAAAGCAGGAAATGGTGCAAGGATTAGCACATAGTCGAGGAGGATGCAATTCGAGGTGTGCCTTGAAAGGGTTCTGGAGAGAGGACTTCAATGGTTTATATATTTATATCGAGGACGGCAGTCCGTGTTGCGATTTTGGATATTGTCAGGTGCACCGGAATAGAGGGATTCCTAATGCTGAATGTTAGCAACTCCTATGAACAACACTCTATACAGATGCAAGAATTGGAGGATGGCTAAACCCAACACACATAGAGAATAGAACCAGATGCACCAGAAGATAACTCGCGACATCAACTAAACCTTTGTGCTGGCCACAAACTGAGCACTGAGAACCTGAATGAAAACATGAGCCCCTGCATATGACTCCTCTAAATGTATTCATTATGCGTGAAAGTTCGAGCATCTGTGGTGACCGCATAGCATAGAAATTGGTGCAGCATTGAGAATCTGCAGAACTCGATAGATTTGGTTGGGACCTTGTGAGTGAGGGCTGAGTGGCAAGGGTTCATACTGAAGTTTGTTATCGAGCGAGGAGAAATATAAATCTCCATATGTGGTATATCTGCAGCAAGGACACATGTATTTTCACGATATTCTATTGTATTAGGATGCTGCAGCTAAGTTAGCGGTTGATAAGGCAACATGGTAAGCATAACTTCCCTTTCATGCGTTCATCTGGGCCATGTCTGCAGAATAGCCTTCACAATAATGTTGCAGTAATTAATGGAAGAGGGAGAGAATTTGGTACACAAAGGAGAGATACAGGCGTAGAGAAAGAATGGTAATGTACGATGGATGATTCAGGGGTAATCTTATTGATTCAAGCACCCATCAATGCCAAGATTGCTAACAAATGGGTCATAAATTCTCACTCTGATTCTGAGTTTGCGCCTAATATCTAGTAAATCGCACACCGTTAAATCACGCATTTATTATGAATCTCACAACTACAATGTTGACTTAAAAGAAATATTGGGGTTGAAAGCTATATTCTACAATGGTACGAATGTATAGTAAGACGTCATGTCACGGCGGGCAGAGGAATGATGGTTGCATGCATGCACTTCCGCGGAATTGAGGTGCACCGAAGTTGAAATGGTTATGCTTGGATTCAATGGCTGAGGATTTCAGGCTCGCATGACTCTGACAGTTAATTGCACTGTTCGTAGCTCTATTCTCATAACTCGAGCTTTCAAGATTCTCTCTCTCGGAGCTTCTCTCGATGGAATTCGGTCCACATAATCTATTTCAGGATATGTGATTTGGCGGCCCAAACAAACGTTTAGTCAGAATACAGTTAAGTCTTGATTCAAAGATTTGAGAACTTAGGCCGCTTTGAGTAAGTGTGGTACATGGGTGAGCGGGAGTTGCCAGCCATCTTGCAGAATCAGGCTTTTGAGATTCTTGCTCTTAAGCTCCCACAGCTCTTTTGACAGAGCCCGAACTTGCAGAAGCTATATTAGGATTTGGAAGCATTGGTCCAAACATACTACTTAGTCTATATCGAGTTAAATGGGGTTACTAATCGGCCGGGCTTGTGCATCTATCGTTTAGTTGCACAGTGGCACCTTCCTCCAACGGACAGTTGACACGGAGCTGACAGTTCAAGGCATGTTAGCGGCGGCCTTCAACATACTGATCAAGCATAGGTTCATATCTTAGCAGGCGCGGAGCGTAGTGTTAGCAATGGGTTTGGACCGTCACTTTGGGTCCGGGTATGGGTTGGAACCGACCCGGAGCCAGATTGGCGGTCCGGGTCGTCCAGTCAATAAACCTGAACTGTCGATTCGGGTACACTTCCATCGACATCTCCCTACCCGTCTGAAATGGGCGGGTTCTCAGCGGGTTGTACAGCGGGTCCATCTGTAAATTCATATAACATGCTTGCCTTTGCTGTTCGATTATAGTACTCAATCAAAATCGATCATTTGACATCGAGTAATCACATTTTGCATGTTTTGCTTGTTGCGAAATCAACAATATTTTAATTCAAGTTTTTCTTTTAATGATTTGTATTTTTGACCAGGGAGGAGGTCAATAGTTCAAGTATAAGCTCAAATATCCATTCGATGCCTTCATTACCCGATCTGCATCAGCAGCAATCGATGACCCTCAGTTGATGCAGAGTTGACAGATAATGTCAGAATGGCGCCGTGACCATGTCACTTGCTCTTTTGCACATAGTGGGTGGCAATACATTGGTTATGGATAGCAGTGAGCAAATCACTTACCAATTACCTTATTTACAAGACCAAACATTGTGGAGGCTCCATTGATGCTTGAGGTGTAGAGGCATTGACACACACCTTATTGCCTATGAAGGCTGCCAATACTTCGATTATGGGTAAATGCCGTAGCACAGCCCTCGGATTATACAAGATGCAACACACAAAATCTTTGACGCTCTGTTGACGCCCATATTCAGACAGGTGCTGTGACCATGTCACGATCACATTTGCACAGAACAGCTGCCAATACGTTGATTATGGACATATGCCGTAGCAGAGCCCCTGGAATATACATGATGCAACACCTAAAAGCATTGACACTCTGTTGACACTCAGTTGACACTGTGTTGATGGTCTGTTGACGTTCTGTTGATGCTGTGTTGACGCTCTGTTGACGCTCATTTCAAGGTGTAACGGTATCGACAAACACGATATTGCCTATAAAGGCTGCCAATACTTCCATTATGGATAAATGCCGTAGCACAGCCCTTGGATTATACAAGATGCAACACACAGAATCGTTGACGCTCTGTTGACGCTCATTTTCAGACAGGTGCTGTGACCATGTCACGATTGCATTTGCACAGAATGGCTGCCAATACGTTGATTATGGACATATGTCTTAGGAGAGCCCTTGGAATATACATGATGCAACACCCAAAAGCGTTGACACTCTGTTGACACTCGGTTGACACTGTGTTGATGCTCTATTGACGCTCTGTTGATGCTGCGTTGATGCTCTGTTGATGCTCATTTCGAGGTGTAACGGTATCGACAAACACGATATTGCCTATAAATGCTGCCAATACTTCGATTATGGATAAATGCCGTAGCACAGCCCTTGGATTATTCAAGATGCAACACATGAAATCGTTGACGCTCTGTTGACGCTCATTTTCAGACAGGTGTTGTAACCATGCCACGATCTCATTTGTGCAGAATGGCTGCCAATACGTTGATTATGGGTCTGTGCCGTAGCAGAGCTCTTGGATTATACATGATGCAACACCCAAAAGCGTTGACACTCTGTTGACACTCGGATGCACTGTGTTGATGCTCTGTTGACGCTCAGTTGATGCTCTGTTGACGCGCTGTTGATGCTCTGTTGACGGTCATTTTGAGGTGCAACGGTATCGACACACATGATATTGCCTATAAAGGCTGCCAATACTTCAATTATGCATAAATGCCGTAGCACAGCCCTTGGATTATACAAGGTGCAACACACCAAATCGTTGACGCTCTGTTGACGCTGATTTTCAGAGTGGGGCTGTGACCATGTCGCAATCACTTTTGCTCAGAACAGCTGCCAATACGATGATTATGGATATCTGCCGTAGCAGAGCCCTTGGATTATACAAGATGCAATACCCAAAATCGTTGACACTCTGTTGACACTCTGTTGACGTGGTGTTGATGCTCTGTTGACGCTCTCTTGATGCTCTGTTGACGCTCTGTTGACGCTCATTTGGTGGTGTAGCAGTATTGACACACACAATATTGCCTGTAAAGGCTGCCAATACTTCGATTATAGATAAATGCTGTAGCACAGCCATTGGAATACACAAGATGCAACCCACAAAATCGTTGACGCTCTGTTGACGCTCATTTTCAGACTGGGGCAGTGACCATGTTGCGATTGCTTTTGCTCAGAACGGACGCCAATACGTTGATTATAGGTACATGCCATAGCAGAGCGCTTGGATTTTACATGATCCAACACCCAAAATTGTTGACACTCTGTTGACAATCTGTTGACACTGTGTTGATGCTCTGTTGACAATCTGTTGACGCTCTGTTGACGCTCATTTTGAAGTGTAGCAGTATCGACACACATGATATTACCTATAAAGGCTGCCAATACTTCGATTATGGGTAAATGCCGTATCACAGCCCTTGGATTATACAAGATGCAACACCCAAAATTGTTGACGGTCTGTTGACGCTCATTTTCAGACGGGGGATGGGACCATGTCACTTTCTCTTTTGCCCATCAAGGCTGCCAATATGTTAATTATGGATACCAGCGAGCAAATGGCATCCCAATGGACTTACTTACAAAATCAAAAACCGTTGACACTCCATTGACGCTCACTTTCGGAATGTGGCTGTTACCGTTTCGATTTTTCTTTTGCCTATAAAGGCTGCCCATACTGTGGTTATGGATACCAGCGAGCAAATCGGTTTCCAATTAACTTACTTTCCACAGAAAATATCATTGACGCTCCGTTGACATTCAGTATCAGAATGTGGCTGTTAGTGCGCCGCGGTCTCTTTTGCCTACAAAGGCTGCCACACTGTTGATTATGAATAGCAGCGAGCAAGTCACTTTGCAATTAAGTTACTTACATATCCAAAAATCATTGACGCTCCGTTGACGCTCATTGTAAAAATGGGGCTGTTCCCGTCTTGCTTTCTCATTCGACTATAAAGACTGCTAATACTTCGGATATGCATATCTGCGAGGAAATCGCTTCCCAATCAAGATAGATTCAACACCACAAATCATTGTCACTACGTTGACTCACATTTTCAGCATTGGGCTGTATCCATGTCGCATGTTCTTTCATCTATCAAGGCAGCCAATACGTAGGTTATGAATAACAGCATGCAACTCGCTTTCCAATTAACTTACTTCCAAGACCAACAATCATTGACAGTCGATTCACATCCACCATAAACATGTTCTAATTGTTGCTTTATGGAGCATAATTTTGTCCAAATAATCATATAGTCATCATTGACAGCCAATGAATAATTTGTATCAATACTCAGTTGCAGGCAAAAGCTTTATGGCGTATCAATTTCTGATCAACTGATGCAGAAGTTCTCTGAGCGATGGATAACTTAGCATGGTGACATTTCAGCGCTTTCAGTTGGCAATTCACTGCATGTAGAGCCATAACCTAATTTTTCATTAATATGGCCCAACATACTCAGTTTGCCATATCCAGTTCGATCCGCTCGATTTCCAAGCTGTACCATAAGCAATTGTCACAATGCTCACTATGTGCACCCGGTCTAAACGTGGAGTAATGTAGTTGGTTGTATGGATAAATGCAACATGATGGTGGTCATTTATACAGATTCGCATTGCACAATGACTGCTCCTTCTACGACTTGTATGTCATCACTAAGTGAAACTTTGATAGTAAATTTTATCTTTAGTTTAGATTGCGCGTTCTCACTTATCCGTAAAAGGCAGAACGATATTGTGTTGATCAGTTGTCAATCAACTTGGTTTGGAGTTTGGACCATTTGTATGGCCCGTATGACCCTTGCACATGCACAGATGAATTATCAAGTCTCACAATATAGTCAGTGAAATCAAAAAAATTCTTTCACGTATCGAAATAGATACGCCAACCACCTTTTGGAGAGGTATGTCGTCAATAATCACATATTGTGCAGGTTGTGTACACATGACCTACAAGCCAATACAATATGTTCACCTGAATCCATTTCCTGTATGGTATGTAGGTATGGATGACATATGCAGGGGTAAACGCTTACAGGTTTAACAGGCTTCGATTTGTTAATCGGTGATGAATTGGGAATCATGTCAGTTGTGAGAGCCGATATGCATATGTGAGACGGTCGTTTGCGGCATGCTATTTACATATGGCTACTCTATCCCGGGATGTTCCTTGTGGCATTGCAATTTTCCGCTGATACTATCATGTATTTCTATCAGCTCTCCAAATGTTGTCGGCGCAGTCGCATGTGCAAACTGATCAAATTCCGGCTGAATGACTGCCTTAACAATCACTATGGCTGTTCTGGACCTCAAATCTTACAAATGATGCAAGATGAAAAATTGATCACACTCAACTTCAGGATGTAGCAGGGAGCATGTCTCTCCTTGTTTTGAGTATAAAGGCCACAAATGAAACAAATAAAGAGAATAATGTACCAAAGTTAATATATTGCACATAACAGTAACATATCTGACTGTGGCCATAAATAGGAAAACCCGGAAAGGAGAACCGGAGACTGGAACCGACGGGTCTAGCCAAACACGGCAAAACCCACGGGTTGATGGGTAAGGGTACGGGTTTGGCCTGCCAAGAAGCTCCAGGTCGGGTTGTTCGACAGGTCTGGAACCGAACCGAACTGTTTTTCCGGTCCAAACCCGGACCGCTGGCAGGTTACCCAGACCCGTTGCTAACACTAGCGGTGCAGGATGAGCCGCCTGCACCTCAATGTGAAGTGTCATGATAGATATGTGTGCACTGCATCCACTAATTCAAAGTCGAAGTACATGCGCTTCGGTGGCTTATTTGTCGCTCTTGAGGCGTGCCTGGGCTGGAATGATATCGTCCATAATGACTCGCAGCTTGTCAAAGTTGGCTTCATACATATCCAAGAAGCTCATTCTGGACAGGATTGAAGATCTCAGTTGTGAATGATCTTCAATCATAGGCCAGGAAAACCCTGGCAGCGAAAGCGGCATTTGAGCCAAGAATAACTGAGCCGTGTCTCAGCTTCCGACTCTCTGGGATGCGGATCAGAGGTGTGCCAGAACATCTATGATATGCCAGCAAAAGCTGCGGATTTGCCACGAATAAGTGAGCCTATGTCTGAGTATGAGACACGGCTCGCTTATTTGTGGCAAAGCAGGAGCTTTTGCACCCATATAATCGAAGTTCAGGTGCACCGGAACTTCAACCATAGGCCAGCAAATGCTGCGGCTATGCCACGTATATTCTGACACAGGTACTCAATATCGCCTAGTCTGTTTTGATTGACAAATGAGATTGGCGAATAAGCAGTGCCTGATCAGTCATGAAGATATGCCCTGGATTCTCCGGTGCATCCGAGAGTCCAAGGCACATATCGTTATGACTAATCGATCACTGCTTATTTACCTATCCCATTTGGCATACAGACAGTCTAAGCGTTATTGAGTACCTGTGTCAGCATATTTGTGGCATAGCCGCAGCATTTGCTGGCCTATGGTTGATGTTCCAGTGCACCTGAACTTTGATCATACGGGTGCAAAAGCTCCCGCTTTGCCACAAATCAGCGAGCCATGTCTGATACTCAGACATAGGTGCTTGAATATCACCTAGTGTTAGCAACGGGTCCAACATCCCGGGTCGGTTCCGGGTCCGGTTCCACCCGAAACCGGACCATTGCAATGGGTCTTACCACACCAAAAACCCAGACCGTTGGAAATGGGCCGGTTTTACCACCAAAAACCCGGCATTTCAAGTCCACAATTTTGGCTCCAATTAAGTATTTGAGTTCTGATCGTATCGTGACATGATCAGTACGTAGATTGTGCAGTTTTAGCTGCTCTTTCACCTCCCGCATTCAGATTTGCGATCGGACCAATATTCGTTGAGTCGCTATCGAAACTCCGCGAATATCGTTAAAAATTCGCCTTTATTTCACAGCCACTCAACGAATATCAGTCCGATCGCAAACCTGACAGTGGGAGGTGGAAGAGCGTCTGAAACTGCATAATCTACGTATTGATCATGTCATGATACGATCAGAACTCAAATACTTAATTGGAGCCAAAGTTGTGCCAAAGTGGTAGGAACCGCAAATTGGAACCGCGGTCCGGGTTCAACCTGGCAACAAACCTGCGGGTTAAGGTCCGGTCCGGGTAATATACCCGCCAAAACTATGCGGGTCGGGTTGCTTGGTAGTTCCTGACGCGGACCAGGGCCTTTGGTTCGGTTCCAACCTGGACTGAAGCCAGGTAACCCCGAACGGTTGCTAACACTAATATCACCTAGACTGTCTTATTGCTAAATGTGATTGGCAGATATGCAGTGCTCAATCTGTCATAACGAATCATATGACATTTGCCGAAGAGACTCCGGCGCACCTGCAAGTGGATGAATTTTGCTTTCATTCGAAATACGGACGTGGTGTCAGTCTTCCGGTGCACTTCAAATTCGCAACTGACGATTGATTGAAGCCCTTTGCTGCATCATTCTCACGATTCAACTCATGCAATTTATCATGCAATAGGTCAGCCGGAGGAACTTCTCATGTCGCATATCAATTCACTTCATCTTATATGGTCATTAATAATAAACAAGAACGCCAATGAGATCCCACTCTAGCCATTTTTAATTCAAGATACAACAATTCCAACATCAGAACTTTGATTCACTTCAACATTGAAGAGACAAAGATTCATCTTTCCAGTATAGTGTCCCTTACAAACGACCTTTTTGACTATTTGTATCAGTTAAGAAGATTATGTATTGCATGAATGTCTAAAGAGGCATACCTTGATGAAGCATCTAACACTCTAAGATTAATGGTTCATCAGACTGCAACGTGTCTCCATTCTCTGTCAGCCACTTCGTATGGTCCTCACGAGCCTCCAGAATCCGGTATATCATCTACGTCGTGATGTTAGGTCGACTCATCATGCCATGCAGGACTCTCATTTGCGCAACTCCAGATTGTTGGTGGAGATCACTCGTGCAGTTATCGTAGCCACAAGGACCTGTATTCAGTAACCATGTGTGTGGTACTTGGGTTTGCCCTAGCCATACAACTCATGCAAATGCCGGCCACTGCTTATTCAATACCCAAAATTTCTGAGTTATTACTGCATGATTTGCAGCTGTAAGATTTAGGCCTGTCCCGCCCACTTTGGGTGTGGTTATGAATACAGAGGGATTTTGTGAATCCTGGAATTTGAGCTGCATTTCTGTGCATTCATCATTGCCCATTTCGGCATACATGTGGAATATATCCACATTATCTGCAAAAAACTTGGTTAGCCACCACTTCAAATGACAAACTTGGCCAGGAAAAGGACAAAATAGCACTGCCTTGTGTGGAGGAGGTGCACTGGGCAGTGCATTTTTGTTTCTCTCTTCTGGGAGCAGCGTCTCTCTTGATGCGTCATCTTGGTCAGGTTCAGGATACTCTGCAGGTTCCTTGACAAGCATTGGCCAAAATGTCTCTCTCAGCCATCGGTAAATCGGAGATTCCACCCAAGTATCGAGTGGCCATTCATCGTGCCATTGTCCTGAAACATCGTTGTGATCCTTGGTGTCTCCCAACACTTACGAGAAACATGCTAGCTGCCATCTATGAACCCTCCATGCTCCAGAAGCACCCTGCGAAGTGTACCTCTCCACCAGCATCTTCAGATGTGCTTGCTCTTCCTCAGTCCACTTGAGATCAATGAGGTGTGCTTTCTCCTCTGCTATCCAGACGAGTGGTTTTCCATTGGCGAGTTTCGATTCTGACCACTGCCTGATCGTCCGTGGCATTGCAATCTGAATCATCTGGTGCGCCGCATCCTGTTGAGCTTCTTCGTCTTTAGTCCGGATAGCATGCATCAAACTCTTCACTGCGGAATACAATGCCTCAGCACCATGCTTTTCCATCACAGTATCATCCTCTGGATCTTCAGGCGCACCTGAAAACAGCCACATCGTCTGAAATCACCAGTCATAGAGTGAATGGAATCCCGGTGTAGCTGTGACTTGAAGTTTGAATCCAATTTTCGCATTCATTGCAATTTGCCAGCCCACACTGTTTTTAGTCTTATACTGATGGGACTCATCAAAAAATCCCAAAACTCCATGCACAGTAGGAGAGTTGGCCGTTACTTGATGGTTTCGCTCTGGATGTCAAGGTATCATACGACACAAGGTGGATATTCCATCGGTTTTCTGGCTCGTCAATACTGGTGTTCAGATCCTTGTGGCTGAGATTCGCATTTTCGGCCTGCAATAAGTTGACGAGTTCGAAATCGGTTCCATGTGTCATCTTGTGGATAACACGTTTGAAGGTCTCAGCCACTCCGGGCATTGTTACCACCAGGATTGGTTCAAGGGCTGAGATCAGTGCTGGATCCCTGTGGGGTGGTGTTGACTGGATCTCCAACAGGCAGCGGGGCACAGAATTCAATCTCTGGAGCGGATACCACTCCCGCTCTTCACTGACAATGCTGGGAAAGTCGTTGTGCGCCAATCTCACCCACTCTTCAAGGGTATTCCCCCATAAAATGGACAGTGGCAACCCCATTACAACTTTCTCAGTCACCAATTTTCAAAGCATTGCCGCTGCAACCGAGGTGAAAGTCTTTCCAAGTCCCATATCATCCGCCACCAGTGCTCCTGGCATATCAGCATCCCAAACTCATCTCCTCATGATGAACCAGATGGCCCAAACCTGGTGCGCGAAAAACTTAGTTCCAGGCAGGCCTGGAATTGAATACTTGCTGCCTGGAACACGGTCATCTGTTGATTGGCGAATAGGACACGCATTCAGCAGCCTGACTGCTGCATCAAGACACTCGTGTTCAAATTTGTTGTTGATTGTATTGAGAACCGTATTCAGTACCGAGCTTGTATGTTCTGCATCAAGGACCTTCTCACCATTCTCGACTTGCTCCTGAACCCCCCTTGCACTTTTCTCTGTGTTCTTTTCGTCCTCAATCATCTCTTTCAGTTGCTCGGATGTAAGCTGGGCAGATAAGCTCATATTCCGGCGCTCCTGAAATTCCTCTCAATGTTAGGTATTTCACAGAGAAGTAACCATTTTAACACATAGATGTGGATGGAATATAATCCATTCTATTCTGTCAATCAGAACTTACATTAATACAAGTATCATTCTCGTGCCCACCATCCTCCTCTCCCTTCTCTTCTCCCTCTCTTCCACCCTCTTCAGAACCTTCCAATGTCTATGAATAATGATTAGCAGTTGCTCACGTCTAGCCTTAACATGGCTAGCGCGGATTACCTTTGTCAGCCTAATTACGTGCTCGGCAATCTCCTTCCCTGTCGCTCTCATCATTCCTACCACAAATAGCTTCACATTATGTCCAAGTTTCAACTTGAAAGCATTTGAAAGGCAATAGTTGTACAAAATTTGGCCATATATGGGATCATTGATCATTTGCCCATGTTTGTATATTCCCATATACTCTTCTTCCAATTCGTCCTGCTCCAAGGTGCATTTGAACATTCATTTGAAAATGTATGGATCTTTCGGGCCGCCGTTTTTGTTGATGAAATCAACCAACTCCTCCCAGTGCCTCACATCTGTATACGAGGCTTGGAGTTGTTTAGGGGCTAGAACCATATCCTTGCGATTCGACACCCAGTGGATCATAACTGTGAACGTTGTATTTGGCAACTCTCGGAGGTTACTTCTAGCCTTTTGCCCGCACGCTCTCCCAAATCTGTTGCCGGTTGCTTGTTGCCTCGCCATCCCTTTTTCCTCGCCTCTCAAATTTCGCTTGCACATTTCTTTAAAAACATCTCCACCCACTGCCGGCGAATCCATTCAGCATTATCGAGATCAACCAATGGCAGCCAGTTCTCGAACGTCACCAAAATATCTTTGACTGCCGTCTCCCAGTGCAGGGGTCCATCTCGAACTAATTTCAATCGGTTCTGCCCCCGGATAATGGACTGATGCTTCTTCTCGACAAACCCCGCCACCCATACTTTCTTCCACTTGTTGAATGCACTGTAGTTGGCCTGCCCCATCGTTTTGGCAAATTGCTTCAAGGAGAACTCCGTTTGCTTCAGGCTAATTGGGGGTTTGCCTTCTGCACTGCCCAAGTCCGACGAATCGTCGCTCTCATCAGCTGCATCATATTCGTTGTAGGACATCTCCGGCAATGGGGGCAAGTCCGCAATCCCTGCGACATCTGTTTTCTGCGGTTCCGCTGGCGGCTGGAATCTTTTTGTCGGGAGGCTTATGGGGTGTCTCCCAGGGGCGCCGGAAGGAGGTTGAGGTGGAGGAGTCGAGATGGAAGATGTTGGCGGATTGAGTGGATAATTTCCCGGCGGTCCTGGAGGCACTCTCGGTGCACGTGGAGATGATGGCCCTTTTCCTGGGAACTGCGAAGGGGGGAACATTTGAGACCCTCCACAACCACCTTGGTGCAGGTCATATCCTTGCCACGGTGGCCCATAACTTGGATATTGTTGGCTTGCGCTGCTGGTAGGTTGCGAACTGTGTGTTATGTTGAATGGAGACTGGTGATAAAACTGCGGAGCGCCTGGAAATGGCTGCTGTGAAGGAGGGTAAACGTACCCTTGCGGCGGATATTGATTGGTGTGGTTCCCAAATTGACTGTCTTTGTGAGTGGCATGTCGTGAACTTTTATCCGGTGATTCTGAATTGTCGTCACCATGCTGTTGCGAGCCACATAGGCCACCAGGGGGAGCTATATTCACTGTCTTCGGTGAAGATCTTTTCGTCGACATGCTCTGTTAAACAAAGATAGTGGTAAACTACTATAGATGCGAGATGAGATATAGAATTGATCAGAGTATGGTTGAGTATATTGCCGGCAGCAGTGACCTTCGGCGGAATGAAGGGCTTCTTATATCCTATTCTGTTGTCACCATCTGTGGTGTTTCACTACACCTTTGATCCATGAAACCAACCCGGGCCTTGAGAAAAAGAAACCTTAATCACAAACATCCTGCCTTTCTTTGTTATATGCTCGAATTCATATACTAGGATATTGGATAGGTGCTCACCTTTGTACGCATCGATGACTTTACAGGTCATAGAAGGGATATGATATGATATCTCCAGGAACCCAACAAGAACAATATCCAGTATGAAGGTTAGCACAACTAGGGATATCACACATAAGTTGTGTGTGTACGACATTGCAACCTCATTCAATACGAGGCCTGTGAGTCGAGCTGCAACAGTGATTGCTTCCTATTGAGCTCCTTGCCTATTCATCTTAGTTCTCCTCATGATCCACGCTCCAGTCCAGGATCGTTACTGAACCAAATATCCTACCAGCCTTATCAGTTCTTGATCATCAATTCCCGGACATCCAGCTAGCTAGGAAACTCACCTATTCATTGTACTATGACGATCTACCTTCATTATCAGCTGCTCGGAGGCTCGAGCGTAGGCATAACTCACAACGATGTAGTATAAGGCCCCATTGTTGTGATTGCAGTGATGACAAAAGAAACCTCCCCCCCGCATTTGGCGGGGCGCAATGCAGCTGTGAATCTGTTACACTAACCTGAGTTAGCTCGCTTTCAAACAAATATCGCTGAGGCTCTATATCACCCCCTGAAGCATCATTGAGATTCATCCGAATACGTGTTCAGTGACCATTTCTCAAATATGGTCAACACTCGCCGGAAACATGTCAAGTGCTTTATCTGCAAAACGAAATTATTTGATGAGAACTGACTCGGGGCTCGCTATCAACAATATCACCCAATATCGATGAATGAAGGGCTACTACCTGTTGGGATTGTACCACCAGCAGGCTGGGATCGACCTGAGCCATCATGGTTCGACTTCAGTCCGTGCACCTGAATGGCCATCGATAAGCTTAGTCAACTAATTCATCTACCCATTGACAGGGTACCTGGTGCACCACCACCTGAAGATACTCCCGATGAAGAAACGATAGACCCCCAGAAGCCTGATGTGACTTGTTCCCCTGATCCAACAAAGACTAGGGCTAATAGGCAGGTAGTTGGAGTGGAGAACGCGGGGGGGAAAGCATATCTCAAAGCAACTGGATTGTACAACAAGCATCGCAAGTACTCAGAACAATGGAATTCATGGCATCCTTTTCAGTCAGCACATGACTTTCAACAGGCTCAATCATTTAGCCAGCAAACGAAAATGTGGATAGATCACCATCTGAGGCGTGGACTGGGCAACTTATACATCGAATCATTTCAATCAGCAGATGCTCTACAAAACCTCCTCTCTAGACTCGATTTCGGGCTCGGCAATGATAGTTCGAGTGAAGATCCTTCGCACATCTTCAGAACATTATACTACAGGGATATCCTCAAATGTATACAATTTCGTTTGGCACATCTACCATTTCAGGTGCACCTCGATTTTGAACCGGTGCTCCTTGCAGACTCGGAAAGTCGCAGAATATACAGCGAGATGAACACAGGCGATTGGTGGTGGGATACGCAAGATCAGCTTCCTGCTGGAGCGACAATTGTGCCAGTCATTTGTGCATCCGACAAGACCCACTTGACCAATTTTTCAGGCGACCAGCATGCCTGGCTGCTGTATGTCACGATCGGTAATATTCGAAAAGATATCCGCTGTACACCTAAAAAGTGCGCCTGGATTCTTGTTGGGCTGATCCCCTGTCCTCCGAAAGGTGCCAAAAATACTGACGAGGCATGGCATTCCACTGTTGGAACAGTGCTGTCCCCACTCCGGAAACTTGACATCACTGGCCCTGCGTTGCAATGGGATTGTGATGATGGATTCCAGAGACAATGTTATCCTCTTTTGGCTGCCTGGGTTGGGGATTATCCGGAACAAGTCATGGTTGCCCAAGTCCCATATTGCTCACCCCCGATGTGTGAAATTCCTAAATGTGCGCTGATCGGGCTTTCAACTTTTTGACCACTTGATAACCCACGAGATCAGCATGTTTACTTGGAGCTTCTGGATAAAACTAATATTGATGTTCTGCACACTCTTGGTGTTCATCCAATCCGCAACCAGTTCTGGCAATACCCCCTCTGCAATGTCTATCGCCTTTGGCAGCCTGATGAATTGCATCAGCTACTCCTGGGTTTAGTTAAAGACTTATTGCACTGGCTGCTCAAATACCTGGAAGCTAGAAATGTCAAGGATCAATTTGACCATCGATTCACATCAGTACCGCGATATCCAGGCCTCCAGCACTTCTCTAAACCATTCAATTCGATGAAAAGCGGCTCCTGGCAGGGAAAAGAAATCCGGGGCATGACCAGAACACTGGCAGTGAATTGCGCTCCAATTCTTGACTGCTCCCAGGATGCCGGGAAAACTGCGGTGGAAACAGCCTCTGATGCAATGGTAATGGGAGCAGTGTGGGCATTATGTGAATTCTCTCTACTTGTCAGCCAACAAAATCACTCAGATCTATACCTTGCAGCATTAGACGATGCACTGAAGCGATTTTACAAGAAGAAGGGTGCCTTTCAAGATCAGAAAATGTCGAAGTCTGCGAAGGCCAAAGTGGATGAACTATTGGCAAGAGAATCCCATCATTTACAAGAACAAAAGATTCATAAAATCAGTGCTGCAATGGAGGTTCAGCTGTACGGAGCTGAAAAGGTTACTACATCAAAACGAAAGCGATTTCAGGTGCGCCTGAATAGAGCCTCACAAGCGGCAACCATATGGTCAGAAGCTGAGCGGCAGAGCGCAATCGAGCGATTTGAGCCCGAAATCCATCAGGTGACATCTGTTAAACGTAAGCTTTTCGATAAATTATTCCAACATCATGAGCGACAACTATTGCAGGGAATCGGGACTAAGGCAACCGGTCCCAGAACCATATTCGCCAAACAACTTGCTCAAATGAAGGCTGCTGCAGAAGAAGATGCTTATGGGGCAGTAAACATGACCGCCGACAAGCATGTGCAATTTCAGGTCTGTCTATCCGATGCTGAGATTGAAGCCACCACCTGGAGTATCGCTTATATGGACTGCGTTGTGAATGAGCTCGAGAGAGAGATTTATTGTATCACTTCGAAAGACCAGAAGTGGTTGATGAAGGAATTCTCCATCCGCTTGGTTGAGTTTGAAGCTTGGTGGCAGGCAATCGGCGTTCAGGAGCTCCCGAAAACCATTGAACAGCGTGTAATCCATTTCGGATATCCAAAGATGCATCTTGTGAGCCATATATCAGAGTCAATTCAGCGAATGGGTTCTGGCGACAATTTCACCACGGATATTTCTGAACGGCTAGATATCGGCAATGTGAAAGAGGCATATCGATCTACCAACAAAGTCAATTACATTCAACAGATGCTCAAGCACAATGACTATATGGAGGAGACACTGTCATATCTTACCCTTCGAGGCTGGTACGATAGTGACTCTGCGAAAGCGTTCAACCGACTATCAGCTGCCGATAAACAGCGAAATGCGCGCCGAGCCCATCTTTTACACCTCCACAATTGACAGAAAGAGCCATTTTTCTGCCCCATATCACAACAGGTACATCATTTGAGAGAAACTCATGTCCGCGGCGTGTGCAGAAGTATCAAATTAACCTCACTCAGAGATGCATCAGTAGATTTCGGAATTCCCAACTTTGGACAGCTATTCCATACACAAATTGAAGACGACCGGGGACATGAAGTTAGTGGACTGGTCCTTGGATATGATCAGAATGTACCCATAGACAGTGTATTTATTAAACTTCAGAATGGGCTGTTGTACTACCGTCAACCATTTCACTGCCCTACATCTGTTGAGCGTCTGGGACTTGATTGCAAGGTAGAATATACGGATGCCAACCAAGGGATCATGCCTGAATCTCATAACATCTGGGTCCAATATATGGACAGTGACCTCGATAACACCTTCCAAGGCCGAGTTCCTTCATTTCTTGTATTATACTTCAGCTGGACTCCACCGAATCAGATCCTCCAATGTCAGGAGCGCCTGCCTGCCGGAAAATCGATATCCACCTTCTCTAAGAGCGGCAAGAATACCCAACAATGGATATTACGTCCTCAACCTCAAGAATATGCGGTGGTGATTCCAAAAGAGTACAAAGATCTGCATGGTTGGGCTGATTGTGTTGACGGGTTCATCCGGGTTGTCAAACAGACTGATAAGATGCATATTGTACCTGTCGGAGCAATTGTTGGACCTGCACATTTGGTGTGAGAGAATATTGCTGCATCAGATAGAATCGATAGCGTATGGCTTGTAAATAATCATGTAGATTTAGATACGTACTGAACTGTGTATTAAAGTTACAATGCCTGAATCAAGGTGTGCAGAAGATAGTTAATTGAATTGTACTATTTGATATAAACATTATAATAATCACTCCCAGAGAGTATGGCTCCAGGTTGGAGGTGCACCGGAATACTCTCGGAGACGCTGCCAATACTCCCAATAGCTCCGAAATTTGCGCATCCTAATAGTTTCATTTTTAAACATTTTGAAGACAACTATACACTGTTCAGGATATTCTTGAATTCTGTTCCACAACTTCCGGAGTATTCAGGAGCACCGGTGAAGTAGTCTCTGAGCACGTGAGAGCACATCGCTTTGCATTCAGCCTATCTGGGAGCATCTGGGAGCATCTGGAAGGATCGGTGCGGCTGTTCAGAGTTGCTGAGTTGTTCAGTTATGACTTCCAAACCATTTTACATTTTGCTGATGGCGCACCTCGAATTGCTAACAATCACCGCGTGCTGCCAGTCCAGATATACCGTGTGTAGATAGGTAGCTATATAGATACATAGATACCGAGATGAGAATACAAACTGAATGCATAAGTTTTGAAAATCGTTGAACGATAAGTAGTAGCTATGATTTCCAGGCGCACCAGCAGCATTCCCAAAGAAGATGTTTTTCCCAGACTGCTCTACAGTGATTCAACGTGCTCCCAGGTGCACCCAGGTGCACCTGACGGCCACTACATCAGTCCAGTAAACTCGGACCAGTGGCCGGGGCGACAGGAAGCATGTAATTCTCCGTCAGAGGGTATGAGGTTCCTTCAGAGCGGTCAGAGCTGTCTGGAACACCCGGGTGTTTCTGATGGAAACTAGAGTTGTTGCTGATGTGAGTGCACAGGGAAAGAGTACTACCATAGCCTGAGGACGGCCATCCATATAAACAAAGAAATCTGTATTCCAAAAGACAACTGAAACAACCTTAACCTTAAATTGACCTCCAATTACCACAAACCCATCGCTTTTGGGAACTTCGTATGCTTATCTTTTGTAAGTGCTTTTGTGAATATATCTGCCACATTTTCGTCCGTGTGGCTGTAGGAGTAGTTGACTATTTGGCATTTGTGCAGATCTTGACTGTTGTGATAGCAACCGTCGATGTGTTTAGTTTGAGCTTTGATGATTCCTGTGGTGATCACAGTGAGAGCACCCCGATTGTCGCAGTTGATTGGCAGCTGTGGTGAATCTCTCTGAGAACTGTGAATATCTTTTTGCAACTGGAGTAACCATTGTGCTTCTCTGGAGGCCTCCAAACAGGAGATGAATAAGGCGTCGAGAGTTGACATGGCGATGAGGCTTTGGTTGCGAGACTGCCATGAGACTGCTCCATTGTTTGCGAGAAACACATCGCGTCCCTGGGATTTGTGGTCCGCACTGTCATTAGGCCAATTGAAAACCAAGTACCCTATGAGAATATTGCCAATGTCAATGACAATGCCAATGGCAATGGCAATGGCAATGGCAATGGCAATGGCAATGCTGACGCTGATGGCGATGCTGCTGCTGATGCCGATGCCGATGCCATTGCTGGTGAAGGGTAGTTGAAAATTGGCTGTAGATTTGAGATACTGAAGAACTCTCCTGGCAGCAGTCATATGACGGGTAAATGGCTGTGAATTGTAATGAGAAAGCGAAGCGACTGCATACAATATATCTGGCCTAGTTGCAAGTGCAGCATACATTAGTGATCCCACGACTGCTTGATAGTCTGTGATATCTTCCTGTTCCAGTTCCTTCTCCCCCCAATCCTCGGCCAAGTCAAAATTAACATTGGGATCCATGGGCATCGTGACACCATGACTATACTCCATGCTGAATCGTCTCAGGATGGTGGTGATATAGGCTTTCTGACCAAGACAGATTCTGGTACCAATGTCATCGTGGTAGATCTTGATGCCAAGGAAATGGTGTGCCGGGCTGAGGTTCGTGATCTTATAATTTTCTGAGAGTTTCCCCTTGACCTCGATTGTGGCTTTCGCGGCGTCCTCCGGATATGACCTGGACATATCGTTGACATACAGAAGTATCCGAATACTGTCGCTGTGGAGATAGAGGTTGGGATTGGCTGAGGAATGTGTGAACCCAAGAGATAGTAGAAAGGCATTGATATTGTCGTGCCAAAGCTGTGGAGCTTGTTTAAGGTTGTAGAGAACTTTCGTGAGTCTGACAATGATGTTTAGTGCATTGAGGCCCTCTGGCCATCCATCTGGCAAAGTCATATAGATGTCATCATCGTCGATTTCGGGGTTTAGGACAGCGGTAACCACATCCAAGTGGTCCATATTCCACCGATATCTCCGGATGAGTGAGATGAGATACCAAAATGTAGTTAGCTTCGAAACAGGAGCATCAGTCTCACCAAAATCAGTCTTCTGATATCCCTTTATGACTAGCCATGCTTTGTACAGTGTGGACCCATCAGGATTGTGTTTAGTCTTAAATACCCATTTAGAGCCAATTGGTTTAACTTGCAGTTGCCATGCTTCCCGGGAGTTGAGGGTGGAGAAGGTGTTATTGAGCAGAATGGATGTGGTTTCTTCTTCCATGGCTCTTTTCCAGTGATCACGTTGAGGGCTTTCAAGTGTTAGCAACGGGTCCAAATTCCCGGTTTGGTTCCGGGTCCGGTTCCAACCCGGAACTGCAATGTTGCAACGCGTTTCCACACACAACCCGCTCCTCAAAAGTCAACATTTCTTGCTCCAATTAATTATTGGAGTTCTCATCATATCGCGACATAATCTATACATGAAATATGTAGTTTGATGCCCTCTTTCATCTCCCATTCTCCGATTTGCAATCGGATCAATGGTCATTGAGTCTCGATGGAAACCCGGTCATTGTGGCGTGATCTTCGGGTTAATGTCAAAGCGACTCAACGACTATTGATCGGATCGCAAATCTGGGAATGTAGGTGGATGACTCTGGTCATGGTAAGGTGCGGCTCGGTTGCATTAGGTGCGGCTCTGTGGCATCTGTGCAGAAGACCGGCATATTAGTTAGTTCTAGTGAGATGTCAGTTCGATCATCAATAAGATTCACTTCTATATTTACGGAGAGGCTATTTGCCCATATTCGTAGCAACACTTGACTTCTGACGGCGTCACAAGCATTATAAGCGATCAAAACACAACACACGATGGCGGATTCACTTGGTGTATCTTTGAACCAGTGGACTCCCGGCGGCGGAGAGGCATCGCAGGAGTCATCTGACTTCACGGCCCATCCTGGTATGCATGGCATGCACAACACGCACGATGTCAGTTTTACTGACAAAATTGACAAAGCTGAGTCAATTAGGTTTAGCAGCAGGTTTGAAATCTCAACCACTGTGGGCTTCCAACCTACAGAACTTCGCACAACAGAATACATCACAAACCAAATGAAGATCATCGACGACGGCCCTGGGGTCTTGTCTGACCAAGCAATCAATTGGATCAAGGCTACGGAGGACGTCCAATTGGAGATCATTGATGCTACCCACTCCGAGAGCCTTGAACAAACCACAAAATTCGCCAAGATTTGCGACCTCAACCAGAGCTTGGCCACTGAAGTCAAGGACTTGGAGGTGACTGAGCCCATCCAAGACGGCCCGAGCAGGGAATTAGGGGCTGCTCAGCAGGAAATTTTGGAGTTGGAGGAAGAGCTTCAGATCGAGAAACATCAATCTGACAAGTTGGAGATACTGCTCGACAAGTGCAAGTCGGAGCCGGAGACAACGGAGCAAACAGACATCGCACAGCTCTGGCTGGAGAAGGACATGCTGCTGCACCAAGTCAAAAATCTCTCGTCAGAGAAGAGCAGCCTGGAATCTGAATTTAGAGTGTTCAAATGTGTCATTCAACGACTGACGACTAACCCAGTACATGGGACTCCGGCGCCGAACACCTCCCAACCGCCTCCAGGCCTATTCGTGATCCGTGGCTCCTCTGAACCGACCTCTGACCTATTCGGGATCCATGGCTGTGCCGAGCCAACCACTGGCTCTGGTGTTAGCAACGGTTCCAACTAGCTGGAACGGTTCCGGGTTAGGGTTGGGACCGGAACCGAACCGTTGCAACGGGTTTTACCACACGAAAACCCGGACTGTTGCAATTGGGGCTGGTTTTACCACCAACAACCCGGAATTTCAACCTGACCACTTTGGCTTCAATTAAGTATTTGAGTTCTGATTGTATCGTGATATGATTAATATGTAGATTGCGCACTTCTAGCTGCTCTTTCACCTCCCACATTCAGATTTGCGATTGGATCAATATTCGTGGAGTAGCTATCGAAAACTCACGAATGTCGCTTAAAAATTTCCTTCATCCTGCGGCCACTGAACGAATATCATTCGGATTGCAAATCTGAATGTTGGAGGTGAAAGAGCTCATAAAACTGCACAATCTGCGCAGTCATCATGTCCTGATACGATCAGAACTCAAGTACTTAATTGCAGCCAAACGTGTAAGAACCGTAAAGTTGGAACCACGGTCCGGGTAACAAACCAGCCAAGCCGAAGCAGGTCGGGTTTTTGGACGGGTCTGGAACTGAACTGAACCGTTTATCCGGTCCTAACCTGGACCGCTGGCGGGTTACCTGGACCCGTTGCCAACACTCCCTGGCTTGTCTGGAAGCCGTGGCTTCTCTGTCAAGTCATCTAACCTTCCGCCGTATGAGGGCAAACGAACCTTGGACAATATCACTGTCTTCCTTTTTGCCATGGAGCGACACTTCAAGAATGCAGCCCAGGCCATTGGATGGGTCGGCACGACAGGCTGGGGAGAGCAAGCAGTGCTACAATTAAAAGGCAACCCAGCAGTCTGGGCCATGCACCGCTTCCGAATGAGTGCGCCCATCGAATGGTCCACCTTTTGCACAGAGTTGAAAGCTAAGTTTATTCTGTCCAACACCTTGGACCTGGTCAAACGCGAATGGGAAGAACTGAGCCTAAAAAAAGGAGAACGTGTCACAGAGTTTAACGAGCCTTTCCGTTGCCTTTGTTCGAAATTAGACCTGCACCAGCCTGTGGGTGCCAAAATGTTAGCCAACGCTTATGGATATAAGATCGAAAAGGGCAACCAGGGAGTTAATAAAGACTTGGTTCGTTATATTGGCATGAGTGATAGTACTCCAACCCTCGAACAGCGCATGGAACACCTTGCCGCACTGGACACATCTCTCAACAAGTCTCAATCTGGAAGTGGCCCCAACACTACCACAACTAAGAAAGCTTCAGCTAGGAAGATGGACTCCAAGAAAGGTGGTACAACTGGCACAGTTGGCCCGGCTGAAGATGATGGCTTAACCTGCTATAACTGTGGCCAGGTGGGTCATGTCTCTCGCAATTGCCCAAACCGCAACTGAGGGGTCGTGAGGAGGTTGAGTCTATTGACTAGCTAGCGGCGCGGAGGTCGATCGTGCCAGCGACGGGTAACCCGGTCAGGGTGCTGCAGCAGAGGTGCACAGAGCCGCACCTTATGTACACGTCCAAACCTCCCACAACAACCTCCGCTCCAAGACAACAAGTGCCAGCCCCCAAAATGAAGCACACAAAAAGAAAATACAGCTAAAACCCCGACAATCCTGCCTCCTGTGTGTCAACAGCTCTAGAAAGCGCTAAAAACCCGTTGATCAGCCTCCCAACATCCATCAATAAAACAAGAGACCCAATTTCCGATGGTAATCTCGCAGCAAATCTCTGCAGCCGCCTTTCAAATTGGCCAACAGTTGCCAATCCAGTTCAGGATATCTGAGGCACTTTACCATATACCGCCGGGTGTTGGCCGAAGTGCCCTGATGGTCAAGAATGGCTTCAATCTCATACTCCGGATCCTTGTCAGTCATCATGCGCAACGGTGGTGGTGGTGGAGGATGATCTCAGCCGTAATCCACACGATCTCATTTCAGATGGGAGACATTAAAGACATTTGGCATTTTCCAGTGAGCTGGGGTGTTCAACCTGAAAGTGTTGGCACCGATGGCTTTGGTGATGCGAAACAGCCCAAAAAAAGGCACTGAAACTTTCTGGAATTAAGATTTGGCGACTTAAATTCAGTAAGATTTGCATAGCCGATCGGGAGGAGGCTGGAATTGAGGAAAACTGTATCTCCCACCTTGAAATCGTGCGGGCGGCGAGACTTATTAGCTTCCAAAATCATCCTTGTTTGCGCTTCCTCCAACCGCTCCCTCAACATACCGAGATCTGACATCATCTGTTCGGCAAACCCATCTGCTTCGAGGCTGATTTTTGACATCCAGTCGCCACTCGGGATTGGTACCAGCAGATCAATCAGCATCCTCGGCACGAATCCCATGTCCGCCCGACACAGAGAAGTCTTGAGAGACTTATGGTATGCTGCATTGTGGGTGAACTTAGCCAATGGTAGCAGGTGGTCCCACTCCTTTGGGCACTGAGCCACGTATGCCTTCAAATAGCATTCAACGACTGCATTCAGATTCTCCGCTTGGCCGTCTGTTTGCAGATAATAGGTGGTGCTGTGACGGCATTTGATTCCCAATTGGGATGTCAGGGATCCCCAGAAATCTGACATAAAGCGCGTATCCCTATTGGAGATAATATCATCCGGAATTCCCCTAGTTCAAACCAACATGTCAATAAACTCTCTGGGGAACCCCTCTGAAGTTAGATCGTTTTCCCAGGCTGCTTTCGATTGCACTCTGTCAGTTAGTGAATTGACAATCGTAATCATGCAGTCGTAGCTGTCTCGGGCAGTAGCTGGTAACTTAGTAATAAAATTGATATTAACCATTGAAGCCCGTGTCTCCGGAATTGGCAGCAGTTGGAACAAGCCATACGGGAGTTGGTTGGAATGTTTGACACGGTGGCAAATGTCGCAACCTCGAACCCACGCTCGTATGGTCTGGGTTCAACGAGGCCAATAAAATCGTGATGCAATGGCAGCCGCCGTTTTTTCAGCTCCTTGGTGGCCCCCACCAAGCGGAGAGTCATGAGCTTCCGAAATAACATCGCTCCGCGTGTCCAAAGTGATGCAGAGTGGCACAGTATCCTTGAAAAAAAGAAGGCCACGATCCATTCGGAACAGTCTTGGTCGCATGATGTTTTTCCGATGGTGCTTTTTCTTCGAATGTTGATATGCCCTACTTTCTGCCTCCTCGGGTACATCGGCTTCCTCGCGAAGGATGTTGACAATTGGACCGAAATACGCGTCTTCCACAAGTAACTCACACCCCTCCTGCTTCCATTCCTCTGTACCTATGATCTGGAGTTCCATGGTATTTATGCTGATGGTGGCTGCTGGGGTAGTTGACACCGGATGGTGAATTCTGCTCAACGCATCTGCTACCAGATTGGCTGCCCCTGGGAAGTACTCGATTAAACAGTCGATCTGGTGTAGTTTATCCAGGTGTCGCCATTGGCGGCTAGAAAGCTTCTGCTGGCTCAGAATATGCTGTAGCGACGCGTGGTCCGTATACACTGACGTGTGTCGATTGCTAAGGTAAGGCTCGCAGTGCATCAGATTGTCGTGGATCACCAACAGCTTGTGGTCGTACGCAGCGTAGCGTGTTTCGACATCATGTAACTTTCGAGAACAGAAGCCCAGCGGACGTTCCACCAGCCTGCCCTCCGGTCCCAAGGGTTGCTTCTGAGCCAGAACGCCTCCAATCGCCACATCTGAAGCATTGGTGTGCAGGATGTAATCACGCTCAGAATCGCGTGGTGCCAGCACAGGAGCAGACGCCAGAGCCCTGTGAATATCATCGGTCTCCGCCTGATGCTTCCGAAGCCATCGAAAGGCGCGTTTGTTGGCTGTCAATGTGTATAGCTGTGTGGTCCGGTGCGCGAACTTGTGCACAAATTTCCTAGAGTAGCCTGGCAACCCCAGGAACAACCGAAGCTGGGCTGTGCTCGCCAGTACCGGCCAGTCATTTATGGCTGCTATCTTCCTGTCCTCCGTGTGAATTCCGCTCAAATTAACCTTGAAACCAACGAACGACGTCTCAGTGGCTCCAAAAACACCTTTTCGCTCATTCAACCAGAGATGAGCCGCCTGAATTGCTCGCAGGATAGTGTCGACATGCATCTTGTGTTCGGCCAAACTGTGAGAGAAAATCAGCATGTCATCCAGGTATACAATTGCAAACTTCTTGTACCGTCCCAAAATGCGATGCATGGCGCGCATAAACGCTGACAGTGCATTAGCCAGACCAGACGGAATCACCGTTCACTCATAAAGCCATCCGGAGCAACAAATGCCGTCTTGTGCCTGTCATCCGAGTGTATGCGTAACTGATGACAACCACTGGCTAGGTCGAGCTTGGTAAACACCCTGGACCCGTGTAGCTGATCAATGAGATCTTCTATGTACGGAAATTGATACTGGTCTCTGGTGGTGATAGCGTTTAGGCCTCTGTAATCGACGCACATCCGCAGTTCAGAGCCATCCGGTTTTTTTAACAAAGATCACTGGTGCCGTGAATCGGGAGTGGCTGTCAGTAACCCAGCCAGTGGCGAGTAACTTGGCAATCTGGGTTTCGAACTCCAAGCGCTCCTAATCTGACATCTGATATGGCTGGCGATGAGGCGGCATTGCTGTTGAATTGGTGTCGATGCGAAGGTCGTGTTTCGAAGCCGGAGGGACTCCCGTTGGCGGTTCGAAGATGTCTGCAAACGCCTGCCTGATGCGTAGCCGCCATGTTTCGAGGTCTGCCGGCTTGTGTGGAGTGGTCTCCTCCTCCTCCTCCATTATCTTGTCGATACATTCCCGAATAGTGACATTTAACATTTCTGAAGACTTGCACTTGGTGACAATGAACGTGGAGACCAAATTGATCGCTGATCTACGGGCCACTAGCTTACAATGAGCCCGAACTTCCCTCAATTGTCCTTGGTGAGGTCGCAGACCTACAAGTGATGTCGTGACGATTGTTGACGGAAGGCGGGAGCATTGCTGCAAATCAGTCCAATCGGGCTCCAGCATATGTAGAGTATTAGTTTTATGATCGATGATATGCAGATTGGATGCCATCCAATCTTTACCCACAATTAGGTCATAGATGCCTCCCAAGTCGAAAATAGTGTACCACCCGGAGATGTTGACGCGATTGCCGGTGACGACTCCTACTGACACCTTCAGCCAAACCTGCCATCTATCCTCCTCCACCTTCTCTTCTCCTGCAACAGAGACTCTCATGCGCCTGCAAAGTCGATGTTTCAAGCCCAAAGAATTGGCGTAGGCAGTATTCACATAACCATGGGAGGCACCGCAATCAAACAAGGAATACGCTGAACGAATTGTATTATTGGAGGTTGAAATGGAAGCGTCAAAACGCAGCAAGTCAGAATTTGTTGAACTAGGAGGAGCAGAAGTCTCATTATCTGTCAGGCTACTCAAGTACAATTTCGCATGCTGTATGCGTGCATTGCCTTCTCCCAATTCCTTACACTGCACCATTTTCGCTTTTCCAATAATATTCTGGGTAGTAGGACGTCCCACCACTACTCCCAATTGCCATTTCCCTGGCCGTCCTCCTCATCCCCAACCTGCTGCTCTACTGGCGAATCCTCGGCATCATTGTTCACCCTTGTGTCCTCCACCACAGCCGCCTGGACGTTAATGATGCCCTCGGCCGCCTACCTGGCCGAAGTTCCTAGGCCACCACAACGAGCATCGGTGCGATCACGACCACCGTCCCGTCTGCTGCGGTTTTCACCCGTCCTTGCACGGAAAACTTGGACGCACCCCTGAGTGTCCGGAGTTGCACAATTGCACACCTCATGTCCAAAACCGTTTACAGCTGTAGCACCTGGTATTGGGGTTAGCTACAGTGAGATCCATCGGTTCTGGACCAACAGGGGTTGGAACAGTGGCTGTGTTAGGCGGGACGAAGTTGGCACCATGGTTCACTGGCATAGCCGTGATAGCCGGATGTGAAATTGTACATTCAGAGGACTCTCCAACCATCTCCATAGCGTCGGCCAATGTGAAAGGGGTAGCTGGCTGCAGCTTCTTTTGCATGTGGGCTGAGGCGATGATCTGATCTGCAATTCCCGCAGGCAGTTTTGAACAGTACTCGTCGTTCAGGGGATCCTCGCGCGTGATAGTGGTCTCTTATTGCAGCATGCGGATAAGCTCAGAGAAGCGCTTGTTAAAATGCGCAACTTCTCCAACCCCTCTGGAATACCGTAGTGCATGGATCTCCTTTTGAAGAGCAGTAGTAGTGACTTCTAGGACGAAACGATGGCGAAAAGTGGACTTGAAAAGCGGCCACATCACAAGTGCATAAGAGCCGTCTGCAGAAGGAGTGACCGTGACACCTTGTTGACGAATCCAGTGTGCAAACTGATTGTATGCCTCAGGATCCATGAATTGCCAGGCTGAATGGATGCACTTGTCCGACTCAGTGGCACCCATTGCCGCTCCGCCTGGGTGTACCCAGTGCTCCACCTTGCGAAGGAACAGATTGACAGTCTCCAACCGGAGGTCCCCAGTAAACAATGGAGGTTGATGCTGTTTAAGGTGGGATTTTGAAAACGACCCTCCTCCTCCACCATTGCCACCCGCCCAGAGATGGGCCGTCATATAAAAAAACGTATCAAGCCGGCCACGCCAAGTCTCGGCCTCCGCCAGCGCGTCGTCTTGTGCAGTAGTGACTGTGTCAAGCTGGGCCTCCAGTGACTGTCTGCGATCGATAAGGTGTCGGAGGTCGTTGGTTTGGGAGGAGTGGGACCGGTAGATTGTCGCATAGAAATCAGGAAGCTCTTGGCAGCTGATGGCCGTGACATCGGCATCGGCCGTATTCTGAGGCGTGCGAGCCGTTTCTTGAAAATATTGAATCAGGACATCATCATTGGCAACTCCCGGGAGAGGCCAGCCGAAGCATTCTTCGTTCATTCTGATTTGTGAAAGTTCTTACAGCAACTTTGAAAGGTTACCCCCAACAAGGCCGGAACACAGCACCGGCCAACCAGAATTCTTAGCGTAAAGCTTGCAGTTGTAGAACCTGAAGTTCAAGCGTTTGTCACTGTAGGCGGGGGATTTAAATGTCGCTTTGTCATTGCAGTCGTACACGCGGAATTCTCGTCGTGTCGAGTTTCACCGAAAAACAACACCCAGCTAACCTTCCTGCGCACCTCTCATTCGCGAGATCGCGGGATTTGAGCGCTGCTGAGCATCGTACGACCGAAAGAAAGAAGAATTCTGAAGTTGCTACCAATTGAGGGGTTGTGAGAAGGTTGAGTCTATTCGCTAGCTAGCGGCGCGGAGGTTGATCGTGCCAGCGCTGGGTAACCTGGTCAGTGCGCTGCAGCAGAGCCTAGTTTTAGCAATGGGTCCAGGTAACCCGCCAGCGGTCAGGGTTTGGCCCACAAAAACGGGTCGGTTCGGTTCTAGACCCTTCCAGAGACCCAACCCGCTGAGTCTTCGCGGGCCAAACCCGGACCCGTACCTGTCAACCTGCGGGTTTAGCCGAGTTTGGCTAGACCCGTCGGTTCCAATGTCCAGTTCTGCATTTCAGGTTTGTCTATTTATGGTCTCATTCACATATCCTACTGTTAATTGTAAAATATTGACTTTGGTATATCATTGACTATTTGAGATGTATTGACTGCCTTTATACTCAAAAAGAGGACAGTCACCCTTTCGGCCCAATTCTAAAAATGAGCGTCAACAGAGCATCAACGATTTTAGGTCTGGTAAGTCAAGTAATTAAAAATGTGATTTGGTCATTGCTATCCATAATCAACATACTGGCTGCCTTCATTGGCAAGAAAGAAAACCGCACACTCCTGGCCCCATTATGAAAATGAGCGTCAACGGAGCGTCAACGATATTTGGTGTTTCATCATGGGCAATCAATGTGTGATGTGGCCGTTGTTGTCTGTATACGATGTTTTGACCGTTTCTATAGGCTAAAACGCTCATGAACTCTTGGTTGCAGCATTGTAAATGAAACAAGTTGTGACTGCCTGGGAGGCTGTCGCATGAATATCTCTTGCTTATCTGCCTATCATGGCTGCCAATTCCTCGTTTATAGGTGTCTGCGATCAAGAGCCATTTAGATTAGCCGACATGCGTGACCAAAAATTGTTGACGCTCTGTTGACGCTCTGTTGACGCTCTGTTGACGCTCTGTTGACGCTCTGTTGACGCTCTGTTGACGCTCTGTTGACGCTCTGTTGACGCTCTGTTGACACTCATTTTCAAGATGGGGCAGGGAGCGTGTTGCTTACTCCTTTGCCTATAAAGGATGCCAATACTTTGGTTATGTGTATTCACTACCAAGTCGCGTTTATATTACCCGGCTTACAGGACCAAAAATCTTTGACGCTCCATTGACACTCATTTTCAAGATGGGGCAGGGAGCGTTTCGCGTTCTCTTTTCCCTATAATGGATGCCAACACTTCCATTATGTATATTCACTACCGAATTGCGTTTTTATTACCCCACTTACAGCACCAAACATTGTTGACGCTTTGTTGACCCTCATTTTGCCATGGGCATATCCACAATATACCATTATTTCATCTGGCGGAATATATCATTAACAATATTTTGACAGCCTTTCTGTCTTCTTTAGGTACTATCTTCTTTATCACTTCATTGTTCTTTAATAATACATATAAATAGATTCTTTAAAACATGCTATAAAGTGTCTGGCAATTGTAGATAATACTACACTCAAAAATTACCTTCCCCATGATCTATGTTCATTTTCACTGGCAGTTTCACTCAATTGGCTGCTGTTGTCTTCAAAATGGGTGTTAGCTGTATTACCATGCAGCAGATAGTGTACTAACCAGTGGATGTTCCTTCATCATTCTGCAAATCTGGAATAAAATTTTCATCGTGCTCGCTATCCTCGGCATATGTATCATAAGTGAAAAATTGAGCCCCAGGAAGGGGGGCATGTTTATATTCATATCCGGTGGGCAGATTTGGGATTTTGCAACCTCGCGTGCCAATTTTGTCACCGGATGGCACAGGTGGCGGTCCGGGTGGAGGTGGCGTTGGTTCAGGTGTCGGCTGTTCCTGTCAGACTTGAGGAGGTGCGCCTGTGCCATTGCGCCTCCAGCGTGTCCGTGGAATCTCTGCGGTGCCATTTTGGCAAGGAAGGCAGCTGTCAGTTTGACTTTCATAAACCATTGCCGGGTGTCGTTCTATCGCAGCTTTCACCTTTCTATGCCCAGGAATTTCAACACCCCACTTTTTCTCTTCCCAGACTTCTGCGCAAGGTTTCTTGATCCGGTGTTGCGTTTCCTCTATTGCAGCGCGTAGTGTTAGCAACGGTTCCGTTTTCGGATTGTCTCTACTATAGCAGTTCCAAGCAAACCCGGAACCGGCCAGTTCGGTTCGGGTTTTTACCAAACAGTTCCCTCAATTAAGTCCACGAATATTGATCAGAGAATTTAGTGTTTGGTATGTCAAATTTGCAATTTCACACGGTGCATCTTTTGGTAGTCTTTGATTTTGCATATCTCAAAAACTCAGCTAGAGTCTTTGAAAAAGGTGCCATTTTGGGCCCAAAAATGAGGTTTTTACCCAATTGCTTGCTGAATTTTCATGATATTGAAAATCGGAGAACACCAAAAGATGCACCATGCAAAGCTGCATATTTGATATACCAAATGCTCAATTTTCTGACCAATATTCATGGACTTAATTAGACAGTTCGCTTAAAAAATCGTCGATTTTTGATGTGGTAAGGCCATTGCCACGCAGACCTATAATACCCACCTTGTCCAAATCTGGAACCATTGCTAACACTAGCGGTGCGCGAAAACCCTCCTTTGGCTATTTTTGCCATATTCAAGGCGAGGCGCATGTCTGACTGTTCTAGCTGTACCCGACCTCCTTGCCTTGCCATAGTAGCAGACATGTTGAAAACCTAGAAGATATTAGTTGCTGCTTCTGAAAGTGAGAATCGGCGACTACCTCTACCATAGATGCTTCCGTAGCCTTCTCTAAGGTGTTCAAAGCCTTTTTCGTTCATTCCCAGGGATGCTTATCACGAAATTTGTCCGAGAAAAAGCCAGAGCTGACAACATCGTGATGTTCAATTTCCTGTACTGTGCAGACAAAGGCCTTGGTCGACCATGGGGGTTTCCCGGTACAGTCAGCGAGATATTGGTCACGTAGCTCCCTCCGTATAGCAGCTGTTCATCATTCAATCAACTGACGGCCGTCTGCCATGATATGGACATACTCACACCCAATTCAGTGCTGCTTCTGGTTGTTGCTGCTTCCGGTTTTACAGATGATTTTCAAATGTGCGTCCTGGGTCATGATTTGGGTGGCTACATTGGCAGCTTCGCGGTGGACTGCTTGGTGTCTGCGTTGTTGCTGTGTACCTTCAAGTGACGCATTGAATGAAGCGCCTGTCGTTTCGCTCGATTTGGATCCGCTCATGCCTGTCTGAGGTGTTTGTGTAGCCATGACTCGCTGGTGTGGAAAAGGAGAGGAAGATCATAACCAAAAGAAGTGGGAAGTTCTGAGGAATATATAGTTAGCGTCAAGTCAAAATGGACTGACCGACTGCCAACTTGGAAGTTCTACTCATGATGAATCCGCCTGTGTATAGCGGCAGGTTGCAGGAGTTTCCAACAGTCCCGCAATTTGCAGAGAGTCGGTCCGATGTCGCATGTTTGCTTACAGGGATAAATTGAAGTTCACGACTGTCGAAATCTCATTAATGTTACATATAAACGGGATATTGTTCGACGGAATGGACGTTTGTTGATGTTTGTCTCAAAGAGATCACCGGGATCGTACATGAAACTGACACTAAAAATCGAGTCATCTTGTAAGGTTAACATGACTATTCCCAATTTAGTGACGGTCAAAACACAGAATTTGCTTTGTTCGAGTTGATCAAGTGTACCACCCTTGACATAAAAGATGCAGCTTGCCTCCAGATGGTCCATATCTTGCAACATCCAACATCTCTCCCAATAACAGTCAACACGAAATACAATGGTCAATGCTCCAAAAAAGAACCTTTCTCCTCTCCCGGGGGGCAAATATGGCAAATCAACGAAGCTGTCCACACGACGATGTCATCAAGCGAATGAAGGGAAGAGTGGGTTGGAGGCAGAAAGGGTCCGAGCCTTTGGGGCATTGCGTACCTTGCGATCCCAAAAGAAGCTCGCGGTGGAGAAAAAACGAGAAACGCACTTTTTGAGTAATAAAGAAGAAGAGCAATGGAGAGAGGATTATGTGGAGAGAGAGACTGTGGTGGCAAGAAAGCGAGTTGAAGACGCAGAGACAGCGATGAAGCAGAAGCAAGATGATATGAGCAATGTTGAAAAGCATCAGCAAAATGTATTTTAGTCACTGGAAGACTCCAGGAGTGTCTGAGAGGATGTGGAGTGTAATCTTGGATGCGTCAATTTCAGGAGAGTATCAGACCCTAGGAGGGCATTCCTGCTGGCCTTCAGAGTAACTGGAATCTCTGATGACTGCTACAGGAGTACCATGGGAGTGATTGTGATAGGTTTGGGAACATCTCGGAGCGTCGGAGAGAAATTTGGGTGCATGTGGGAGCGCCTGGAAGGGCCGGCAACAAACCTAGGAGCGCTGGCGACAAGTCTGGGAGCGCCTGTGACAAGTTTCGGTGTGCCGACGACAAGCTTTGGAGCGCCGGCGACAACTCTGGAAGCACCTCTAATCACAGTAGAGCAGTTCGGGAAAAACAACATCTTCTTTGGGTGTCATGGCGCAAGAAGGTACGAAGGTACTTGGGAAATATAGAAGAAAGATACGGAAGGTGTGGAAGGAATTGTGTCACGGAAAGGCGGAGACGTTGGAAGACGTGGAGGAAGCGGCGAGATGGTGGCGGTATAATTTAGTATAGATAAAGAAGTGGGTTGAGGTGTTGCGACGTCAGGAGAGGTGGCGTGGTTGTTACGATA
>Ga0307515_10003290_pt1 | contig 34189 bp, 28 predicted proteins | sample 17_EM_MG_FD_194513 | JGI IMG/M metagenome (GOLD analysis project Ga0307515, IMG submission 194513) | Populus trichocarpa ectomycorrhiza microbial communities from riparian zone in the Pacific Northwest, United States - 17_EM | ecosystem: Host-associated > Plants > Roots > Unclassified | place...
CACCCTAACTCTGACAATCACCCTAACTCTGACAATCACCCTAACTCTGACAATCACCCTAACTCTGACAATCACCCTAACTCTGACAATCACCCTAACTGACAACTACCCTACTCTGACATCAGAAGCAACCTCGCCTATACGGGAATTACTTCAACTCTCACACGGAAGACCCAACGTATACGGTATAATCTCAACTCTGACAATGAACTTGATTCTGACATGTTTACAGCATAACTTCGACTTTCACATGGACCATAACTCTGACACGGGAACCAATATTATTGGGTCTATTTTCAACTCTGACAAGGTTGTTTTGAGGTGACGACAGATAGAGATGCACTATATAATAAACGGTCACGAGCTGTGGATTCCGTGTACATGCAAAGCCGATACACCCAACGCGAACCTGCACAGCAACATACAATGCACAGAATGGCAAACGGAACCAGATCTAGCAGCAGCACCCGCAACTGTTCTAGAAAATCCGGAGGCAGCAGTGGCCGCACCGATCAAAATCCCAGTGGCAGGTCCCAGGGCAGCAGCAGCCGCAATGATCATCAAAACTCCGGCGCCAGTAGCCGTGAGACTCACTTCAATGAAAATGGCCGACAACGGCACCAATCCGGGGGCGATAATGGCGGTAACGGGAGCTCGGATGGCCAGCGGATGAGTGATTGCGATGACAATGACGATGAACCGCAATCCCCACATCGAAGAACCCGCATATTAAATAACTGTAGTCATACTTCCAGTTTGAACAACCAAGGAGGGGTAATGACGCATCCAGCTCGACATTTGTGTCTGACTGACAATTTCTAGATGCGAACACCTAGTCTTTCGAGCGGCCAGCGACGGGTTAGTAGGAGCAGAAATGACCATCCCTGCTTTCCACTGACTATATCTAGTTGCGAACACCTAGTTCGTCCGACAACCAGCGGCGGGCAAGTAGAAGCAGAAATGTCCACCCCTGCATTAACTGACAATACCTAGGCACAATGGATCACTCATTCTCCTGGCAACCCAGGGAGGGTAATAACCACACCCGCATCCAACATTAACTTCTCTAGCTGACAATACATAGTCATTGCAATCACCCCGTGACACTCCTCCAGGGAACCAGGAGCACTATGCTCAACAGGTAAGAGCAACATTTCCTTATGGGCTTTGACTTTGTGCAACCTCTCTGACTTCGGCTACACCAAGATGCAAAAGCGGAATAGGTCACCCATCGATACTAGCCGCCGGCAAAAGCGTAAGGTGGGTGACATCGGGGTGCCAAAAGATTGGTGGGACATTGCCCAAGATCTATTCTTTTGCAGAATTCTTAGCGAGGACCCCTACCCAGTCAATGTCAACGAACTGTCCGAGGAAAGCTACCAGGAAGCGCACGAAATTCTGAGTACGGCAATCAAGGAGTTTGATCTCTCAAAAGCAGCTATCCACACAGTAAGTATTCGCATGTTTCAAGCCCTGTTCAGTAGCACTGACAACCAAGCTTGCGGATCGCCAATCAGCGGCCTGAGCGCTCTTCGCCGAACATGCTCGTGAGGTTGCACCCGATCAATATGCCACTAGCTTTCGGACCCTTTCGAACGATGACCGCCAAAAGCTAGTACCAAGGCTAATCTCTCCTTGCACATACCGGTATCATCATTCAGACTGTGAGAGTGAAGTATGACTGAACACCATTGATTCTATTGATGTCCTGACAATCAACTTAGATACCGAAAAAGATGTTTCTGCATTGTTCGCAATCAGGCGAGATGGCAAAAACCTTCTTCGAGAACTCAAAGCGTAATTTCACACGATGGCCATATACATCCCACTTCACCAATGAGGTGACAGCAGAGTCTTTGTTACTTGCTACAACTGCAGTAAAGCATTCCTTGGACAACTGGGCTGGTGGCAGTGTCCTCCGCGTGGTATTTGAAGCGGATACATACAAGAGTATGCAGAACACCGTTTTGGACACACGTATCTGACATTTTAGTAGGTACATATAGTGATCTATTCGAACAATGGGAAAGTATCCCACCAGAGATACAAAAAAAGATCTTGGCTATACATATGGACAGGATCGACGCAATCAATGGTGGAGATTGGAAAGCACCTGCTGCCACACGGTGGGATCCGGAGACGGTAATCGACGATGAGGACGTGTAGCTGCTCATGTATATAGTATATATTAGATTGATGGTTCATTATTGGAATACAATTGATGGAAAACTGACTAATTTCATTCCACGTGTAAATGGTTCTAAAATCACGATTAGAATGGCAATCGGTGAAACACATGTCTAGACTCTGATAATCGACCGTGAGTCCTGACAAAGATCACTGCTGGTATATGTGCAGACTCTGACAGCTGACGGTGGGCTTTGAGAAGATCAGGGCGATAGCATGAGAAGCCTCTGACAAGATCACGGCGACTATACATGCGGACTCTGACAACCGACGGTGGGCTCTGACAAGTCCAGGGCGATAGCATGAGAAACCTCTGACAAGATCACGGCAACTATATGTGCGGACTCTGACAACTGACGGTAGGCTCTGACAAGACCAGGGCGATAGCATGAGAAGCCTCTGACAAGATCACGGCAACTATACGTGCGGATTCTGACAGCTAACAATGGGCTCTGACAAGACCAGGGAGACAGCATGTGGAGCCTCTGACAAGATCATGGCGACTACTCTGGCAACCGACCGTGAGTTCTGACCAGACAGTGCGATTGCACAAGTAGCCTCTGCCACATGATCCATAGTGCAGATCTAGCATACTTGATGACACCATGTCGTGCACAAACACTCTCGCTATCACCCCGAGAGTACTTAGTTAGTACACCAAATTAAAGGGGTAAGGTAGAAATACTACTGTAAGCTTACCGTGTATTACGCGTGTATTATCCGCATTACACATAATGGCACTGGGCCGAATTCCAATATCCGCCGAGATGGCTGTTACGGGAGACTACCGGAGGTTATATACCTTGCGGTCAATTACACGTGGCGAAATGACTTTTTCCCGACCAACAAGGTTGTGATGCGGTTCAGGAACAAATGGAAGTAGAATACTACCCTGCTTAATCACTAAACCATCATCTGGCAGTTGTTTAGCTGATATGTATACTAGCATTGCTTTCTGGTCGCAACAGGGGGGAGTGATGTATGCTCCGATGTAGGAGTACATCTTCGAGCAGTTAAGACTCTGTTGATGAATATCCATGTTCCGCTAGCAAAATGAAATGTCGCAACAATGTCAGGAAGCGTCCCATCAGTTCTTTACCGACTCATACCATTGCAAGCTGGCTGGACCTCGAACACAGCCACACCTCGACTTACTTTTTCCAAACAGGGGACCTACCACTGTCCTAGGATTCCTCTCATCCTCCTTCACACGTTTGAAAAGTATTTAGTTGCTCTCTCATTTTCATCATCCCTTGGATCACAACGAGCATGCTGCATCTGCATCCAGCTCATTGCGGCGATTGTTTTGCATGCTCACATGACCCTCCTATGCCCATTGCCTGATTTATGGTTGTAAATTTTTGTCAAATACATACCTCATATGAACCATGCATTCTCCATGGATACTGACCTAGTGATGTCATCGTGGGATACAAGAACTAGAGCAAAGACAAACGAGTGAGATATGACTGCAGAGCAGGCGTTTAGTTGTCTTTGTGATGAACTTAAGCGTTCAATCGATGAATCAGGGCACTTAGATGATGCCAAGCAAATTGTTTCCTAGCTGAATAGCAGCCAAGATGATGTTGCCTTATCAAGAAAACCACTCCAAGCCTATATATATATTTGCCTTGCCTGCCCTCCTTATTGACAATCTCCAGAACCTTCGACACACCCTCCTCACCTCTGCTACTGGATTGCATCGCCCTTGCCAATCTATTCAACACTCCCGACACTCGTTTACAGTGCTGAACATTAGATATCCACCACTCAATCATTGACCACCATTGAGGGCCTAAAATGTAATGTGATGCATTCTGGTTGCCGGAATCAGTCATTGCCGATACTAACACAATCGCGATGCCGCCTCTACATGTCTGAGTCCGGGCCGAGAATGCTGGTGTTGGAGTCAGTCAATAGGCAGCAGAAACCATGGGGATTTGCCATGAGAAGGGTGGCTTGACAACACAACGGAAAGATATTACAATCAGGGAGCGTGTCTGCTTGATTGTGCAGTCCATGAGTATCAGAAACAAGCAAGGAACTGACCCCGATAAATGGGATCTCCTGATCGATCATTGCCTTACTGGAATCAGTGATCAGGCGTCTAAAACGCAATTTTCGAAATGGTGCATGGCAGACCAGACTAACCTAGATGGTCAGAAACTCGAGGTGACACTGAATGAGTTTGCGGAGATTGGCCTATACCAAAGTGAGATTAGGATCAATGAAACCTCAAGTAATCAGAGGAAATTCGTGCATGTTCGTATGTATTTCTTCGCCCCAGTGCTTCTGTTGCTCCTCCTGAAGGTGTGTGGATACACAAGACGATGAGGAAGAAACCTTGGGTCACCAGTCTTTGCCAATAAAGGCGCGTTGTGACGCCTAGACCGAATTCCATGTTGAGCCATTTCGCTGTACCATCGCCTATGTGGATCCCGACATTGCTGGGAGGAAGGTGGGTGAAATTCATCCTCAGCTATTCCCAAGGCACTGGCCTGGGGATGATGAATGTATACTTCTGATAGTTACATCAATCGTCAATACGACCATTGTTTCAATCGTGAATGCTGCAATCGCCGGTCAGCCAGAGCCCAGCCAGATCATCCGAGAGCTTTGGGGCTGCCAGGAGGAGCCTATTGGGGATGGTGGTCCGCACGCCCATGATGTGACACCAATCTGCGATAACAATACTTCTGCCTGATGGGTGAAGGTGGCGATGAAATTACACAACTGAATGCTTTTTTGGGTTATTTATGGTGGCCAACGAGCCGACCGCACATCGGGTGCCCAGATGCCTATGCTTGGTGACCTCAGCTACCTTCCCCTGGATGACATCCTCCCACCTCTGGCTGAGGATATGATCGACGATGTCTGGGAGGGATCGGATGATGATTCTGAGACGCGGTGCCCAAATCCAAGAAGCTTCCCAATGCCGAAAACCGGCTTCCAAACATTCGAATGGAATCTTCAAAGGGATTTTATCAGACAGCAGCAATACCTTGATGTCATCCAAAACCGTGCTCTTGGTCTCTTTGCTGTTTACTAGCAAAGTGTTGTTCCTGATAAGGATGTGGCTTGGCTGCATGAGCACAATCACATTGTGAATCCTCCCACTGCGGACTCATTGGCCAAAAGAATGCGTAGTAGCAGCCGCCTGGCTGCAAATTAGTCGTTGTGAGGATGGAATGCACTGGATGCATGATTGTCAAAAGATTAGTTTTGTGCGTGGGTATTTTTGTAGCACTTTGGCCGGTGGACAGATGGGTGATAATCTGGAGTTTTTTTGGAGAGGTTGTCAGTGTCTTTTTGGTGTATTGTATATTTTATTATTACATCGGTTATATTCATGCATGAAGGGATGCGTTGAGAGTTCACGATGTTGGGCTTAATCGTTAAGTCGACAATTTTTAGGAACGGCATAGTTGCAGTGATAGAACTCCGTGTATGGCTATCATGTAATTGGTAGTTCGGTATCTTCACCCAGCAGAGGTTTTCCTGAATGATTGCTGAACTGAGAATGCTTTATCGCTCATTGCGATAATAACGTTTGTCAACGGAAGGCAATCAACAACCCTGCAGCATGCTTGTCACCTGCCATTCTTAGTCCTGAGTTCCTGTCCATCCAAGGAGTTGGAAGCATGTGGGGCGGGAGAAGCCAAGATCCTTGAATCTTCCACAGGATAGAAAAAACGCATCACGATGATGCTTTCATTCATATAAACGCTTTCTTTTGTTTACACAACACTTTAACTCATTTACTATACATTCATTCACATTTCCTTTAGTCACTCCTTTAATTTTGTCATACTTATCACTCTCCACATTTTTAAATCATGACACGAAGGCCCGGCACTTGTCCTCCTTCTCCTCTTCCCTCCATAACCAGGGGAAGCAGACCATCAATCCATGTCGAGGATCTCGATGACAATCTCAGCAAGATACCGGACAAATAGAATCATTGTCGAGAAGATAATTCAGAATCTGATGACGAGCCTCCTTCGCGACCATCCTGGAACCTAATCTGCCAGCGGCAATCAACAGTTCCCTTAATGTCAACACTTTGAACACAAGTTGCGGCACCTCCATTTACTCCTACATTGGCGCAACCCCTACATCCTGACCACGAGGAGGGGAATGATGTCTCGGAGGAGCACGATGAACGTGAGGCTGAGCCAGTGCCATTCAAGAAGGTATTCCATTAAGCGTTTATACGATTGAATTTGCCCGCTAATATATATATTGAACAGAGGAAGGATTCCAACGAAGGCGGTGAGCAATTGGTTGCATAGCGATCTGGAAACCTGTGGCGACATGAGCCCTTTGTTGACGACATGACAGGCCTCATTGTATGCACAGAATCCAAGGCCCAGACAGCTCGGTCAGGCATTCCGGCGATCATCACAGCGCGTGTGCAATGTACAGCTATCAATCATGCGATGATTGTGCTTCCCTTTGCCATGAATGCGGTGAACACCACCCAGATCCATAGTTGGTAGTACGAGGAAATTGCCAGGATTGATCCAGCGCAGAGATACTCAGGACCTCCATGTGCATACATTTTAGTGGTAAATGAATCATCTGAACGATTGTGTTTATCACTGACACTGTGCATCGGGCTCTAGCAAAGATTTCTTGCGCCCATGCAGCAATGGTATACCGCTGCAAGACTCCAATCAACTGTTTGTACGGAATTCGAACAATGTAGCCTACAGAGATCCGGAAAATTGTAGCATGGCTATTGGCCAAGGGCACGTTCAAATGCCCCACAAATGCTTGTGAGGTAGGTTCAAAGTTCCCTTCTTGTATAATGGTTGTCTTGACGATCAATTTTGGAGTGCATGATTCGATATGCAGCAACTGAAATTGTGGATTTTATTCACTGGATATACTTCTATGCCATATGACAAATGGGAATGAAAGAAAGATCATCAATTGATAAAACGAACCCAACATTCATTGCCCTCACTGCGACCACCATCCACCATTGTCTGTCGGCCTGGAAAACAGGCGAGTCTAGGGTCCCGCCAGAGTTTGGTCCAGGAGGTGGAGCATAACGTAAGTGCGATACAAGAAACAGTGATCACGTGGTTAACCATTAATGAACAGAAGTATTTCGTTGTCTCAAAGCAGATTTTCAGTGTTCCTTGCCAGAGGTTCAAGCAAAAAGATGGACAATATCCCCATCATGATTCAAGGAAGGATCTACCATACTGGTACGAACTCTGCGATGGCCAAACCTCACAATGATCAGTTCAGCTCTCATCAGGACTTCCTTGATTAAGTCCCAGAGGAGCCGATAGAGCAGCCCGACAATTCTTTTAACCTCTCAGCACCTTTGTTGCTGCTCCTGAAGCTAGCATGTGATTCTCAGCTGTTCTGCCTCTGGGCAGGTCCGCCATCGCCAGCCGCGGCCAGCCCATCCCCTGCAACGACATCCACAGCAACAGGAATGACATCACCAACATCAGGAGCATTGAGAATAGGGGATTAGTTGATGGAAGTACGATTGTAGAGGGTGCGATGTCACGTGGAAGTTTGGAATGGTGTCAGTGATTAGATTTAGGATTTCCATTGTGAGCTATTTTATTCTAGGTTTCATCGATATATCATAATAGTAGTAAATGCAATTGAACTGATGGTATACTAAAGTCTGATCTTGAACGCCTGAAATCATCATCATCATGATACACAACCCTCCGAAGACAGTTGACCAACTGCAAGCTACTGAACGATCTTGTATCAACTAAGTACATTTTGTAAACCACTTCTGCATGATAACTATCATTGGTCAAATGAAGCCACGAGAGTCTATGAAAACACGAACTACATGTTCCATTGAATGTACAGAGCGAGTACTATCATCATCACATGGACAACTCGAATTGTGAGATGTAGCAGTAAGCCGAAAGATGATTTGTGATATTGCCAAACGAAGTGTGAAGCGTTTGTCATGTGCTCATTGTCACATTCACAAAAGTCGTTACACTGGTGGTGATGCATGAAAGCAGCATCGTGACAACTCAAAGAACACTCTGGAATGTCAAAGCAATGCCATATTTCAGGGAAACCACGATTTCATTTGTTGAGTTGGTGGGTAAAATAGACTAACTAAATGTAATGAAAGAAATGTAGTTTTTCCTGATGTTCGCAACCCAATCGGGCAAGTCGTACCCCTGATTTCTCATATCTGCTCGTATCCTCCACATCATTCTCATCTCCATCTGCCATCAGTCTCTTTCTTGTCCACACCTCTACCATCATCACAGAACTCAAAGTTATGTTATCCCTCTCTATGTCTGCATGCCATGATTATGAGTTGACACCACGTACAGCATACACCAAGAACAGCATACACCCAAGTACAGCATCCACCAAGATTGTTTGTCTTCCCTTCATTCCCATCATCACGAGTTGACCACTGAATGCAGCTTCAGCTTCTTGTATGCCTCCCTACACGATAGACCGCCATCATCCAGCTCTCCATGAGAGCCCAGAGGTAAAGTCACCTGGTCTCATTCCCACGTTTGTGAGTCAACTAACCAATGAATAGAGTCTCAGCACCCGCCGTGCCATCAATCGACTGCCTGGAAGTACTCATCCGCAGTCGCTTGATCACGGCCTCCAAAGTTTTTCTCCAAACTCACTCAATTATGGTCTCCAAGTTCACGCGATCATGGCTTCCAAGTGCATCTCCAAACTCACTCTGTCACAATCTCGGAGTGCCTCTCTAGATTCACTCGATCACAGCCCCCAAGTGTATCTCTAAAAACCACCTCCAAGTGAATCTGCAAACTCGGTCGATCACGGCCTTGGAGTGTACCTCTGAGTTCACTTGATCCTCATTTTCAGGCTCACCTCAAATTGCTCTCAAGCACCGCCTACAGCCAGTCCAGTTATACTATGCACAGATAGGTAGCTATATAGATGCATAGATGAGAATACAAACTGAATACATCAGTTTCAAAAATCGTTGAACGATAAGTAGTAGCTATGATTTCCAGTTGCACCAGCACCATTCGCAAAGATGATGTCATTTTTCCCAGACTGCTTCACAGTGATTTGAGGTGCTCCCAGATGCTCCCAGGCTTGTTGTCGGTGCTCCCTGGCTTCTCGTTGACACTCCCAGGTGCTCCCAGGCTTGTGTCTGTGCTCCCAGACTTGTCACCTGCGCCCCCAGGTGCACCCCAAGTTCTCTCCGGTGCTCCAAGGTGTTCTCAAACTTATGATAATAACTCCCAAGGTACACCTGTACCAGTCATCAGAGATCCCAGTTACTCCGATAGCTGGCCGGAATGCCCTCCCAGGGTCTGTTACTCTCCTGAAATTCACGCATCTAAGTTTACACTCCACATTCTGTCAGATACTCCTGGAGGCTCCCAGTGACTGAAATACATTTTGGTGATGCCATAGCTGTGCGATGTCACTCCGCTCCCCTGTCTCTGGCTGCGACTTGCACTTGCCGAGCGTGTCTCCAACTTGGCGGAGTGACATCATTCGATCTGAAGCTCTTCTTTCACCTGTTCAATTTCATTCTGAGTGGCCGTTAACTCCCTCCCTGGGCCACCTTGGACGAACTCAGTGGCCTCCAAGTCTTTTACTTTTGCCGCCAAGCTCTCGTTGAGGTCACAAAGCTTGGCGATTTTCTAGGCTTGTTCAAGGCTCTCGGAGAGGTTAGCATCAATAATCTCCAGTTGGACATCCTTCATAGCCCTGATCCAGTTGAATGCTTGGTCGGACAAGGGCCCTGGGCCATCGTTGATGACCTTCATTCAGTTTGTGATGTATTCTGTTGTGTGAAGCTCTGTAGGTTGGAAGCCTGCAGTGGCTGAGGTCTTAAACCTGCTGCTGAACCAAATGGACCCGGTTTGTCGATTGTGTCAGTAAAACTGACATCTTGCCCGTCATGTGCGTCCTGGGTGTAGTTGCGTATTGTGCGTAGTAGGATGGGCCGCAAAGTTGGAAGACTTGTACAATGTCTCCAAGCTGCCGGTGGTCCACTGGTTCGAAGATACAGTAAGTAAATCAGACATGGTGTGTTGTGTTTCAATCACTTCTGATGCTTTTTACGCCGTCAGTAGTTGAGTGTCACTCCCAATGTGAGCAAATTGCCACTCCGTACCTATAGAAGTGAATGTTATTCATGATCGAACTGACATCTCGCTAGAACTAACTACTACATGAGCCTCCCCCAGAGCCCCACTACTGCCACAGAGCCACACTAACGCAACAGAGGCTCACCTTAACATGACCAGAGCCGTCCACCTACAATTGTGGATGGATTCTGCTAAGGATGCGAAGCAGAGAGGGGGCTTGATAGTGCTGATGAAACTACATGGAGAAGAGGCAAGTACTGGCTGCAGATCACAGCTGTACTCTGCAGGCAGAATTACATTGTATCAACAATTTGGAAGTCTGATTCTCTTTGTACTGTACAGATGGAGCACAGAGCAGTGAGGTGTGAAGAGTTTCCAAAAATCTATACTGGGAGCACCCCATATATGTTAACCTATTTTGAAGGCTTGGCATCATTGCCTGTGCCCTATGACAGGGAGGTTCCACTAGAGTTGCTGACAGCTACAGGACAGTGGTCTGAAGGAGTTCAGTACACACATATCCCAGATGAGGGAGCAGCAGCATTGGCAGTAGTTGCTGCAGAAGAGTATCCATGTATGGGATTCAGAAAGAGTGCTGTGAGCTGAGCAACATACAAAGGGAGCAAGCCATCAGTGTATAGCTCGATTATCACCACATATTTATATCGTTACTTCTGGATTTACTCTGTTGTGCTTCCATTTTCTTTGGAATTTCCAATGGGCTAGTCCAAGTAGATACAGCTGGAAATTGTGATGGCACCAGTAGTGCTACTGCAGATTCTACAAATTGGAGATTTCCTGATTACAGCCAGAATGATGTACAGACAACCAACAATACTGCTGACAGAATCTGGGCAGTAAGACTGGCCTGAGGCTTTGCAGAGGCTGGGCAAAGGCAGTACAGAACAGAGACGGTTATGCATGCATGCCACCAATGATATCAGTAATACATTAGACTATCTGTATAGAGAAACCAAATGCTATGGTGGAGGGCATGGAATTTGGAATATAATCTACTGCCTGAGGGCAATATACGAGAGTATGTTGAGTTTTACCTTTCTGATACTCCCTCATGTTTGATAATATGTTATAAAACCACCAGTTGAGTGCAGATATGTAGAGATAGTGAATCTAGATGAATGGTGAGTGTATCTCCACTCAGTGCACTCCACAGGACCAGTTTGAAATGCCCAAAGACAAATCTGAAAATAATCATTACTCTAATTTGTAGATTACATGTAAGGTGCTTTTCATACATGATGGCAATCACAACTGCAGGGAGGATGCACCTGACGATATGGCGCTGAACGAAGTTTTTGGATGAAATTTGTCCTCAGTGGGGCAATGGCCATTACACCATAGTAATGACTTTACAGGAATCGACATTGACTGTTTCTGTAGGCAATTATCATTCCAGCGGTGCAGAGAGAACCTAACACATAGTACACTTACCGGCAAAGAAGCCTATCAGCACTCAGTGCACTTACAGAGTCGCAATATGCACATTGGCATAGTGGTAACAATGGTACATCAAGTGAATATCCAAAGTGAAACCCAGTTGATATCAGTGGAAAGCCAACTGAACAAGTTGCCAAAGAGCCTGCCAAATAAGTTGCTCGAGAGCCTATCTAACAAACCATGGAGTTGTCTAAGGAGTTGTCTGCAGAACTGTACACTGAGGAGCCTAGCAACAAGTCAACCAGAGGGTCACTGAAGATTTCCCCCAACAGATTATTACCACAAGCTGTCGATGATATTATGATGCTGTACATATGGTCTGGAATTGAGTACAATGCAACTTTCCCGGGACGGGAGCACATAAATATACACCTGGCAAGATTGACCATATTTGAGAAGCTTATTGGTTAGTAAATATGAATGATGTGCCATTAATGCCAAATCCATTGCCAACAGAAATGATGATCCAAGAGTGGAAGATCTCATGGATGTTAAGATATGACCTTTGCCAAGATACAAGCTACAGTAGAGGAAATGCATCATCAGTATGGTAGTGGAGATATTGAAATTTCAGGATACATTGGATATGTTCATGTTTCTCTCTTCTCCTCTTCTCTGATTATGGATCTCGGCCTGGTAGAAATGGCATTGGCAAGGGTTTGACGATGAGACACTGGAGGTACCGTATCCCTGTGTGCCAAATCTGGAACCATGTTGTGGGGTGCAGTACTGCTCATTGGCAGAAAATACTGAGTTGCACCAGTCGATACATAGGACCTATGCTTGATTGTTTCCTTTCTTTTCATTCCTTGAATGCATAGCTGCAGCCCAAGGGGTCTGCTTTGAATGAGAGGGATACTGTAACAGCTGGCTGTTTGGGTTCCTGTCAGTGGCATCTGAACTGTCCAGGGCCAGGTAATGTCTATTTATATAGTCGGCCTGCCACCAGTCTTAGATTTCTAGCAATTGTCTCACAGATTCATCGACATCTACTATTACTCAAGTCCATTTTTGCAACTGGATGCCCCCAATTACCACCTATATTGACATACAGCTGGAAGCTGGCATACACATACGTACACTTGTTCAAAGTATTTTTTATATACTGACCTACAACCAAATGCAAATTGTAATGATATTGTACTTGCTCTCTATGGAATGCAAAGTTATGTTGTTTATTTCACTGTGATAGTGGCCTATATCAACTGTATTTTAACATCAAATTTCAAATATATTCTTAGTAATTATATTCAATAACTATCAACTATGTGTATAGTATAATTATGGATAGATATTTGATACAGATTCATTTTCTAGTATAATGATTAATCCAATTATAAAAAGTCAAGTTCTACCAGATTTCAATTTTTATTAACATGTAGTTTATACTATTTTGTTTTAACTGTATACAACATTATCTTGTATTTTAACAATCAATAATTTAGCAACTATTTAACAACACAAGTATATTACAACGATTGCAATATACATATTATATATGGTATAAATATTGGAATATATACATAGTTCAACTGTTAGTTTAACAGCATGGTAACAAACTGCATTATGAATTAGTTTTAAACCAATTACAATATAATTCACATTGAATTGTGAATGTATAACTTATTGAAATGCTCAAAATAATAATCATGAGAGTAATTTAGAATTAGTTTTGATACTTTTTGCATTTCTAAAGTATCTGATAGCTTAACTGATTAAGTTTAGCAGCAAATATATTTGTTCTTACATCTGATTTAATATTGCTAAATTGGTGTTTAGTTGAGCTTTTGTTATAAAACTTATAAGTTCTTCTTAAAAACCCAGACTTTAGACCAGACCACTATACCAGTAGTAGTTCAAGACTATTTGCGGATATCTCCACTCCTTGTTGGGGAGATGGCAAGTGCCATTGAGATGATGTATTTCATATTGAGCCATACAGGTGGGACAGGAATTTTTTTTTTGTGATTACATAAGAGACCAACTGAATACCCCAAAAAGCCGCCCACTACACCTCCGAAACACCGAGCATAAACACCCCAAACATTGGCCATACCTCTCTTCAGATTAGTAGATGCACTTGAGATTTGTGCATTAGCTTGAGATTTGTGGACTTTCTAATCATTCAGACCAACCGCCGAGAGCCAGTCTTATTCCTTCTGTCTGCCTCTGATCTGACACGCGATTATATGCTGAACAATACTTCATATTACAAATCTGAGAGGAGCGAAACTTCAATGAAGAAAGGACTGTCAGTGATAATACTAATTAGCCTGCCATGACATCAGCACAGCGGCTATTCACATCTACAATCCTTGTCAGTGGTTAACTCTTACCTTAGCCGCCCTCGTATCCTACTTTCGTTCCTTGCTGATGTGAAGATTCGAGCTTTTACCTCAGCTTCTGCAATCGCTTTCTTGAAACTAAAGCCATTACGACTCTCTTTGCAGAGCCATGTTCACACGAAAGCACCGAAAGAGTGACACCCACCTTCGAGGACGACGAAGTCTCGATACTCTCAGTACCCTTTCCCAAGCCCGACCCTGCGAGCAGATCCCAACTCACCCCTCCCTTGAGCCATCAAATAAGATCAACATTACAGATTTCTCCCAACTTAGCAGAACGGTTCCCCGCTTTAGTCTGTCGAGCTTCAAAAATGCGTCAGACTCTGCTCTGGGCCTCACAGTACGTGACCAGAATCCACCCCGGGTACTACCACGGTATCCAGAACCTCCATCATTAGTCGTCACTACCGCACCTTCCAATGATGTGACTACCGCTACCAACTTCATGCCGTTAAAGCGCACAGGTAGTATTCGCCTGTTGCGCAACGAGGAACGAACCCAGTTGTCAGATATGTCATCTCAGCCAGCATCACAACGTAGTTCGTTATCGACAAGATGGAACCGGCTCTCAAGCAGGAGTAATTCAAGTTCAAAGCTCAGTCGAATTACCTTCAACGATCTAGGATGTCCCAAATCGCCATCTTCTTCGTCTTTGACTCTGGATCCACCGTCCTACGAGAACAACTCGTCGCTTCCATTGGTAGGACCTAGGCTGTCTGAATCTTCTCGCTCAACTGTAAGCTCTGTTGATCAAACAATCGCGTATCATACGACCACTACTACCCATACTACGACAACCACAACCTTCTTTCGATTGCCCCGTCGCAGGAAGAAAGATGTGCCTCTGTTTCCCCTTCCCAGCCGTCCTTCTGGAATTGGGTCATCGCATTCTGATGATGGGCCCTCTCAGACTGCTCGTCGACAGTCTATGGTATCCATTCGATCACAACTGGGTTGCCCAACCCAGTCCCATGATGGTAAAGCTATTATGTTACGGTCTAATTCAACTACATCTGCGGCGTCAGGGGACGCAAGTTCAAGACCTCTAAATTCTCCAGTGCACAAGGCCAACAGCCTACGATGCAGAGGTCGTAGTTCGACATCGTCATCAGTAGACCAAAATGGAGATAATAGAATGTCCGGGCGTAATAGTTTCGGTGGCTTGTTTCTTAGTCGAATAAGAAGAGACAGCGAGCCACCATTTTCTAGTATGACAACCCGGACATCGTCCCCGCAACCGCATCTTGCATTGCCTGCTTCTGCGCCTGGGAAAGTCTCCCACGAGATATCTATTCCAGAAAGACACGATGAAGACACACCACCGGTATATTTATCAAAGCTATTTGAAGCTATCAGTAAAAGCGTTGTGGCATCCATGTTAGCTCGGAATGGCGACCTTTTCCATCTTGCTGTACTCAAGGCGTATATGGAAACGTTCAACTTTTTAGATGATCCAATGGATATGGCCTTGAGGTAAGCCATCTTTTAGTGTGTTGAGTAATAATTGTTTGACTTCTGCATGCAGGAAGTTGTTGATGGAAGTGGAACTTCCCTCGGAAACCCAACAAATCGACCGTGTCCTCCAAGCGTTTGCGGACCAATACCACCAATGCAATCCCTTTATTTATAAGGATTCAGGTGGAGTAACTATACTATTTGAGAGAAAGCTAGAAAGACTGAGTGATTTTAGATCAGGCATATTATATTGCGTTTTCGTTGATTATGCTTCACACCGACTTCTTCAATAAAAACAATAAACATAAAATGCAAAAGGCTGACTATGTCAAGAATACCTCGAGGGCAATTGATAAAGATGGTATCTCGACAGACATTCTAGAGGTGAGGTTGATCATCATCAATCATCGTTCGATTTATTTGCTTACAGTATTACAAGTGCTTCTATGCCAACATCATATACACGCCATTTATCCGGTTGGAAGATGAGTTTGACATTAATGGCCAAAAAATTGTCCCCCACCGACCAAAGAAGAGTATCTTTCATCGAGCCGTTAATTCCCATGATGGAAGACGGATCAAAGAGCCTGTCGACCCATATTTGTTGATCATCGAAAATCAGCTCGATCTGTTGCGTGCTAGCCTGAAGGACGTTATACAATTTGAGGATCCTTACTCTTATTCTGGGACGGCATCCCGGCTGGATATGGTTGCCTTGCACACAGCGTTCTTCCGGTCCGCTGTCCTGCAAATCGTTTCGGCCCGTTCAAGGCCGGAAGCATTCATGACTCAGCAATCAATGGAAAATCCCGATGGTGCAGATCCTGGCGTTGTAGAGATCAAGGTGACCAAGGTTGGACTTTTGTGGAGGAAGGAACTAAAAAGAAAAAAGGCGCGCAGTCCATGGCAGGAATGGGGTGCAGTTCTGACAGGATCTCAACTGTACTTCTTTCGTAATATTACGTGGATAAAAAGTTTACTGCACCAGTATGAACAGCATCACAAGCACGGGTTTGGGACACCAGTCATTTTCAAGCCAGCTCTAGAACAATTCAAACCGGATGCACAGATATCCACCGACGATGCAGTGGCACTGCTGGACAAAAGCTATAAAAAGCATAAGAATGCTTTTGCCTTTGTCAGGCATGGTGGGATTCAGGAGTACTTTATCGCCGATTCCGAGGCAGATATGAATGATTGGTTAGCTAAGCTCAACTATGCCGCAACTTTCCGAACAGCAGGAGTGCGGATGCGTGGTGTCGTTGGCGGCACTAATGACGGGCAACGAGCCAGGAGAATGCGACCTGTGGAGGGCGTCCCCGGATCCCATTACGCTCACTCAGTTATAATACCAGCTGGAGAAGTATCGATCATCCGAGGTGGGATCGATGTCAAACTGGCAGCTGAAATAGCCGCTGCAAGAAGAGAAGTTGTCAAGCAAAGGATATTTGACTCTGAGGATAAGATTGCAGTGGCGAATAAAGACCTTCAAAACTATCTCAGAAATGGGAGACATTTAACAATTTTGACACCCATTCAACCCAGGACAAGGGAACAAGTGGTAATGGCAGCTGCTACTTTAGCAGCGAAATTACAGTGGGTAAGAATGGAGATGTGGAAGTTGCGGTGTCATCGCGATATCCTCGCCCTCGATCTAGAAGAAGAGCGCAGAGCTACAAAAGAGAATGTGCAGATGGACCTCATAACGACTACGCCCAATCTGATAATTCCAGCATCTTCGATACCCTCCACATCTGAGTCTTCTACTCTCGATACTGGTTCAGGAGGACAGACTCCATCCCAAGAGAGTTACCCACAATCCAGCGAGCAACCACACCAAGCGATGACGTATACCCCACATGCACCGAGTCGCAATAAAATCCCTTCCGGTGACCATTCAGGCTCAATAATGATGGAACCCAAAGGCCGTGAATCAGGGTTATCCGGGATACCTGTATCACCGTCTTCCTCAGTCCGAGGGCAGGGGTGGGATGATAGGAGTGTAGGAACCAGCCGTAGTTACCACTCAACCAGTCCTGCTAGGTCTCAGTCAAGCGTCGCTGCTAGTGTTGACTATGACAGAGATGGAGAAGACGACAAGGATAGTGGCAAGGATAATGATAAAATTAAACGTAAAGAAAAAGAAAAGGAAGGTAGTCGGCCTAGCGTGCGAAGAAGCCTGCAACGAACTTTACGGGAGACTCAGAGCATTAGCCACAGAAGAGCGAAATCCTATAGTGACGACGCTTCTACTTTCGAAAAGTCGAAAGTCGAAGATGAAGGTCTCGCCCGTGCTGCGGGGAGTTTCACGGTCCACGGCAAGAAAGCAAGCGTCATTACCTTCGGTTCCGAATGGCAAAATATGTCACCCGAAGATCGTCTTAAACGTCACAAATACACGCAAGCAGATTTGGAATATGGTACAAATATGGGTGCCGAAGGCAACCCAAATACGATAGGTCATAGCAGACGTGGAAGTCAGGCTGCAGTTGCTAATATGAGAGATGAAGATTTGGAGATGTGTTTGCAACCAGCACTGCCTAACAGTACAAAGGGAAATTATAGTACAGAAGATCTTTCCGAGGGACCTGAGAGTAGTACCATCCAGAAGGAGTTTCTCCTGAAACTAAAGAGGATGAAGGCGGACGAGTCAAACTAACGCACAGTCGGTAGTTTGAAGATTGTGGTGGCCATTTACACAAGTGCATCCGTTGCATCTCCGTTTGTAAGGTGCTATTTTAGAGTGGTTATTGTTATTTGCATAGCATTTCTTACTCTGTTTTTGGTTTAAAGCCCTTACTTACTGATTATGTATCCGGATAAGTTTAGTTGTAATGAAGGAATGGCCATAGTGTGGCGATGTTTTTTAATTGGAGGAGTAAAACCAAGGATCCGTTCCAAACACTGGTATCCTAGACTATAATAGGCCGATGAGGCTGTTTAGTGAAACACCTATGATGTATCCTAAACAGCCAGCCAGTGACTTGGGAGGAAATTTGCCATATGCACTCTGGAGTGTGTCCTCCATGTTTACAAGAGACTTACAGATTTCAATACTACCTGCTGAGTTGTCATCAGGTATTTAGACCAACGCTGCATCAATATGTCTTTCAAACAGATTGTGCAATATTAAGGGAAGGATTGAACAAATTATCTATGAATTAAATGTAACAGCTAAGCAATTTACTCAGATTTCAATAAAATGTATTTTATGATTCCACTCAGTATGTATCAGACCTTCTATTATCTAACCTTATAGTATGGTAGTACATATATGTCTTATTTAAACTAAGAGATCTTTGTTTATATTTGCAAGAGAATGGTTAGATATTATTAAATACAAAAAAAGATCTACATTATCAGAAAAAATCTATAACAATATTCTTTATATACGGTGCTATGCAAAAGCTTATAATATACAGGGTTGTAGTTAGCCTGTAGCTGTATATTTAGGAAAGTTGCAGAATAATAAACAGAAGACAATCAAAATAATATACTTGGTGAATACTCTAGATATCAGCAAAGGAAATATATTCCACTGGATTGTGAAATACCAAGAATAATTTTCAGTACTAATACTATAAAGCTTGCATGTTGTTAATGCAGAATTGGAAAATATATCAATCATAACGTGGTGAATTCTTAGTATATGAATATTAATATTGTAAATATTAGTATTATTATACAGTATACTATATTTATTAGAAATCTATTTAATTTGCTAAATTCTTATACTAATTTATATATACTATAACAACTACTAACTATCACAAAGTTAAGTTAAGGCTGAAAGTTGTTCTATTTTATATTTGAATATTATGAGAATTAGAAAATTAAAAAATTATTGCTAAATATAGTCCACAACTGTTATATAGAGATTGATTTGTATATATATTGGAAAAGATCACTTCACCCTGTATAATATATTGTAATCTATTAAACCTCTAATAGTCTTACAAAGTAATTATCATATCATACAATGGATTTCAGCCTATCGCATTTTTATGTAATATAAATATTACATGAATATAACACTGCAGGTTTATAATAGTATTTCAATCTAATCACTTTACATTTATATATTAAGGAAGTACTCTCATGGTGGAAGTAAGTATTTATACTTTATACAGTAAAATTGTACATATCAGATTGGGACTCCTGGTCAGTTGGAATAGACACCATCATCAGCAAAATGTATTTCAGTTACTGGAAGCCTCCAGCAGTGTGTGAGAGGATTCAGAGTGTAAACATCCAAGAATCAATTTCAGAAGAGGATCAGATCCTATAAGTGCATTCCTCCCAACAATCAGAGTAACTTGGATCTCTGATGGCTGGAACCAGAGGACCATGGGAGTTGTTGGGAGGAGCTTGACAACCCTGCGGAGCACCAGAGTAAGTCTGGGGAGCACCTGGGACTACTGCCCAAACAATTTCAGAATGCCAAACAAACTCTGAGAGATGCCCTGGTTCGTATAGACATTCATTTTGTGATCGGCGGGCATTATCTGAGACATTGCAGATGTACACTAGCAATGGATTACTCCCTATAGCAAATATGATACCTGGATTATTGTTCATTGTTGACTTCTACATCATACTATACTACCCAACAATTCATTCGACATTCTAGTTTGTACATTGACACACTAAGCAACCAACCAAAATCCCAAGCAATTCAACAATCCAAGCAGGTATACCAAACCAAGAACTGGAGTATGCAATTGAATGATATCTATCAAACACAGTGTCAGTGTTATCATCTTGACCCCCTATTTCATCAGAGCTAACAAAAGCAGCAATTCACAATGCATCAAGAGCATAAAGAAGATGGAGGTGATCGCTGTATTTGTTAATCATTCAGGCCTTGCAAGTGGGTAAAATGGATTTCTTATGTCCTTAGGCTCAACTTGTGTAATTTCAGCAAGGTTGTTTTGAGATGTTTGCTAGCAGTGAATGAAAATGGGGTGTGAAAGGCAATATGAAGAATTCGAGGGAAAAAGAGGTACACCACTGGCAAAACAGCGTGGCCTGATGGAGAGTGCAGGGTGGACAAGGGGAGTAAGGAGAGTGATCAAGGAGCATCAAATGATATAGAGGTATACAAATTCGGGCCCACGCGTGTGAATGAGGATCAAGCAGTGCCTATCGAGCAGAGCACTGCCCCTCCCAGTAGAGCAGCACCCAATGCGGGTAGAGAGTCTGGAATGAAATAGAGGGGCTTCTAATTGAGGTCAAGAAGTGACAACAGGAATTGAGAAGCACGTATCATGGAGAAGGAGCACTGAAGCAAAATGGGGTATGAATCACAGAATAAAATATTGAAGTACCAATTCATGCTGGGGAGGGCCAATGGCAATTCAAAAGTACCTATCATAGCAGAAGAACATCATCGGGGGGGGTATGAAGCAGCTTACCGATGAGTGCATGATGAGTGTAGTGGCTTCTGCAGTAATAAAATCTATCACCATGGAAGGGCAAAATTTAGCTTGTTATTCATCTTGAGAAAACATAACCACAATCGTCTGTCCAGTGGCATGTTTGGACAATGCACAATGAATAGCTGTGGCCTCTAGTACTAAAGCCTGCAGAGTAAGTGGTTGAAAGAACTGTGATATGGTAGGCTGGCACCCCAAGCAATTTGTGGTGAAGAAAAATTGATTGCGAATTAAATCAAAAACTTCCATATGAGTGAACCATGATTTCTTATCAACCACAACCTTTCAGAGATAACTATCATTAAACAGGAGCTCATTCACCTGTATGCTAAGCACGGTCTCTGGACCTCAATCCAACTGGTAACTACGGACAACAGTTGGATGAGGTCTATCTGCCAATTGCTGTTGGATGGTACTCACCTTCAGTTTTAACTATGTATATTTTAAGGTTTAGTCAATATCATAAGTTCATTAGAAAAGCATTCAACAGAATAACAACACCTACAGTTTTTAGTGTTTGTGGATCCATATTAAGAGATTGACCACTAGGCAATTAACACAAAGATGGTGAACCTACAGAAGCACCTGCTGATGCCCACAGAGGATTTTGATGTTCAATGCCAAGATTCCAAGCTTCATCAACAATCAAGTACTTCTCATCAGACACAATGGGCCAAGCAGTCTTGTGAAAACAATTGCCTTCAAAAATGGTGTTGCTATATCTCAAGTAGCCTCTCAGTGTTGAGAAACATTGTAATCTCCACCACTGTTCAGTAGAGGAACATTCTAATCTCCACCTGCCTTGGGAAGTGGGAGCACCTGGGCTGGTACAACATCAGACCCATGCAACATGTTGATGGTTAACTTTTGGCATTTGAGCAAAGGAGGTTGAATGGCCCCAGCTGGGTTTTGCAAATTTGGAGGTGGAGGGCATGCAATGGCAGTATCGGCACAGCTCTGTTTCTTTCGTAGTGCAACCCAAGTTGTGTGTATTGTCTATTGAAGATGACTCTGGGCTCAATATAGGACCTTCTTTTGGTAGTCCGAAACATCCTCTTCGATATCAGAAGACAATGTGGACTCTCTCAGGTCCTCACTTTTGTCCTAACTGATCCTGTAATCAGAATTCTCATCATTCTGCTTCACATGAATTATAGCGTGAATATTAGCCATTTTCAACAAAATACTTGAAGTCAGGGTTGGAAATTTAGATACTTGACTGGCAATGAAGATTAGCTGTCTACTTGAATATGAGTGCTAGTGCACTCTCAAGGTGTGCTTCTGGATTCTTCTGTGACTAGTGATTCCTCACATGGTATGGTGTAGGTTACATGCTGATCAAGTGAAGATTGAAGTTGCAGAGTGTATAAAAACAAGTACATAAGAGCAAATATAGGATGAAGTTTAATGGGATAACAGGAAAATAGTGCCATCAAGTAACCCTTAGTGAAGGATGATGAAATTTGAATTGAATCTTGTACAAGTTCAAAAGACATCACAGCGGTTCGCATTTGAACTGTGGATGCTAGTGCTGAGTCATGACTTAGGAAGCGTCCAGTACACTGCATTAGATGGATTCTGCAAGCTTCCAATTCTGAATGTTAGCACTCATATCCAAGTACCCTATTGATGCAAGAAATGGAGGTTTGCTCAAGCCAATGTACCTTGAAGTGAAGCAGATGTAGCTGAAGATCAGGATGCACCTGAAGAACTGAAGCTATTAATATTGTTGTATTACTAACTAAGTCTTGGGGCCAGCTTTATGGAGTGCTGAGAAATGGATTGATTAGGATTGCCCCTGCATATGACTCAGCTGAAGGCAATCATTGTGCCTCTAGGTCAATCATATAGAGGTGACCATGTGGCACTGAATTGTTAGAATGTTGACAATTGGCAGAACTTGGATAGAGTTGTGACTATGCTGAATGTCAACAGTTGAAGCTACAAGACTTCAATCTGAGTTTGCTGTTGCCAATAGTGGATAAATATGAATTTCCACATGAGGTATACCAGTTGGAAGAATGCCGAATCCCGATTTTATTCTTTTGTTTCAGGATTCTGAAGCAAATTCAGCAGTTGATTAGGCAATATTGTGGGCAGAACATCACATTCAATGGTTTATGTCAGGTGAATTCAAGATAAGCATTGCAGTCAGTGTAAGAGGGATAGCATTTGGGTTTACCAAGGCGAGATCGAACATAGAGACAGAATGGTAAGGTATGATGAAGATTCAGGGGTAATCAAAATGATTCCACTTCCTGTCAATGCAAAGATTGCTACCAAATGTATCATAAATAGTCACTTACATTATGATGTTGTGGATTATATCTAGTAAACGCTGCATCATGTACATGCAAACTCTCACTATATGTCTGAATGCTACAATGCTGACTTAACATCAATATTGGCGTTCACAGCAGTTTATAAGACAATATGAATGTGTCATGAGGCTTCATCTGAAAGCGGGAAGATGAATGATATCATGCAGCTCCGGCAAATTGAGGTGTAAGAAGCAAACAACTGGAATGCAGAACTCAATATCATGGCTGGGATTGCAGGCTTGTCTAACTTTGACAGTTGCTTCCACTGTCAGAAGCTGCCATTTCTTAATCTGAGCTTTCATCACGATTTGTTCTTGATGCACTCTTGGGATTGGAAGTTGGTGCAAATTAAGTATCATTTTTGTAAGATTTAGCAGGAATATAGGTCTCTCAAAATATGTGGTGGGCCAGAGCTGTTGGTCACCAATTGAGTTGTTGAGCAGTGACTGCCGCTTAGATTTTATCTCTCCAAGCTCTCTTAATGGAATATGGTTTCTAAAATCTATTCTGAGATATGGTTATATGGCAGCCAAAATATACACTTTAGTTGGAGTGCAGTTATTTCTGCATTGGATGCATTGTGAATTCAAGCCTCTGCGGAGGAAGTGCGGTATACAGGGTGAGTGGGAGTTGCCGCTCATCTGCATAATCGCAGAGCAGAATCTATCTTTTAGGTTGCTTACTCCCAAGCAACTGCTCAATTATGGAGTTGGAGCCCCTGATGATAATGTTGGGTCATGGAAACATAAGTCCGAACATACTTCGTAGTCAATATCCAGTTCAGTGTAGTTACTTATAGCCCTGGAGTGTGGGTTGAAGGAAAGTGTGAGGTGGACACCTTCATCTGAATGCATGGGTTGACAAGGAGCATGACAGTGATGGCATTGTAGAAGTGGCTTTACAAACCAATGAAGAATAGATTCTGATATTAACTGAGGAAAAATGGAATGAGCTGCCCGCCTCGAAATGTTTAGTGTCTAAGAGATGATAATCGGGGTGTGCTGGAATCAACAGATAGAAAACCAAGTGGAGGGGAAGAAAATATGCTTGGAATAATGCACACTGAATCATTCAAGGGTAATATAAAGTAGGTATACACACTTCAGTGGTATGCCTGGACTGGAATCTGATGATAATAAAGACTTGTGGCTTGTCAAAATTGGCCATTGAAATGGAATATGCATACAGTATCAAATCTAGGACAATCAAACTTGACAGGGCAGTGGAACTTTGTAATGTAAGAACGAAAGTAATGAGTGAGGAAATACTTCGCTACAAATGTTTCGGTTATGCCTGCAATATAGGAACTGTGTTTTAGATTATGATACAAAATCCCAATGTTGCCTAAATAGTTGTTGTATCGCAGGATGGTTGCAATCTGCTGCACTGGATTTGGCAAAACGAGAGTTGAGAAGTACCGGGGATTCTATGATGCAATTGGATGCAATTCATTCAACATTGTGGATGCATTGAATACCCCAAATTCCTTCCTGACTGCAGTTTCCAGTGCGCCTGTACTGTATCAGTATCGCATGATTTGAATTACTCTTCAGGTTCAGTCGCTTCTGAATATTCAAATCATATTTGCTGATTTTGGTATTACAATTCTTCACAGACCATAGACGATGAAGTTAACCAGTGTCCGCTGTTTCAAACCACTCTCACAATAACTGATATCTGGTAATGCAGAATTTGACATGGTCACTGATTTCCTAAAAAGAATTTTACTCTACTTTCACCCATTACAGCAGTGCATCTGCTTTTCATCACACATTAGATTATCCAAATCAGTCAATGTTTGGGTCTACCAAATCTGTGTAGATTTTTGACTTTATTTCATAACTGTCACTATAATCAACCAACAAGAAATGGAATCAAACTTTAGCCAATACTGCATTCAATCTCAGGAGCACCTCACTCTCCACCTGATTTGAATATTTTGTATCAGTTGGTGAGATTGTATTGGTTGAATGTTTAAAGATAGATATGTTGATTTCACTGGCCTGTTGATTATTGTTTATCCTGAACATCTGATAGCAAATTGCCTCCTTGCTTCATAAGCAGTGTCATACAGTACTCACAATACTAATGAATGCAGTATTTTATTGTGGTTGCGATGTTTGGTCTGCTTGTCAGGCCATGCAGGACTCTCAGTTGTACCACTCCAAAGAGCTATGGGATATCACTCGCTCTGTTATTATAGCCACAGCGTCCAGCATGTATTAGCAATGTGGGTGGAACTCTTTTTTGCCCCAGCCAGACAGCCTGTGCAAATATTTGGCATTGCTCATTCATTACCCATGACTTCTGAGTTCTTACTGCTTTGTTTGCTGCTGTAAGATATTGGCCAGTTCTGTCTACTATGGCTATAGTTATGAACATGGAGGGGTTTGGAGAATCTTGGAAGTTGATCTGCTTTGCTGTACACTCATTGTTGTCCATTTCTGCATACATGTATACAATGTCCAGATCATCCGCAAGAAACTTCATAAGCCACCATTCCAAATCATCAACTTGGCCAGGCAAAGGACAACATAACACCTCCCTTTGATGAGGTGGTGCATGAGGCAAGACCTTTTCATTGCTTGCAGGTTAGCATATAAGGGTCTCATTATATGCTTCAACTGCACTGAGTTCAGGATACTCCACTGGTGCATTAACAAGCATTGGTAGAAATGTGTCTCTCACCAATCAGATCATTGGAGAATCCACCCAATCAACACATGGCCATTCATTCTACCATTATCCTGACATGCTGTTATGATTCTTGGTGTCTACCAACACAAATGAGATTCATGCTAGCTGCCATCTATGAACCCTCCATTCTTCTGAAGGACCTTACAAAGCATATCTATCCACCAGGGTCATCAGTTTTGTGTGGACTTGTTCAGTCCATTCGAGATCAACATGTTGTGCATCCACTACAGAATCTGAACCAGAGGTTTCCCATTTGCGAGTTTCGACTCTAACCACCTCCCAATTATCCAGGGCTTTGCAACTTTGATTATGCAGTGTGCCACATTATCTTGACCTTAATTGTCTTCAGTATGGATGGCATGAATCAAACTCTTCACTGCAGAATGCAGTACCTTGGCACTATGCTTTTCAATCCTGATAATGTCCTCCGAATTATCCAGTGCACCTGAAAATAGCTTCATTGTCTGATATCACCAATCACAATGTGAATGGAATCCCAGTGTTGCTGTGACTTGAAGCGTGAAAGTGATTCAAGTAATCATCACAATATACCAGCCGACACGGTTTTTCGTCTTGTACCAGTGAGACTCATCAAACATATCATAACTCCCTGAACAGTATCAGAGTTGGCTATTGTTTGATGGTTTCACTCTGGATATAAAGGTATCATATGAAACAAGGTGGATATTTTATCAGTTTTCTAGCTTATCAATACTGGTATCCAGATTCTGGTAGGTGAGATTCACATTTTCTGTGTTGAACGAGTCCTCTAGTTTGTAATTGGTCCTGTATGTCATCTCGTTGATGACACCCTTGAATGTCTCAGCCACCAAAGGCATTCTGATCACCAAGATTGTTTTGAGGGGTCACGCAAGCACTTGATGCCTCAGTCCAGGAGTTGTCAGGATCTCTAAAAGCTGGCTGGGTACTGAATTTAGTCCCTGCAACAGGTACCATTGTCATTGTACTGTGATAATCACAGGACAGTTATTCTGAACTGAATTCTCTCCTTTGTCAACAGTATTCCCCAATATAATTGACAGCCCCAATACTACAATACCCATCCCAGTCAGCAATTCGCATATCATAGGTGCTGCCACCTAGGTTATGATCTTCCTGAAGCCCATTCCATCTGCCACCAGCACTTCTGGTATATATGAATTCCAAACCTATCTTGTCACAAAGAACCATATTGCCCAAACCTGGTGTGCAGGAATCTTGGGTACTGGCAGGCCAGGAAATGAATACTTATTGCCAGGAACCTGGTCATTGTTTGATTAGCAAATTGGCCAGGCATTCAGCAACCTGACTACATCATGCAGAGAATAAATCCCACAGTGGTTGTCGCTTGAATTGAGAACAGTGCTGAATAATGAACTGCAATTATCTGGATCAAGGACCTCATTGCTATTGACTTGCTCCTGAACCTCCATTCAATCTGGGTTGGTCGTCATTTCATCCTTAATGACCTCTTGCAGTAGTTTGGAGGGAAGTTGCAGTGATGGGCTCATACTCTAGCTGTCCTGAAATTCATCACGATGTTAGTTGTTTCACTGACCAGCATTTGTATCCAACAAATGTGTAGAATATAATGAAATCTATTCACTCAATCTGAACTTACATTAATACAACCACAAATCTCTTTCCCACCGTCCTGCTCATCCCATGTTGTTTCATGTTGATTGGATCCCTCTGAAGTCTTTCAATACTGACATGCAGTGGGGCATATTTAATTGTAACAACAATGCAAGCAGGGATTATATTTGCAGATCTACATGCATGCTTGGTATTATCCTTCCCTGTATGTGTCTTAATTTCGACCCAACAGTGTTTCAAACGTCATCTGGTTTCAACTTGGACGCAGTCGAATGGCCACCGTAGTATCAACTCTACACATGTACAGTGTGACTAATCATTTGCCTGGGTGCATATCATCCGATATAAACTTTGTCTGATTCTTTCTGTGACAAGGAGGATTTGTACATTGCTGTCAGACTGTATTGTTATTTCAGACCACAATCTTTTTCGATGAAATCAATATGCTCTTCTCAGTCCTCCATATCTGTTTACATGGCTTCTGGTTGATTGCCAGATGAATGGTGATTGATGCCATTTGGCACCCAATGAATCAAAATCATGAAAGTTGAAATGGGCAACTCTGGGGGGTTACCTTTTACCTATTTGCTAGCGTGCACACCCAAATCTGTCACTGGTCATTTCTGCCTTGCCCAGCCTTCTTCCTCACCCCCCAAACTTTGTTTGCACATTTCTTCAAAAACATCTTGATTCACTGTCAATGAATCCATTTGTACTATTGAAATATTCCACTTGCAGCCAGCTCTGGAAAGTCATAATCATATCTGCCACCACAGTCACCCTGTACAGAGGTCTGTCTCAAAGCTGCGTCAGATGGTTCTGTCCCTGGATTATGCTCTGATGCTTTTTCCCCAGAAACCCAGACACTCATACTTTTTTCCACCTGTTGAAGGTAATAAAGTTGGACTCCCCCATCCTTTTGGCAAATTGTTTTGAGTAGAATACTGGCTGCATCTGGCTGATTGGGGCTGTGCCTTCGGCAGCACCCATGTCTGACAAAATATCGCTCTGATCATCTGTGTTGTATATGGCATAGGAACCGCCTAGTAATGACAGCTGATCGGCAAATGCTCCAACATCGATTGTGCGCAGTTCTGCTGACGGAAGGAATTGGTTCATGGGGTGATTGATGGGGGGTCTCACAGGAGCACCTGAATGATGAACTGGTGGAATAGAGGCGGACGATGTTAGTATGTTAGCTGTACGACTGGATTGTTTCCCAGCATTGCTGGAGGCACTAGAGGTGTGCCTGGAGATAAAGGCCCTTGTCCTGTGAATTGCTGAGGGGGGAACATTCAAGGTCCACCATAGTCTCCTTGATGGCAATCATATGCTTGCTATGGTGGCTCATAACTCGGATATCCTTCGGTTGTACCAGTCCTTGTCCATGATCCCGGTGTCATGTTGAATAGTGCAGGGGAGCCAAAGTGGGTAGTGCCTGGAAATGGTGCCGGTGGAGGAGAGCAACCATACCGTGGTAGTGGATGCAACCATGTCATTTGTTGCTCCCATCGTGCATCTTTGCTTCTTGTATTTGCTGCATCATTATCTGATAATCCCAAATTGCCATCTGGACATTGTTGCAAGCCAAACAGCCCACAAGGGGGAGCAATATTAGTTGTCTTTGGCGGAGATCTATTTGTCGACCTCATTTGTGCAGAAGATGGTAGTAAACAAATAACCATTTCATTTGTGATTTACAGTAAACTAGGGTTTTGTTGAGTATACTGAAGCTAGTAGTGACCTTTGGCACGATGAAGTTCTCTTATATCCATCTGTTGGTTGCCAAATGTGGTGCTTTACTGTAACTTCAATAAATGATACCTTGCTGAGAAAGAGTAACCATTATCCCACTCATCACACCTTTCTTTGTTATATACTCGAATAGACATACTAGGAACTTGGATTGCTGCTCACCCTTGTTTGGTCTATGACTGTAAAGGTTATAAGAGGGATGTGATATGATATATCCAAGAAGCCAACAAGAACTATATCAAGTTTGAAGGGGAGCATGACTAGGCAATTCATACTCAAAATGTGGAAATGTATGAAATGCAAGTATATTCAACAGTCACCCTGTCAGTCGAGTAGCATCAGTAATTGCTTCTTTTTGAGCAACTATTGTAAACTTCTTTGTCTGCTCAGGATTCATCCACTGATCAAGGATTGTTACTGACAAAGACATCCTACAAGCTCATCGGTTCTCTATGGTCATTGAGCAGATTGACATACAGTTAGAATACTTACCAATTTGTTGTATTTAGCTGATATATCCCTTGTTATCTGCAGCTCAAAGCTTGAGTGTAGGTATAAACTGTTCAATGTGACAATGGCAAAGTATATGATTAGGCCAATCACAGTAATTATTGCAGCACCTGATGAAAAGATGTAGAAGTTGATTGCAGTGATGACAAAACAAACCTTCTCTACTAATGATTTTTCCCAGATGAGGTGTGCCATTATTGGGTGGGATTTGACTGATATTATCCTAGTTTATAAAGAATACTAATTGGAAGGTGACTTTGTATTACCCCTCCTCTATAATTGGCAGGGTGCGATGTGGCTGTGAAAGTGATATGCTAACCTAAGTTAGCTCACTATGAAACAAATATTGCTGAGACTCACATCCAGCAACAAACCATACCATCTAAAACATCATCAAGATTTATCAGAACCAGGAGGATTTCGCTGATATGGTCAACACTCGCTGGAAACATGTATAATGCATTTTTGACAAAATGAAATGATTTGACCAGAACCAACTGAATGTGTAGTACCATCAATTCCACCCAATATCAATGAATGAATGGCTGATACACAATGGGTTTCTAACAGCTGCCAGCTGGGATCAATCTGAGCAATCATGACTTGACTACAGTAGGTGCAGCTGACTGGCCATCGCCAAGCTGTCAACTATTAATCTATGTATGGACATTATGGCTGGTACACCACCACCTGAAGATACTCCCAATAAAGTACCTATAGACCCACAGAAGACTGATCTCACCTTTACCTCTGATTGAATCAAGACAAAAGCTCATAGGGAGATAGTCAGAGTGGAAAAGGCTGGGTGGAAACTGTACAGGAAAGCAACTGCATAATACAATGAGCAATGCAAGTACTCAGATCAATAGAATCCATTTCTGTCTTCACACAACCATCTCCAGGCTGAATTGTTCAAACAGCCCATAAAGATATGGACAAATTCACATCTGAGGAATGGAGTAGGAAGCTTCCAAATTGCATCATCCTAATCAGTTGATGCCCTGTGAGAGCTTCTCTCTGAAGTTAATCTCTGCCTTGGCAATAATGGTTTTATTGAAGACGACTTACATATCTTTGGAACATTATACTACAGGGCTATTTTCAAATGTATCCAGTTTCTCTTAGCATATACCTGATTTCAGGTACACTTCAAGTTTGAACTGGTGTGCATTGCTTACGCTAAGTGTATTTGAATGTATAGTGAGATGACCTGAGGCAATTGGTGGTGGAATATACAAAATCAACTTGCTGGCAGCGCAACGATTGTGCAATTGATTTGTACATCAGATAACTCCCTGATGAGCTATTTTTTGGGCGATAAGCATGCCAGACCACTTTCTTTCACCAGTGATATTATTTGAATTGATATCTGCTGCTCATCTAAAATGTGTGCACAGGTTCTTGTTGGGCTGATCACATTTCACCAAAAAGATGCCAATACCATTGATGAAGTGTGGCAAAACACAGTTGGAACTGTAGTGTCTGACCTTAGGCCTCATGATATCACTGGGCTTGGCTTGAAATGGGATGATGCAGATGGATTCCTGCAACAGTGTAACCCCCTGTTGGTTGCCTGTGTCGGGGGTTGTCTGGAAAAAGCGATCGTTGCCCCTGACTCATATCATTCATAGTCAATCTATGATATTGCCATGGCTAAACAGATCTAGTGTGCAACCTTTCGACCATGTGCTTGCCCGACAGATCAGTATTTTCACCTGGAGCTGTAGAGTGAGAATAGTATTGATTCTGCGGACACTCTAGATCTCCGCACAATCAGCAACCAGTTCTGGCGGTATGCTCTTTGCAATGTCTATCAGCTTTGGCAGCGAGATCAGTTGTATCAGCCGTTCCTGGGATTGATTAAGCACTGATTGAATTGGCTGCTCAAATACGTATATTATAGAAATCAGAACAAACCATCTGACAACCGTGTTACATCAGTACCTCGATATCCAGGCCACGAGCACTTCTTTTAAATATTCGATTCATTGCAAAGTGGCACCAGGCATGATAAAGAAATCCATGCATTCATCAAAACATTAGCCGTCAATTGCCCTTCAAATCTGCCCAGCTCCAAGGATGACAGGTACACTACGGCAGAAACAGCCACCAATGTAATAGTAATGGGCATCCCACATGCATTTTGTGAATTTTCTCTCTGTGTTAGCGAAGAATCACAGTCTGATATATCCCTCAAAGCACTAGACGATGCAATGAAATGATTTTACGAGAATATGGGTAATTTCTGACAGCACAAAATGTTGATGTCTGTGCAGGCCTAAATCAATAACCTGTTGGCAAGAGAATCCTATCAGTTACTGGAACAAAAGATTCATAGGCATAGTACTGCAATGGAGGTCCTTGTGTATAGGGCTGGAAATGATTCCACAACAAACCAACGGCAAGTACTAGTCAGCCTAAATTGAGCCCGACAAGCTGGAACCAAATGGTCAGATGCTGATTGCCAGATGGCAACAGTGCAATTGGAGTGTAAAATCTATCAAGGGACACCTGTCAAATGAAAGCTTGTCAATGAATTATCCCAACATCATGAGCAACAACTCTTCCAGGAAGTCGAAACTAAGGCAACTGGTCCCTGAAGAATATTTGCCAAAACCCTGGCCCAAATAAAAACTGCTGCAGCTGAGGAGGCTCATGGGGTAGCACACATGACCCCTGACAAGCAAGTGCAATTTCAGATCGACCTATCCATTGTTGAGAGTGAAGCTGAAACCTTGGGCTTGGTTGATATGGAGCATGTCACAGACCAGCTGAGTAGAGAGATATATAACATTACTTGAAATATGCAGAAGTGGTTCAACAAGGAATTATCCGTCCGCTTGGTCATGTTTGATGCATGGTGAGAGACTGTGAATTTTCGGGAGCTCCAGAATATCAAAAAGTATTGCATCATGCATTTTGGATATCCAAAGATGCATCTTGTGAGCCATATATTGGAGTCAATTCAGTGAATGGAAGCTGGTCAGAATGTTACTACCGATATTTCTGAACAGCATCATGTTGCCAACATACAGAGGACATATCGATCGTCAAAAAAAGTTAATTATGTTTCACAGACGGTTGAGTACATTGAGATGTTTACCGGTTTGGGCAATATGGAGTAGACACTGTCTCGTTTTGAACCACATGGCTAGTACAATATTGACACTGCAAAGAATTGTAACCTACAGTCTGCTACCACTAAATGGTGAAGGACATGGAGAGTCTATCTAACACATATCCAGATAACTCACTGGAAGTCATTTTTCGGTGCTGTATTACAGCAGGTACATCATTCAAGAGAAACACATGTTTGCACACTGTGGAGAAGTATCAAATTAACCTCACCCCGAGATACACTAGAAGATTTCAGAATTCACAACATTGGTCATGTATTCTGCATGAAATTTGGAGAGAACTGGGAATAGGAAGTATGTTGATTTGTGCTTGGATATGATCAGAATGTACTCATTGACATTATATTCATAAAAACTGCAGAATGGGCTATTATATCACCATCAACGATTTTACAACCCCACATCAATTAAACGTCTGAGATTTGATAAGCAGGTAGATTGAATGAAAGCAAATGGAGCAATCTTGTGTGAAGCGCATAACATCTTGGTCCAGTATACGCAAAGTGAACAGAATGATCTTGATAATACCTTTCAACCATGAATTTCTTGTGTTCAGGTATTATACTTCAGCTGGACAATACGGAATCAGATTCCAGAATCTTAGGAGCTCCTGCCAGCTTACAATGCGATATTGTCCTTTTCTAAGAGGTGCAAGAATTGTAAACAATCGGTATTATGTCCCCAAGCATAAGAATATGTGGTAGTGATTCCAACAAAGTACAGAGATTTGCATGTTTGGGCTGATTGTATTGATGTGTTCGTCTGGGTTGTCAAACAGACTAATCAGATGCATATTGTATCCATTGGAGCAATAGTTAAACTGCCACATTTGTTGGGGGAGAATGCTGCATTGGGCAGCATCAATAGCATGTGGCGTGTAAATAATCATGTGAATCAAGTTACCTATTGGACAGCATAATAATTAGATTGCGAGATTCCAGTGAGTATCTGTGAGATAGTGTATCATATCATATGACTCAGTATAGACAATCTATATTATCTCGTCTGGGGAGTGCAACTCCAAGTGCACCACAATTGTTTTAATGGCAAATGTCCTGGTCCCAGCAGCTTCAATATTTTCCTAACTGACAAGCCTGATTTTATAGCACTCTGAAGAAAACTTCAAACTCTGTAGAATATTGTTCGATTTTATTCCAGTATTTCAGATGCAATGAAGAATATATCACAGTACTCTCA
>Ga0307515_10003291_pt1 | contig 34160 bp, 18 predicted proteins | sample 17_EM_MG_FD_194513 | JGI IMG/M metagenome (GOLD analysis project Ga0307515, IMG submission 194513) | Populus trichocarpa ectomycorrhiza microbial communities from riparian zone in the Pacific Northwest, United States - 17_EM | ecosystem: Host-associated > Plants > Roots > Unclassified | place...
TTTTAACCTCATTGACCAATTTTCCAACCATTTTCTGAGCGCTTCTGCCTCCTGTTATTTTTCTAACCTCCTTTGGCTATATATTTTTATATATATTTTATGGGGACCCAAAAATGGGTTACAACATTTATGAATATAGATATCTGGCTGACATTCGATCAAGACAAGGGTGAGTTAATTTGCTTCTTTTTTTTATTATTAATATTCAACTAATAAAATAATCTGAAAAATGGTTTCATAAATTTACTTTAAGCATTTCATCGGTCAAGTCACATAGTATGTCACTTATTCGATATTTATCCTACAAGATTTCACATATTAAATGTACTTGTTTTCTTTGGGAACAGGAAAACGGTATTTGGAATTCGGCTTGGTCACAAGTAAGGATCAATTTTTTATATACCTTATTAGGCAAAATTACTATAAATTAATAGAGATTTCACTTAATATTTTCTTTTCCTTAATAGGGGTTAATATAATCCATTCACCTTATTATTGCTACCGTATGATGTGTAAATTACAAAGTGTTTTGCGGAATTGTAATGATGAATTGAAAACTGCACATATATCCATAATTACTATTAACACACACACACACACACACACGAACTCCAATCAAATTAACTATTAATGGCTTTTGTCTTAAACATTTTTTAAAATAAATTTTATGATGGGTATATGCCGCATGTGGATGCACGGTGTCGAGAGTGTTAGGAAGTTACCATCTAGTTATTTGGTTCAAGTCTGCTAGAAAAACTCAAGTATACTGGTCTTATCAAATATTCTAAGGGTAAGGGACTGATTGTAGTTAGAAAAAGTATTAGGTGCCCCTAACCTGAGGTAAGCTGCATTTTGTGGTTTGAATGTGCTTTAAATGTGGTTTGAAGGTTTTGATGGGTTCCTAACCGGTAGTCTGTCTATGGCTTAAGGTAAAGATTCATTCATATGAATAAATATGGCTTTATGAAATTATTATAGGCTCGTGTGCCCAAACAAATTCTTATAGAAAGGATCTATGTAGGTGCCCTAATAGGGTTCATTTATCTTGGAAGGCGGAAGGGTTTTCCACAACTCGTGTGTTGTGGTGAAAAGTAGTTTTTTTTTTTAAGTGGTTTTCTTGAAAAGTGAATTATTTTTCAATGTTTGGTAGTGTTATGGAAAATAAATTAAAAAACATTTTTCAATATTTGGTTATGTTATAGAAAATTATCTGGAAAATAACTTATTAATGTTTTTTTTCAAGTTTGTTAAAATAATGAGGAACAAATCTTACAAATTAAAAAGTTGAATGAAAATTAAATTAAAAAAAAATCTAATTTTATAAATTATCTCAATATAATAAATAACAATCAAAATAATGAAGATTAAATCTAATAGAAAAAAAAATTAAAAGATAATTAGATTAATGATAAGTCATTCATCATTTCTCTTCTTCATCCTTCTACTTTATCTAATCCATTATTCCTGTAAAACACAATCTTAGGTTATGTTTGTGAAGAAAAATGGACAAGGAAAGGATGGATTCAGTGACGTTATTAAGAACTGGAGAGTTCTCTCTCATTCATATTTTAGTGTCAAACATATTCTCATTCATATTTTATGTTTTTAAGGTTTTTTTTCCTTATGGCCATGTTGTTTTTATTTGGCAGAAAATGGTCATTACATGACGGGCACCATCTCTTCAAATTTACTAAGCATCCTCACAGTTTTTCTCATTACGTTACTTCTCCTCATTGGCAAGTATTTTACGTTTCTTTTCTGGACTAATTGTGAAATATTAAATCTGTGCTTATCTTTTGCTTATTTCCATCAGTTTAGATGTTAAAAATAAGTCCTTAAAATTTAAATACTTCTTGTCGATTCCTAACTATTTCATTGTTTTAAATGCAAATCAACGTTTTATTATTTTTTGCCTCAAGTTATTATTTATTAACATTGTTATAGTCTTTTCAATTATAGATCATGATTTCAATGAAATGGAAAGAAAAGCTTTTAAACATACAAATTGGCCGAGTATTTTTAAAATGCTGTATGGTTCATTTTATTGTCTGTAAAAGCAAACGGATTAAAAAGAACATGAGCCAAAGTGTCCACTTGCTCATTCACACGCACACCATTACGCACTGTAAAATAAATGAAATATTTGTATAAATATTTTATTTTATTTTATTATGCTAAGTATTCATGAAAAAGTGTTGATATGGAAATCTAACGACAAACAATGTATCTGTTTTTAACATTGATTGGTTGTGTGATGTCTTTACACAGGGATTTATCGTGCACTTTTATTCCTTTCTGGTTTTCATGTCTCGTAATTTTACTGATCTGCAAATGGAGAAGAAGACATTTATCAATGTATGACAATATTGAAAAATTCTTGCAAAGTCATGATAATGATCTCATGCCTATAAGATACTCATATTCAGAGATTAAGAAGATAACAGCTGGATTTAGAGACAAGTTGGGTGAAGGAGGCTTTGGTTTGGTATATAAAGGAAAGCTTCGTAGTGGTCATTTTGTAGCAGTTAAAATATTAGGCAAGTCAAAAGCCAATGGACAAGATTTTATCAACAAAGTTGCCACAATTGGAAGAATCCACCATGTCAATGTCGTGCAACTCATAGGCTTCACAGTTGAGGGATCGAAGCGTGCTCTTATATATGAGTTTATGCCTAATGGGTCTCTTGAAAAGTACATTTTTTCCACGCAACGTAGCATCCCACTAAGCAATGAGAAAATATATGAGATTTCTCTTGGGGTGGCTCGTGGCATTGAATATCTACATCAAGGTTGTGATATGCAGATTTTGCATTTTGATATCAAGCCGCACAACATTTTGCTTGACGAAAAATTTGTTCCAAAAATATCAGATTTTGGACTAGCAAAATTGTACCCAACATCTAATAACACTGTGCCCCTCACTGCCGCTAGAGGAACGATAGGATACATGGCTCCTGAACTATTTTATAAAAATATTGGAGGTGTCTCTTACAAAGCAGATGTCTATAGTTTTGGGATGTTATTGATGGACATGGTAGGAAGAAGGAAGAACCTGAATGCATTGGCAAATCATTCAAGCCAATTTTACTTTCCTTCATGGGTTTATGAGCAAATTAGTGCAGGCAATGACATAGAAGTACAAGAAAATACCACAGAATATGAAAAGAAAACTACAAAGAAGATGATTATTGTGGCATTATGGTGTATACAGATGAAGCCTAATGATCGTCCCTCAATGTATAAAGTTGTAGAGATGCTTGAGGCAGATGTTGAATCCCTACAAATGCCTCCTAAGCCTTTTTTCACCCTACAACATATACAAGAAGATGATGATAAGGATAATCCAGCAAAGTTATCAGATCCACCGAATGATTGTATGGACTCTTCATATCAATTTGGTCGTTAATGATGAAAACACAACTATGTATTTATTAATATTGATAATAGGTTCACTAAGATATTAAACTTTATTGATTGTATCGATTTATTGGATACTGTTATCCATTTAGCTCCATGGAACTATTGGACTTGCTTGCAAGTTTTGTTATAAAATCTTCAATATTCTTTATTAGAGCTTCCACCTTCATCTAATGTTATTTTAACTACTTCCTTCCACTTATCTGAATTCCTTCCAATCCCATTCCCCATCTCTCTTTCCATGACTTTCCTTGTGCACCTTTCTATCTCTTTTTTAGTCGCAATCTTTTTTTCATTTACCTTTACTCTAACTCCTACATGCCAAGCATCAATGATATACTTGGCATTTGTCGATCAATCCATTGTGGCATTGACATCATTTTCATTCATCTATAGTTTTTTTTTTATTCTTTGTATAGATAAACTTACTTTTTAAAATGAAAATATTTTTTTCAGATAATATTTATGATATATACAGCCTTGCATAATTTGTTTTCCTTTTATTTTATCCAAACAATTTAATGTGTATGTCTTTTTCTATTATAGTTTGATTAAATAAAAAAAATGTTTGAATAAATAAAATTTAGCAAACACAATAGGATAAATGTCTTGTATAAACACACACACACACACACACTAGTAATGGGTTGAGGCTAAGCTGCGGGTTCAAATTTTTTATGTATAAAACAATATCTAAGGTGCTACAAGTATAGTTTAAAGAAATAAGAGAAATTAATAACTTATGTTATATCATTGAATGTGATTAATATGTTGGTTTTATTTTAATTAGATAATGAAAAATAAATAATGTTTTTTAAAAAATTCACAATACTTAGGGAAAAAATCTATAGAAGAACAAAATTGAATAAAAAAAGGAAAAAAGATTGGCCCAAGTCAATCCGAGATAGTGCAATAGACATGTAACCTATGTAATAAGAGGGGAGCAAACTTAGGTTAACCTGCAAAACACGTGGTCTAGGTCATGAGACCGAGATAACTTGACAGGCAAAAAAAAAACCACAAGGACAATGTAAAAGAAAACAAAAAAAAACATATGTTGAATAATAAAACTAGAAAAGAAAATAAGTAAAAAAAAAAATAGACTCGTGTTAACTTTTCAAACTCGTGACCCAGGTCATTAAATTAAAAGCATCATACATTAAAAAAAATAAAGAAGAATAACCCCCTGCAAATTAAACGTTGAAGAATAAAATGGGCAAAAAATTAACAACACAAAAGGATCTAGAATTTTAAACAAAATGGTAATTAAAATAATGATGGTTAAAATCAAAATAAAAGATAAATTAGAGGGCAACTAAAAATTTCTGATTGGATGGTTAAATTGAAAAAACAATAACTCAAATAAAAAGGAAAAAAACTAAAAATAATGACAAAATTGAAAAACAAATAATACACCATAAACTTGGATTGAATTGTGAAATTGAAAAGCAATAAAACGTTTTTGAAAAGGAGCAAGAAAGAAAAATTAAAAACCAAAAGAATAAAGATTAAATATAAAAAAATAATAGATTATAAATTAAAATTGAAGGACTAAATTGAAAAGAAACATAACTTTTACATTAAATCAAGGAAAAAATTTAAAAAAAAATAAAAGAAACAAGACCAAAGTAATAATATTAAAAAAAAAACTAATCTGCAATTTACAAAGGAAAAAAGAGAGAAAAAAAAAAAGAAAACAAATCACTCAACCACCACTGAACTGTGAGGAAAGGAACATCACCGCATATCCAATAACATAATGAAATGACAGGTTTGACTATCGAGACACTCCATAAGTGCACTCTCTTGCGTTAAAAAAAAAAAAAACTATTGCCCTTTGTTTTGGCATTTGTCATTAGCCTCTTTAGCACTGTTTATTTTTATGTTTGAAAAATATTTTTAAAAAAATTGAAAAAAAAAAATTGTTTTAAATTAATATTTTTTTAATATTTTTAGATATTTTAATGCGTGGATTTTAAAAATAATTTTTAAAAAAATAAAAAAATATTATTTTAATATATTTCTGAATAAAAAACTATTTTAAAAAACAATAACAATCATATTTCTAAGCATGCTAGATGATTTCACCCTGTGAAGGCAGATATCAGGTGCTTTTCTGGTGTTATGTTGCCCAGGGTAATGACTCTCATGCTTTCTTTAATGCCTCTGAGAATGGCCGCCCCACCTTGCCCTTCTCTCCTCTCTCTAATACATATATTCCTCTCATGCTATATATTCTTAACAACTTTGTTTGATTTTATATATAAATATTAACATATGTGGAGGAGGTGTGTTGGACTGTGGTTTTATGTGGCAGGAAGCACTTCAAAACTTGTTTTTCACCGACTTTTGATGTGAGCTTTTTGCTCCTGTGACTGTGATGCAAATCACCGACCACTACAGTGTACATAATAGTAGTCTATTTGTTTCTAATTTTTCGCTAAATCCCAAACCAAGTGTAATCAGTTTTATATATTTATTTATTCAAGATATTTTAAAAAAATTAATATCGTGAATGTTAAACATTATAAAGAAATTAAAAACATAATCTCAAAATATTATGCAGCCTTTCCCTTTTCAACATGCAATGATTTTTATTTATTATTACTAATATGGGTGTCCTAACTAGCTTATGCGTACCTCGACTTATCTCACGAGACCTGAAGTTAATAACCATGGAAGCTTCCAGTGATTTCAAGATGACTCAAACTCGTGATCATTGGGAAGCAAACACAAGACCTGATCAGTTAAGCTACCCCTCAAAGTTATGATTTTTTTTTCTTCATTCCGTTGAGGTTTTTTTATTTGTGATTTGGTCTTTTGTGACCAAATTAATAAGTAATTACTTCTAATTTATTAAAAAATGACTAGGATATTAAAAAAAAATACAAATGAAAACTAGGTGGCAATTTCAAGATTGACGTGAAAAGTAAGCTTTCATCTGTCTACTTTTCAATTGATGCCTTTCGATCCCTATAGTTTTTAAAAGTTCACTTTTATTCTAAAAATTTATTTTCTTTACTTTTCAATTCTTGATTTGAGAAAGAAAAGAGAAATTTTTTATTATTATGTTATGATATTTTAGATTTGATTTTTATTCTTATGGTTTGTTATTTTTTTCCTTAACACTTTTATAAAATTCTCATTGTTTTTTATTTCACCTATTAATACAAGTTTATAATGTGTTTTTTTTCTTATCAGTTTGATCTTTATTATTTAAATTTTTAATTTTTTGTTAATGTTTCTATTCTTTTCAATTTAAATTTCAAATTAAAAATTTATTGTTGCCCTTTGATTTATTTATATTTTTGCAATTTTAACTCTCATTCTCTTTATTTTTGTTTTTATTTTGGATTTTTTTATGTAGCTTTAACCCTCATAATTTTTATATTTATAATGATTCCATTCTGGTAATCCAAGTCACGGTTTGAAAAGTTAATAAGTTAATAGGGATTAAAATTATTGTTTTTTCAATATTGTCGTTTAATATTGTTTTTAGCTTTTTGTTGTTGTCTTATATTTTTTTTATATTATTAAATTAATTAAGATTTAACCTTTCAACTCTTGCATGGTAGTCTATATTAATCTAATAAATTTTTATTTTAATATTAAATAAAAATATTATTGAATTCATGGTTAAAATTTTCTCTTTCTTTTTAGACACATTCCCAATATCTAAATTGTTTTTTTTGTTGCGTTAAAATTATTTTTTGCTCCAACTCACGGTTGCTAAAGAAGATGGAGTTTACTTCAGGTACCATCACGCAAATATTGATCAGTTACAATTCCCATGGCAAGCAGGAAGGTTGAATTTAAATTAGAACATTGTACTGGATTGTTCATATTTTATGCATTTTATTGCATTTAATTAATAAAGTTGATGATGCTTTTATGGGACATAACTAGTAATGTTTCAAATCTCAACCGTTGATTTTGTATTTAATGACTTAAATTAGATGAGAGAAATAAAATATTAAGAAACTAAGTTATTTTAGTTTTTATCATGCACTAAAAATCTGAATTTAATGATTCAAATTCAATGAACCATAATGGTCATATTCCCGATTGAAATTCGTTTCTGTAGTATTCCCTAACTTATTTTACTGAAATAACATATGTAAATAATCTATATCATTGTGGGGTTACATCATTGATCAAATAATAGAATATTTTTTTATTATTATTAATATGGGTGTTCGGGTCAGATACGTATATACCTTTAATAAAAATAAATATTTAATAAGAATTAATAAAAATAAAATAATTGATTCATAAAAAAAATGAAAACAAAATATGTTGATTATATTAAAATTATGAGACAACAAAAACTTTATTTTATCATGGGTAGGGACACTCTTGCTGAAATAATAACCTCTATACAAAATGCGGACATGGATAGAAAAGGAACCGTTTGAATACCATCTACTAACGTCACCGAAAACATTATTAAAATATTTTTATGAGAAGTTTTTATTGAAAATGTGAGGAAACACAGGTAGGCAATTTTTTTTTTTTTTTTTGCTTTAACCCTACGACATAGAAGAAATAGGAAAGGACCATCTCGAACGAGTCTAAATTTAAAACGCATTGATTAATCTCAGGGTCCTAAAATTAATGACTATGTAAGATTTCAGTGGCCCTGAAATTTGTGAGACTCAAACTTGTGACCTCTACGAAGCAAATATAGAATCTGATCAGTTGAGCTATACCCCTCAAAGTTAATAATAGAGTATTCTTTACTATTATATTAATGGTTATTTTTTAAAGTATTTTTTATTTAAAAATATATTAAGATAATTTTTTTTTATTTTTAATATTAATGTATCAAAATAGTATAAAAATATTTTTTAAAAAATAATCTAAAATAAGAAAAAATTTAATTTTTAAAAAATACTGCCCCGACACAGTACAAAATGAGGTCTAATAAGAACATATCAATTAGTGGGCTAACTTTATACGAACTTTAATCCTTAGCCTCGAAAGCTACTTTTGGTTTTAACGAGTGAAATTTTTCCACCAATCCTATCATTTTTCAAGGTAAAATGTCCACACACTTAATAATCTTATCGTCAATGAGGACCGCAAGCAAATAAATCCCATCATACAGATTGTGAAAATATGAAAATTTTATTTGAAAATATATTAAAATAATATTTTTTTATTTTAAAAAAATTATTTTTAATATTAACACATTAAAATAATTTAAAAATATCAAAAATATTAATTTAAAATAAAAAATATAAAAAAAAATTTAATTTTTTTCAAAAGTACTCTTAAAACGTAAAAACAAACAGGACTGAAATTGTCATGATTTCATTTACACGGCTTAAGTAGCCGGTGGTGTTTAAAAGTGTGTTAACGGTATTTTTTAAAGTAATTTTTTAAAAATATATTAAAATAATATTTTTTATTTTTTAAAAATTATTTTTAATATAAAAAATAATTTAATTAAAAAAGTAAGAAATAATAATTTTTTTAAAAATACTTTTAAAATAAAAAACAATTAGTCTCCCTCGCCTCATCTTGACATCATTTTCGTGCAGAAATCTCACTTTCCAACAACACCCCCACCCGTCCCTCTCACCTCAATCCTAGGCTAGCTCTTCGTCATCAATGGCCGCCCCACTTTGTCCTTCTCTCTAACATTACAGCCCTCTGTCAACTCATCCACGTGTAGGATTTTGATTTCTTGGCCCTCTTTGGTCATCAAATGGTCGTGTGTTTGTTTGGACGTGGCCCTGTTTTATTTTCAGTATAAAATCTTCACAGGCCCGTGTGAAAAGGAAGGCAAACCCGGCTTTGCATACATATTTTTTTAATGCTTTAATGTTGATGGTATTCTTAGCAACTTTGTTTGATTTTATATATAAAATAATATTAAATATATAAAGAATGTTTTAAGTATTTTGAGTTAGGTAATTATATCACATCCAAACAAATTAAATTTGATAATTATACTAGATCTAAGTATATCAAACATGTCAGATTCAAGCGTTTTAAATCAGACAATCATATCAAATTCAAGTGAATTAGGTTTGATGTGGCTGTATCATTACTGGAACAAGGCAGCACATGTAAGGAAATTTTTTTGCTCTTCTTTTTTTTTCTCTCATCTCCTTGAAATCAATGCTAGTTAAGCCAAAATTCAAAGTTATCATTCTATTTATTTTTTTTATTGTGGTCCTTTTTTTTATTGATCTTTATTTGTTTTGGATTCTTTTTATTGGTCCTTATTTATTTAATTATTATATCAAATATGATATTCATTTTTTTATTGCTATTTTTTTTTGTCATTTTCTTAATTTGTTTCTTTTTTCAATTTTGTCACTTAAAATTTTATTTCATTTATTTTTTTATCAAATTTTGGTCCTTATTATTTTAATTGTTTTTTTATCCTGTAATTCTTTTTTTTTTAATTTTTCCCTCAACATTTTATCTCATTTATTTTTTTATCCAAATTTAGTCTTCATACTTTTAATTGTTCTTTTTTTTATCCTTTTTTATTATTTTTTTCAATTTTATCCATTGATATTTTATTTCATTTATTTTTTTTAATCCAATTTTAATCATCGTTATTTTAATTGCTTTTTTTCTATCCTTTTCTTATTTCATGAGGTTATTCCAAGCCGCGAGTTAGTAAATTTAACTTTGGTTGTTTCAGAATTTTTTCAATTTTTTTTTTTAATTTCATCTTTTGATATTAGGCTATTGAGTCTTGAGCTTTCTGATTTTTTATGTATTTTCTTTCTATGAAGTTATTTTGTATTGCGGGTTAATCAAGTTAACATAAGGTGACTCAGGGTTTTGTTTTTCAATTATTCATTTATTTATTTAACTTCAATCCTTTTTTCTAGGTTATTTAAAAAAAACAGTAATTTTTTTCATCTCAATCTCATGTCAAGGGTAGCAGGTTAGTAAAGTAAACCCAAGTTGACTCAGGTTTTTTCTTCAATATTTTTTTTATTTTTTTTTTTCAGTTTCATACTTTAAAAATAGATTATTAGGCCTTGAGTTTATTGGTTTTTTTTGCTCTTCATTATACCAGGTATTCCAATCTCATATATTTATCAAATTAATTCAAGTTAGCTTAGATTATCATCTCCTTAATATTTTTTTTACATTCAAAAAAGTTTAATTCAACCTGTGGGTATTGCAGGAAAAAAAAAATCTAGTAATATATGGAGTTGCTCATGTTTTTTGCTCTGGAAAAGTCGTGTTGTCTGCCCTTTAGTATATAAAAACAAGCCTAGCATGTGGATCATGTCTCTTTTCAATGGGTCAAATATGCATGCCCACGCGTCTAATTTTTTTAAAAAAAAATATTTCCTACGTGTTACATTTCAACTCATTCAAATAAACTATCTGGACTCATTACTTGATTTGTAGATTTGATAAATAGATTAAAAATATTATTAGTTGAATTTCAAATAATATTATTTTAATTTTTTTAATAATAAATTAAATTTTAATCATTTTATATTGAATTCCAATCTAATTTAATTTAAAATTCAAACTAGATAAGAGAGTTCTAGTTGAGAGATTTCTCAACTTGTTAATGTAAAAAATTTTACTCACAATTAAAAAAAACTCTTTCTAGTGTGTGTTGCTAATGGCTACATTTTTTTATTAAATAAAAAGTTTTGATCTGACCCGCCACTTTCTAATAGTCTAATATTATCTATATAAGAATTTGTAATATTCACACAAAATAAATATTTTGAGACTACATTGGTTAAACTCAAACCTGTGATATGTGGTAGTCACCCCCATTCATGGCATTTGAGTATAATTACCCGGAAATTTCAGACATTTTGTACGGTTTCTTCTAAGACAAGGGAGAAAGCTTGGCATGAACTTGAAACAATGGCGATGATAAGATGGAGACCAAAGAGTTAAGTTTTGGAAATAAATTCAGAAAGAAACCCAAATTAAAGAATCAAACAAACTAGGACCCCATGAACGAAAGTTCTCAAATAAAGTCGATCCATCACTTGCTGCCCTGAAGTTCTCTTGATTGTGATTTGAACTAGAAATTTATATCATTTGATTCTTAGAGTTTTCATGGGAGGTATTTTGCTTTCAAAATATACTACAAATTGCAACACTTCTCAAATCTCGGCTATGATATCCACTTTGTAATCATAGAGACCTTATTAAAAAACTTAAACTTTTAGGCTGAATTGGTTCTTTTACATGATATCAAAGTCTTGATAACTAATTAGTCACGAGTTTGAATCTCATTATCTCTTTTAATTTGATAAAAATTAAATATAATGTAATGTATGTCTATTCAAGTTTCAAGTTTAAAGAGTTTTTACTTGAAAAAAATATTAAAAAATAATATAAATTATATATTCGGATCCCACCTAATAGTTTAGATTTAAATCCGTTCATGACCATGGATCGTTTTCGTTTATAGTATTATCAACAAGCCTTCTTCTTAGTGATAGTCAACTCTTCCTTTTAAAAAAATGTCTCATATAAGAGATAGTCAATTTAATTTATATAACTTGCTATCATCTTAACTATTACTACTAACCTTCTAACATGGTAGAGTATTATCTATGGAAAAAATAAAAAATAACAAAGGTTCCCATTCAATTGCATTTCCAAAAGGTGATGTTGTTAGCTATTACTACTAACCCATTAAATTTCTTATTGAAACTCAATATTCTAGAGCACTCAAAAGCTAATTTATTTTAGTTTTTTAAATTTATACTAGGTTTTAAAAAATATATTTTAGAAGTTTTCCGTGATTTTCATTCACAAGTTTTTCAAATGAAAACAAAATCAACACTATAATATTTTTATTTTATATTCAAGCACTTTATAACAATGTAAAATATTGAAATTTTTATATATTTTCATATTTAGTTACTATCATAAATTTATTTATTTATTTTAAATCTAACATGAAAGATTTTTTTAGTCAACGAGTATAATTATGATTATTTTTAATCTGAATAAAATTAAATTAAAATTTTATACTTAAATTATCACAAATAAAAAATATTACAATTACCATTATAAATTATAGTTTTTTTTTTGCCAAGGATAGGATTTTGTTTCACAATTGGAATATTTATTTGACCTCTTAGTTATCAAAAAGAGTAACCCTTTCTTTGTTTTTTTTAATTATTTTTATATAACTCTAAGGGATTGGTTTTATGGATGTTCTCTTCTTTAATTTCTTGGATTTAAGTTTTAAAGCCAATATCTAATAGAATTTATTAATTTTTTTTAAGTCTTAAAGTCATTCGAAGAAAAGATTTTATCTCAATTTACATAAATTCGAGAATACCGCTTAATTACTGATTTTTTTCCAATTCACCCCTCAAAAAATTGTATGCATTAAATAGAAATCTCTTACATTAAATGAATTGTTTTCGCTAATGAATCCGAGACTTTGGATAAGAGTAGCATTACTCAATACTAAAAGGTATCCATGAGACTTTGGATTTGGACTATCCACGAAAGGCTAGAAATAGATTTTGGAGATCGGATTATCAACACATATTCAAGAGGAAAGGGATAATCTTATAAAATTGGATTAGATTTAGTTTACATTTTCAACAATTTCTCCACGTTAAAATTGTTGTACTAATCATGATGATGATATCCTTAAATTACATTCAATTGCCAAAAGATTTTCCAATTTATATATGACTAGATGGATGGCATATACTATGTTACAGGTTGGAATAAATTTATTTTTAATATAAAAAATATATATAGGTGTTGTTAGTGTTTTTTTAGTATATAAAAATTAAATTATATAAGAATTGATCTCACATAACCTGGTTAACTTGACCGATCTAAAGATAATTTGGATAAATAGTAAAAATATAGTTTGCAATAAAAAAAAATTTAAGATGACATCTTTCAAAAAATATATTAAAACAATAACATATTGTATTAACTTAAGTCAACCCAAGTTAACCTGTTATATCTACGATCCAGGTTATGAGGTCATGATAAACTAATATAAATTAAATTAAAATAAATTATGAAACTTAATCCTTAATCGATTCAATGTTAAATGATGAAATTAAAAAAATCAATTAAAAAAATTAAAAAAAAATTACTCAAATTAACCTAAGTTAACTAACGAAATCCACGATCCCGTTTATGAGACCAGGATAACCCTGATGAAAGTAAATTGAAATAAACTATGAAGCCTAATTCTTAATCAACTCAATATTAATGAAGGATAAAATTCAATTAAAAAACACACACACAAAAGAACAATTTGATTCAACTCGAGTTAACCCATCAAACTCATAAACCGGGTTATGAAACTGAGATAACCTCATAAAAGGTAAATTAAGAAATGACCCGAGTCAACCCAGGTTAACCCGCTAAACCCGCGACTTAGGTCATGAAAGTGGGATAACCCCATAGAAACCAAATCAAAACAAATTATGAAGTTTAATTCCTAATAAACCCACTTTTGAATGATGAAATTGGAAAAAATTCAATATAAAAAAAGGACACAATAAAATGACGTAAGTCTACCCGAGTTAACTCACAAAACTCATGATTTGGGTCATGAGATTGTGATAACTTCTTAGAAAGTAAACCAAACCAAAATAAATCATAAAACTTAATTATTAATTAACTCAATATTGAATGATGATATTGAAAAAAATACCAATTAAAAACAAAGAAAAAAAATCGAGTCAACCAAGTTAACTTACTAAACTTACGATATGAGTCATGAAACTAAAATAACCACATAGAAAGCAAGCCATAACAAATCATAAAACTTGATTTCAATAAATCAAATATTAAAGGATAATATATATATATATATATATATATATATATATATATATATTAAAAAAATACTGAAAAGAATAGTATTTTGTTTGAGGCGCACCATAAAATCACCATTTTTTTAATTAATAACGAGATGGCATGTCCGTGCGCTGCCGCGGGCTTATAAAACAAATGTACTTGATAGTGTTATAATTGCGAACCAACGCTAGATAAGTAATAAAAACTAAAGGTATGATGGAGCCAATATTTCATGACGGAAAAAAAAAATTGTGTTGGTGATCAAAAACTTAGAGACTTAACAAAATGATTTGTAGCAATCCACAGTATTTTGTGAGAAAAGATACAGTGCTTTCACCACATGATTTAGCTTTTCTGTTAATAAAAAGCAAAAAAAATTACAAAGTTAAATTCTCTATTAACTTAATATTAAAAAAAACCAACAAAAATAATTTTGGAAGGAAAAAAACCCATGAGGAAAAATGTTTTAGCAATTGAAAATGTTTTGTGAGGAAAACTACAGTGTTTTCTCTAATAAAATCGACAAAGATAATTTTAGAAAAAATCATAAAAAAAAATAATTTAGAGAAATACTGTAGCAAATCACAATGTTTTATGAGAAAAGCTACAACGCTTTTCCCCATGTGATTTAGCTTTATTGTAATTATAATTCTTAACCAATTCAATATTAAAAAAAAAATCAACAAAGATAATTTTGGAAAAAATCATGGGAAAACACTGCAACAATTCACAGTGTTTTTTAAAAAAAATTACAAAGCTAAATTTTCAATAAGCTCAATATTAAAAAAATAAAAACGATAGAGACAATTTTAGAAAAAAAATGCCAAAAAAAAATCATGTTGGAAACACTGTAACAATTCATAGTGTTTTATGATGAAAGCTACAGTGCTTCCCAACATGATTTAGCCTTATTTGTAATGACTTGTAATTATAATTTTCAACCAGCTCAATATTAAAAAAAAAATTGACAAAGATAATTTTAAAAAAATTATAAGAAAAAAAAACTCATGTTGAGAGACACTCTAGCAATTCATAGTGTTTTGTGAAGAAAGCTACAATGCTTTCCCCACATGATTAAACTTTATTACAAAGTTAAATTCTAACCAGCTCAATATTAAAAAAATAAAATCGACAAAGATAATTTTGGAAAAAAATATTACAAAAAAAAAAACACAAAAGAAACTGGAAAAACACTATGACAATTCACAGTAATTTGCGAGGAAAGTTACAATGTTTTTTTTCACATATTGTAACTATAATTTTTAACCAGCTCAATATTAAAAAATAAAATTGAAAAAGATAATTTTGAAGAAAATCATCAAAAAACAAAAAAAAACCATGCGGAGAAACACTGTAGCAATCAATAATGTTTTAAAGAAAAAAATTACAAAATTAAATTCTCAATCAGTTCAATATTAAAAAAAATAAAATTAACAAATAAAATTTTGAAAAATAAAATAGAAAAATCATATGGGAAAACACCGTAGCAATCCACGGTATTTTAAAGGAAAAAAAATTACAAAGCTAAATTTTTAACCAGCTCAATATTAAAAAAGTAAAATCGACAAAGATAATTTTTTAAAAAAAAAACAAAAAAAAGGGGGAAAGTTGGAAAAAAAAATAATTTTGGAAAAAAAAGAAAAAAGAAACTAAAAAAAAAAAGAAAAAAAGGGGAAAGTTGGGAAAAAAAAAGAAAAAGTGAAAAAAAAGATGAAAAAAAACGAAAAGGTAAAAAAGAAAAAGAAAAAATGCATTATAAATTATTATTATAATTCACAGTGCAATATAAATAAATAATAAATTTTCCATACCCTTTAGTTTATTGCTGAATAATTAATGTTAGCTTTTACAAAAGCCAAGCCTAACATCTCTTCACTTCACTTTATAGCTTGTCTTGTGTGCGTAATATTTCATGATTTTTTTCCCCATCCTATGTTTTCTTTGGTCTGAATCAAACTAGCCTAAAGAATAACAATTTTAAAAGGCAAGAGATCAAATTGTCTAATGGTTTAAACAGTTCCGAAGTTCCTCCCTAACATCTTCAATCTAATTTTGGTACAATATTTGTATCACCTTTTGAATTTGGATGTTTCATATTTTTCTTGCAATTTTCTCCATTTATTTATTTATTCTAATCTTGTTGAACCTATTGCTTATCATATTCTACATAATAAAACCCTTGTTTCTGTCTAGCTAAGTTGTTGTCTTGAATTAATTCAAAATAAAATTATATTAAAATTAAAAAAATTAAATTAAGTTTTGATCAGGTCGACCGAATTATAAATTAATTCAGCAGGTGAACTATATCAAATAAGATCATCTCTATTTTATTAATTTTTTAAAACTTAATTTTAATCGATTATCATATTATATTTCAATAACCTGCAAAGCTAGATCGTGTTTACCAACGTTGCGAGCATCCAAATGCCCTGTACTCTAAATTATGACGTCATAAATTATGGGTCTTAGAAGCTAACAGATTAAACAATCACTCCCCCCTCTCTATTTGGACTTGCTTGAAATATTCCATATTTCAAATACATAGTCATCGGGCGTGTGTGCGTGCGCGCCCACACACTCACACGATGACTATATATATATATTAAAAAAAAACAGTTATTCCATATATTATCACATTTAATAATGCCAAAATGATAATCTTTCCTCGAATAGCTATCTTAATTAATGAACCTTCCAAAATCTTCAAAATTGCCAACCTTCTTTAAAAAATAAAAGGACTTATTTGATCCAAAACTAACCTATATATTTAATTGCATCTCATTAAGATTTCAATTGCATGAATTAATTCTTGAAATACATTACTTAAAATTGCAATTAACATTCCTCTTAAGCTAATTAAGCTACTTTTAGAAATAGAATAAAGAAAAAGAGATTGAATTTACAAAGAAGCTCAAAAATAAAAATTTTCATAAATATATAAATTTGATATATTCTTATATTAAATAATATAACAGATCTATTATATAGTTACTAAATTTGGCTTAGCTTAATAAAATTATTTAAGAAAATCATAACACAGAGCTTAATATAGGTCAAGATTAAAATTAAATAAGAAAAAATATTTATTTAATTAAATTAAATTATTTTAACAAGTTGAATTATGATTTAGTTGATGTAGTTATTAACTAAATCAACATTAAGAATTTTAAAAATGATATTTTCTTGATAAAAAGATAATTGCCTTAGATTGATGGGTAACTCTTGATTTAATAGAATGATTTTTTTTTTTGCTTTATAATAAAATAACTTATCATGATATGAAAAATTTGCTGAAAGATATCTGATAATAAAATCAAAAGTAAAATATTTTCTTTTCTTACAAAAAAATAAAACCTCAAAGTCTGTCCAAATTCCTCAATAAAGAAGAAATTAGCACACCATTTGTGCCTCTTGTTACAGGAACACGTCTCTTCTATGCTCTCTGCTTTATTCCTCCCACTCCTCTTCTTTCTGCGCCCCCACAGTAGCCCTTTTTAACTCTCTCTCTCTCTCTCTCTATCTCGCTCTGAGCTCAGTATAGTATAAGAACTTGCTTCTTATAACTAATTTCATTCCTTTCATCCCCACATGATCAAGAAGTTATCTTCCTCATTTGTCTGACTTTTTTCTGTGAAAAAAAATACTGGGTTTGTAAGTTTTTGTTGAATCATTTGGCTGGAAGATTAAACCTTTGAAGAAAAAGTACTTATAAAGATTGAGTTCGGATTGTGGCCTGAATTTTTTTTGGCAGGTACTTTTGTGATACAGTGATAGCGTATATACAAGTTGTGTAGTGTATTTCAGACAAATCTTCCACTTTTTTGGAGAAGATTTGCTGTTTCATTAAAGGTATGATACTGGTAACATTTTTTTTTGTTCTGTTTGGTTGCTGAGAAAATTCTAGGAAAAGAAAATGAAGAAACAATTCTAGAAGACTCTGATGTTCATTTCTTATTGTTGTTATGATTTTTTTTTCTTTTTTTCTTTTTGATGATAATGTTTGAATTTTCTGTTTAGCATTTTTTTAATTTATTTTCTTCTGTGTATGAGAAAGTGCAATTTTTAGTTTACTTTTTTCTTATTTTCAGCTGTTTGTGAGAGCTGAAGTGCATAAAGCTAGGATTTTTGGATCTGGGTTTTGTTCTTTTTGAACAATTTTTGGTGGATATGCTTTGTGTTTGCTTATGGAGAGTTGAATGGATATTGAAAAAGTTTAGACTTTTTCTTAAACGAATTATGTTATTTTAATCATAATTAGTCCATGATGCTTTCTTTATTCTTTTTACCTTTATTTTATAATCATGTTTAGACCATGTTATTCTTTATTCTATTATTTTCTTTTCTACTTAGATGACAAATGCTTTTCGATTCTTTCTTGTTTATACTGAATATAGAAAAGTAAAAAGATTTTGCATGTTTTGTGTCTTTAATCTATGTGGAAGTTTATGGGACCTTACAGTTATTATGTTCTTGATTATTGATGAAGATTTCTGAGAATAGATTGTAATAAAAAACGAGAAAACTTCTCAACTACAAGCAAAGAATTTCTGATTTTACATCTCAAGAAACTTTGTGAATGGTCTACAAGTCCTTAGGAAGGATTTCTGCAACGATTCTTTTCCTTTTCGCTAATACCTTAAACTTAAGGTTTGTATATTGTTTAGTTTGGCATTCCTTGTGAAGTAATCTTGACCTATTGTTAGATGTATGACAATATCCTGAAACAACACTTGGCCGGTTTATAAATTTGGATATATTTGGATTAGTTTCATACACAACCATCATAGAATTAATATTTATTGTAAATGCTGAATAACCCCCCCCCCCCCCTTTATTTCTTTTTTTGGTTCTGATGAACCCTTTCTACATTTCATTTAAATTGTTTTTGGTGTTCACTTGCAATATACACTTACCTTGTTTGTTTCTTTATTTTCTTGCAGATCTTCTAGCAAGACTTTATTTTCACTCAGCAGAAACCATAAATAACTTATGGCTTCACCAGATGTCGATTCTCCTTGGCTCTGTGCTGCTAATGAATCTTTTGGTGGATGTTTCAATATGCAAATAGAGGAGATCAAATCAGCCAATGTTTTAAATGTGCTGGAAGCTCCCTCATCTTCTATGTCTGATACCTGTAATATCCCCAAGCCACCACCTTATCCTAATAAAACATCTAAAGCAGCCAACAATTGTAAAAGGATTTTAGAGACTTGCTCTGTGCCACGGGAAATTAAAGATACATGGGACAGGCTATTCAAGGAAGCATATGGTGTAGATGTCTACATTATCACTGATAGCAAATCATATATTCCAGCTCATTGCAATGTTCTGGTAAGTTAATTAGACTTCCCGAACATATCTGCTTGCTTGGAAGTATCATTGTTTGCATCGAAGATAACTGCTTGAGTCAAGGAATTTTGTTTGTTTCTCTAAATATGAAAGATAAAATGGGTGATTGCTTTCAAAAGGTTTCTTTCTTTAAATCTGATGCATCCATAGGGGTGTTTCAATATTGGTGCCTCCCGAATATAAAATGATGTGCCGTTGCAAGTTTTCTTTTCTAAATTGAGACGAAGAAAGGGCAGTACAAATAACAACATTCATAATCTTTTTCCTGAAGTTGAATTATTATCATTAAAAAATTTAGGGCCAATGGGGTGGCTGAAAGTTTACAGCTGTAACTTTTCCTTTTTCAGAGTATTTCATCACCTGTGCTAGGGAATATCCTGCAGCGTTCGAAAGTTAAAGATGGTATTAGATACATCAAAATTCTTGGTGTACCTTGTGAAGCCGTCTACATGTTCATCCGGTTTTTGTACTCATCCTGGTATATTTGAGTATCCTTTACCGTGTATTCATCATCATTAATTTTCTTTGGTACTGTATCACAGGTGCAATAGAAAATGTTGTGTATTCTTTTTAAATGCTTCTTGTTACTTTTTGTTGGGAGCGGATGGCTATGAAAATGTTTCCCTTTCAGTTTTCTGTATAATTTTTTCATTATTCCAAGGTGGTCAGATTTAAATAAAGATATTCATTCTTGACATCCTAGTGCAGCTATGAAGAGGATGAGATGAAGAAGTTCGTTCTCCATCTGATGGTTTTATCACACTCATACTCAATCCCATCACTGAAAAGAGTTTGTATAGACTTTCTGGAGCAGGATTATCTGACCAAGGAAAATGTGATAGACGTGCTTCAGTTAGCAAGGAGCTGCAATGCACCACGACTCTCCTTCATTTGTGTTCGTATGGTTGTGAAGGACTTGAAAACTATATCATCAACTGAAGGTTGGAAAGTTATGAAGCGTGCTAACCCTGCCCTCGAACAAGAGCTTGTAGAATCTGTTGTTGAAGCAGATTCGGTAAGTCAGTTCCTGATCTTTGTTGCAAACAATGAATAGAATGTGCAGCTAGTCATTTAAAGGCTGTTGAGAATTACATGCAATCAGAGTTATTTTCACATGTTTAGACTTTAGATGACGGGCTATAAAGCAAGCACATGCAAGGTTCTTGTTTCTTTTATTTTTATACTCCCACATCAAGGTGAGGAAGTAGCAACTAGTGAATCTTCACATGCATAATTTAAGCATTAAAATTGGAATCCTGTAAATTTAGCTTTTTGGGAAACATTGACACTAACCACTGGTACATGATGGATGGCCCTTTGAGAACAAGTTGTCTAAGACACAAAAATTGCTTCTCAGTGGAATGCTTTCTGGTGCCAATCAGGAAAAGGTTTTTCATCCTAGTCTGTAGTGATGGTTTAGCTGAGCTTCATGTTTCTCAGTGGAATATCTACTTGGTTATGTTTGAATCTAGTAACATGTTTCCTCAGTGGAATGACTACTTGGTTATCTTGACTAAGGTCTCCTGCTCTTGTATTTTTTAAGCCTTAAATCCTATTATGCGTGAGAATCCTGTTATTCTAGATAGTCAAATGAATGTTTGTAAACCAATTGCCTTTTGATTTGGAAAGGAAGCTGTCCAAATTATACTTGCTATCATGGATTTACTGTAGCAATTGGTTGGTCTTGCTGTTACTGTTGACTTCTGGACCCTTATTTCTTCATTTTCTTTTCCTCAAGTCAATATTCATATCCAGAGTTATGATTTTTAGTACATGATTCAATGTTACATATCTGGTACAGGCTGTAGTCTTTTCCTTGGTTCAATTTCCCACATGATGGAATCTGAGTTTCACTTCTTTTCAGAGAAAACAAGAGAGGTTGAGGAAAATAGAAGAGAGGAAAGTGTACTTGCAACTGTATGAAGCAATGGAGGCTCTCCTTCACATATGCAGGGACGGGTGTAGGACAATTGGACCTAGTGACAAAATGCTTAAAGGAAGCCAAGTTCCCTGCAACTTTCCTGCTTGCAAAGGACTTGAGTCCTTGGTTCGTCATTTCTCTAATTGTAAGACTCGGGTTCCCAGGGGCTGTGTTCACTGCAAACGCATGTGGCAGCTTCTTGAACTGCATTCTCGCATGTGCAACGACCCAGATTACTGCAAGGTCCCGCTTTGTAGGTGAGAATGGAACTTCCATGTATTATCTTGCCTCTATGCCTATATTTTCAGGGTTTCAAAATCCATTTAAGTGAATATGAAACTTGAACAAAAGGGAAAATTAGAAACTAAAAGAGGACAACTAAAGAGTTCAAAAACCATTTATACTTGCCACAATGCTATCTCATTTATTATGGAATTTGAGTGGCCAAATATGTCCTCCAATGTGTTATTACACAAGAAATTGTTTCAAGGCATGGAAATATATGAGATTGAGCTGGATTAGTCCGAGTTTCTGCATTGTAGTTGTGAAACAGTACCATGGACTAGTAGTTGAATCAATCCCATCAGTCTCATTTGTTCTGTGTTTTTAGTTTTATCACTATACTGAAGGTTAGATTATACATCCTTCTTGCTTGATTTAAGCCACAGCCTTGAGCTGATATGTTCTTAGACTTGTCAGTAATTAAGGTTGACAAGTTTAAAGCATATGCTGCAGTATCATAATGATGTGCTCTTTGCTTGTTGATAGGCATTTCAAGGAAAAAATGCAGCAGCAAACGAAGAAAGACGAAGCTAAGTGGAAACTGCTGGTCAGCAAAGTAATAGCAGCAAAGAACGCATTGGGGCCATTCTCAGCTCGCCCTGTAGATTTATTCTGACCCCATTACTTCTCTCAAACCTTGTATCCTCATCACAATATGCCATTCAACAAACCCGCGCCATTGTTTAAAGTTTTAGAATTGCAATGGAGGCTTTGTAAAAGTTTTATTTTAGCTCGTGTATTTTTCAAAAAATTATTTCAGTCCCTATATTTAGTTTTTTATTTACAACTTTAATTTGTGGTTTCAATTGAATGTGAAAGTTACCACCTAAACAAACACTCTATGAGGTCAAAATTATGTTTTACTCTAATCCAATCACTTTATAATTTTATAGGAGTGTTAATGAAAATTAGCGTGAAACTTAGGTAATGTAGTGAGATGTAGTCAAAATTGAGTTTTACTCTAATCCAATCACTTTATGATTTTGGAGCAGTCTCACCAAAAATTTTCTTGTGAAACTTTGATTATAAAAAACTATAATTTATAATTTTTTTAAATTTTATCTTTTTGAATTATAATTTTAAAAGCCAAACATATTATTTCATATCTATCAAAAAACAATATGGTGTATTAAAAGCGTAGTTATAGCTCAGGTGATCAGGTTTTTTAAAAAGATATCATTATAGTTTTTATTTAAAAAAAATTGATCCGGTAGAATTTAAATCGTGTTTAGTTTGGTAAATTAAGTCATTTAGATTATTTTCAAAACCTGAAAAAATTAAAGCTTAATTAAGTTCAAATTAAAACTGAATTAAGATTAGAGTCTGTTTGTTTTACGGAAAGTAGTTTTCTGGCACTTTCCAAACTTTCTTGTATTTGTTTGTCATTAGAAAAACTGGTCAACGAAAAACACTTTCCAGTCAAAGAAAAATTTGTCTTGATTTCCAGGAAAGTGTTTTTTTTATTTTGAGCGGAAAATACTTTTCAGAAATTGTGAATAATTTAGAAATGTTATATTATTTACTGATTATATCATTTATCTATCAAATTTTGTCCTCATTCTTTTGATTGTTACTTATTTTATTTGAAATAATTGATGATATTGTAATTATTATTATTTTAATTTCATCATCTTTTAATTTTTTTATCTATTAGATTTGATCTCTATTATTTTGATTATTATTTATTTTATTTGAGATAATTTATGAAATTAGATTTTTTTTTAATTTTATTTTCATTCAACTTTTTAATTTGTAAGATTTGTCTCTTATTATTTAATAAACTTGAAAAAAAATATTAATATTAATAAGTTATTTTTCATCACATAACCAAACATTAGAAAATGTTTTTTAATTTATTTTTCATGATATTATCAAATATTAAAAAATAATTTATATTTTTTAAAAAAATATTTACCAGAAAAAAAACGAACAGCATTATAATTGAATAGAGTATTTGCCGAGTAAATTTATCGAACAGGATTAATAACTGATACTAATACAAGGACAAAGGGTTTTCCACTGACTGCTCTTAGCAGATTCCAACTGAATATTTAGAAATATTCCCCAAGAAATTCCCCTGGTGAATCATCTGGTCAAACTCCCAGCATTCAGATAATCCAGTCAACTGCTGAGTACAAGCAGCCATCTATATGGTTCCTTAATTCACTCCAAATTAAGAATCCAAAACCTTCTGCTCAATCTTGAATCATGAGACCACTGAGAAAATCACTCCTTGAACCTAACCCTAAATCATCATCACTCCACAAAGCCCTTTCATCACAGTTCACTTACTCTCTTGATCGGCCTCCAGCACCAAAACCCCACTTCAATGAGACCACCAACACCCACTTTCCATTTTCAAGAAACCAACAAAAACATCACTCCAACAATGGACAAACCAATACCCTCTTGTTCAATTCACTACACAAACTAAAACCCACTTCAAGTACTTTGTTGTCTAGCCAAACGAGGTTGTTTTCATGTTCAAGTTCGTTTTTTTCGCTTTCAAGATCTCATTTTGGCAAAGAACCCGTCTTTAAAGTTATATTTCATGATCCAATCTCTAGTAAATTCATTCAAAGAAGGGCCTTTTCAAGTGAAAATCCAAACCCGGAAAATGCTGTGTCAGGGGAGAACTCACAGCCGATTGATGCAGGGTCTTCTATGAGAAAACCAATTAGTTTGTGGCCTGGAATGTACCATTCTCCTGTGTCTAATGCCTTATGGGAAGCAAGATCAAGGATTTTTGAGGAGCCTAATGATTCTGGGACTTCAGAGACTGAATTGGTTGCGAAAAGTCCATCAAAGAGCAGGACTAGCATTTGTTATAAGTTTTCTTCTGATTTTATACTTAGAGAGCAGTATAGGAATCCATGGAATAAGATTAGAATGGGGAAGTTGGTTGAAGATCTTGATGCTCTTGCTGGAACCATTTCCTATAAGGTACATAGGATTTTGATTTTGTGTTTGCTTAAAGTTTGATAGGTAATGTTTGAGATAGGTTTGAACCATTCCCAGTAGCTGATATGATCTAGAGTTTCGTTTCTTTTTGCCTATTGAGTTTATATTTGGTTTTCTGTTTTGACCAATATTTCACTTGTGGACCAGCATTGCTGCAATGATGATGGCTCAACTAGGCCTTTGCTATTGGTCACTGCTTCTGTTGATAGGATAGTTTTGAAAAAACCAATCCTTGTTGATGCTGATTTGACTATAGTTGGTGCTGTTACATGGGTTGGGAGGTCATCCATGGAGATTCAGATGGAAGTGATTCAGCCCACTGAAGGTACTCTAGTAATAAATGGTGTTTCTTTTGTTCTTTCCTCTACAATCTCGGCTGTGATTTGATTGTAGATTACTAGATCTCATGTATAATTTATTGTGTGCATGTCCCTGCTCTTCATACTTCACTTCATTTCGATACGAGTGTTTATCAGCAGAGAAGATGGAACTAGAAATGAGTTACAATCCTAGCATGAAAGGTATAATTTGTGGAGGAACTTGTGGGAGCTGAATGTACCCATTCTGCTGATGAAAGCTTTGCAGCGGGAAATAACTGGTGTTCTTTCATATTGCTTTTTGAGGTCCATGCATTAAGGTCCAAATTATAGGCTATCAATGCAATGTTCTGCTGGCAAAGAGAGTTTACTGCAAGTCGAATCAGCTTAAAAGTGGTCGTAGGTTTTGCTTGTTAATATTGAATTCATAAAGTCCAAAGTACTTGTCCACACTTTCAAAAGCAGTTCTTCTGCAGAATTTTTTACTGAGTTGATTCTTTCCCCTTTTTTTCCTAACCCTGTGTTGCAAAGGTTGATTTTTGTTTGGGGAACTTTATGTGAAGGGACCCTAGATTTTCTTGTTTGTTGGCTTTGAAAAATATCCTCTTTATTGAAGCATTTTTCCTTTCCCATGCACTTTTAGGATGGAAAAGCAGCTTGCCCTTTTTATTTTAGATTATGGCATTTTTCATTTCTGTAAAACAAGTGTGCTCTTCCCAGTACTTCTATGTAAGCATTAAATATGTTGCTTTGCGCCTAATAATATTCTCAGAAAAATCCCATCCTTGCCAGTAAGCACAAATCAACGTCTAGTTAATTTGCATTTAATCTCATACGAACATTGTTGGCCTTCCAATAATAGCATCTTTTAGTGATGTACTGCTATCACAGGCTGCTTTTCAAGTTCAATCCACTTGATGTTTTCTTACTCGTATCTTTTTCAAAAAGTTCTGAGTACAATTCTTGGAAGTGATTTTTAATGGGAACTTGTTTATCAGGGGCCACCAATCCATCAGATGCAGTTGCTCTTGTAGCAAATTTCACATTTGTCGCTCGTGATGCAAAGACAGGAAAATCAGCTCTTGTTAACCAGATCTCACCTGAAACTGATAAAGAGAAATTGCTTTGGGAAGAAGCAGAAGAAAGAAACAAGATGAGGAAAAAGAAGAAAGCGGAAAAGAAAAGGGATTCTGAGAATGAGGATATGGAAAGGCTCAATGCATTGTTGTCTGAAGGGAGGGTTTTCATTGACATGCCAGCATTGGCAGACAGAGATAGCATTCTTATACAAGATACTCGTCATGAGAACACTTTTATTTGTCAGCCACAGCAAAGGAACATTCATGGTCGTATTTTTGGAGGGTTTTTGATGCGCAAGGCATTTGAACTGGCCTTCTCGAATGCTTATGCATTTGCTGGTGCAGCACCACTCTTTGTTGAAGTTGATCATGTTGATTTCTTCAGACCTGTAAGTACCAACCCCTCTGCTTAGTTATATCTTTCACACAATGTGGAACAACTATTTACAACCACCTTTTGGAACAGATTTAGAACTCAATTTCCTGGATCTTTGGAGGGCATTTCACTTTCTTTGATTTCTTACAGCTATCTTTGGCCAGGGACATGGCATTGTAGGAGAACATTATCAGCGTTTGCGGTGTTTATAAGTGCTGATGAAGTTAGATTTAGGAGCTCCTAAAATAGGAAGATATTTCAACAAAAAAAACTGCTTCAGTATACCTCTTTCAGCTTTTCATGTCCATGAAGATTGAATAGTTGGACAAGCAATTCTGTGAACTTTATATTTTAAGCTTATGGGATTCCATAATTCCTTTCGCTGATGCAGGTGGATGTTGGAAATTTCCTTCGCTTGAAGTCTTGCATTTTGTACACAGAAGTCGAGAACCCAGCTGAACCTCTGATTAACGTGGAAGTTGTTGCTCATGTTACAAGGCCTGAGCTAAGGTCTAGCGAGGTGAGTATCTGAATTCCTCACGTTTCTTTGTTATAGTTCCGCAGTTCGCTCCTCCCCATAGTGTGACCAAAAATAAAAGAAACTTGAGAGTGTTTTGCTATTTGTTGTAAAAAAACATTTTGCTGTTAGATAAAAAGGGAACACTCAATTTTGGTGTTAACAAATGGAAGTCAGCAATGATGAAAGAACTTGTATGGGTGCAAGAGGAACCCTCGCTAAATGTTTTTTCAGTGGTGTAAACCTATCGAAAACAGTCATTTACTGCTCACAATCGCAAACATATAACTGAATGGATGGTTTAGTACATAATATGTAATTCCAACTCCTTTTCATTTTCTATTCTGAGCTAAAATGGCTAGAATACATATTAATTTATCATTTTTTTTCCTTGTATGCCACATGATTTGAACAGGTATCAAACAAATTCTGCTTTACATTCACTGTCCTTCATGAGGCCATTAAAGATGGATTGAGGATTCGGAATGTTGTTCCAGCTACGGAAGAAGAAGCACGTCGAGTTCTTGAACGCATGGATTCTGAAAACTCCCAGATTGCAAAATCGTGAAATAAATCTCCCTGTTGTCTGGAAAAGAAGCAGAGGGGGGTGAAAATGGCGGCAGTCTTCCTCTTTTTTTGGTAGGCTTGGATAGCTTGAGCGTAAATAAGCAATGATGTTTGGATTCATTAGCATCTTAATAAACCACATGTACAATTTCTTTGTACAGATAATAAACCACACAAGGTTGGACTTCACCATCTGAACATAAATTCTTAAGGGTCCTGGCTACGCACTCAGGCAATTTGATGCTGTCTGAACATGCATTGCGAATGATGCTTTGTTACTTAACCCTATTGGAAGTAATCTTCATCCCATACCTGACTTAAACGTCTCCTCGACTCAAAAAACAAAATTTAGCCTTGACAAGATGTGAAAAATTTGACCATGCTTTCAGCTTCTAATTTACATGATAGATCCGACTACTCTGACTTGACTACATTATTACCTGACATAATCCCTTCGGTATGTTACATACAAAGTAGACAAATCCAAAATCTTGTAAAGCATATGTTTAGATACAAAACATGTGGCCAACCTAAAAAAGGGTAATGGCTAGATGCAGAAACTCAATTCAAACAGCCTGCTGCCAGCACCACCAATTTCAGGTAAGCATCCCAGTGAGATTCCACAGAATCACCCGGAGTTAGACTTATCAAGATGATGGAGTTTCATCGTCAGAAGAACCATCGTGAAGCCTTCCAACAAGTCCTGGAAAAACTGGTGCAAGTGTTGGATTTAAAGGCATGGGACGGACTGAACTGTATATGGTTCTTTCATTGATCTTTCCAACCTCTTTGCATACATGATCGAGAATGGAAATAAAATCCCTCACCACCATAAAAATCCAGAATGGGCGAGCTTCTACCTTAGCCGAGTTCCCATGGAAATACTCAGTTATTTCCTTCACCAGAGAGAGAGCAGCCTTTTCCTGTGCTTGAAGCCTTACAATTTCTTCCTCTGCCTTCTTCATGAACCCATTCATGGACTCTGAGAACTTCCAGCTACTCTCCTTCAACACAATTTCTTCATTTAGTTTCAGAACTTCTGTAATTTTTGTCATTCCAGCGGCAAGTTTTGCAACTTCACTGCAAAGCACATCTGAATCCATTGCAGCGGATTTCTTTACATTGGTAAGCTCTCCACTCAAACCTGAAACCACTTGCAAACCAAGCTTCCTAAACTGAACTTCATCTTGGAATGCTGATTGTTGAGTTTTCTGAGCTGTTTGATCCTGGTTTGTACCACAAAGACGAGAACCTTCAGACCTGATGATTTCCTGAACAACAAAATGCAAGAGTGTGGTTTTCCCATCAGTGCCTTTAATATCAACAAGCTTCAGGAGTGTGTCAAGCTTGAAGGCTTGGGCATCGCCGCGATTGGTGCCAACATTCATGCGGTTCCCAGTCTTGAGCACTGCTTCTAGAAGTTTCAAGAACATTCTGCTGTTCTTCAATTCCTCACAAGCTGCCTGTAGAAAAAGAAAAATGAGAAGCAGCTGGAAGATTGCTGCAACAGGAAATGATGAACGGAAAAAATGTGCTCTAGCATTTTTGGCAGATCTAGTGATGGAGCCCTTTTGATCACCACAATACATGATTAGAAGTGAATAAAAAAATTATTTTGACATGTAGAAGGGTAACAAGGTTTATAACAACCATGAAACAGAACAGTGTACCTACTTTTCAATATCAGCTATATTACCTTGTATTAATATAAATCAAAGAACATAAAAATTTACAAGCCGAATGAAGATTTACCTCCAGTGTTTCAAAAGACCTTCGCAGGTACTCAATTTCTGAATCAAAACTCGCAATATAAAGCATTGCATCAACCCTCTTGAATGCAAAAGGAACATCAAGCACTTCCTTGAGAAATTTCTCAGCAGGGCCTAGCTTGAACGGTGATTCATCCTTGAAGTCTTTTAGTTTGCATTCTTCTTCTTTAGTCGGAGCCATCTTTGATAGGCTTTCAAGAAGTTCTGTTCCCAGAGTATCTGAATTGCCTGTTCATAGCAGAGAATGGTTCAGTAACAGCATAGCTCTCTCTCATCAATAATGTACGCGCGGGCGCACTCCATACAGTTCTTAGTGTTCTTTGGAAAGCAAAGGGAGGCATTAACATGCAGCTTTTTTACCTATCTTCAACAAAGATTAGCTTTTTGGCCTAAGATGGGAAATGCTATGATGGGAAAAGATAAGATATCTCTATGAATAGAGGCAGTACATTTGCACTACGAAACACCAAGTCATAAAAAGAGACTATTCTTTCTCAACTTTTGATAATCCATATAGCACTGTAGGACCAAATAGAATTATAATTAACCAACCAATAAAACAATGTTCATTAGCTAAAAGCATTCAACATTTAAATTGCATTGTGGCAGGCATAAGCTTTGTCTAAAACGCGTCCCTTAACTACCTTGATTTAAGAATCTTTCATAAAGAAGCACCACCGCTACCAAAGGTTTGTCACTGTTTGCTGGTCAAAGAGAAGTGATACATCACCACGTTCGATCCCACAAAAAAAAAAACCCTTAATATGTGGCAACCTCAAGCCTAGAGATTTTGAAATTTTAACACAGGTAGGAATTTGCAGCCAAAGATAAGAAAACTGTAGGAACCAAACATGGTTAAAGATAGTGAAGCAGGTATTTTAAACTTAGATCGACTCCAATAATGCAGGCAGCTATTACATTACCAATTTCCATGCATTTTTGTGGACAATCCTTAACAATTGAAAGCAAGATTGTCTACGTCAGATTTTACCTTCCAAAAGGGCTTCACAGACTTCTTCAATGGTCACATTAAGAGCCCTCAACAATATTGCAATATTCTGGGACTTCTTTGGATCAAGTACTGTATTCTCCTGGTTCAGCAATGGAAGAGATAGCCGCCTTCCATTGTGATCCTTCACGTTAAAATTTGAATTATTCACCGTAAAAAGTGTCTCAATCATTTCCTCATTCAACCTGCAACAGAAACCACATTCTACAAACTTACAAAACCATTCAACTTAACCAAACAAATACGAAAGTAACTCCTCGCAAAATCAAGAAACTTCAAAAATAAACAAAAAGCTGAAAAGGTTTTTAAGTATCTCACTGAAAAGAGCTAGATTTTATCTGATCCCACACCATAGCCCGATCCGAGCTTGCTCTAACTTTATCCCAATGTAAAGGCTTCAACTTTGGTTTCATACTCTCCTCATTCCTCTCAACACTACCTTTGCTTTGCATTTGCTCATTGGCAAAAACTGGCATTGCATGATTTTGAACTAAAACAGACCTTGTAGGCGTAACGAGAACTGGAGGCCCTGAACTCCCCAAATTCATTTCCCGAGTCACTCTAACCCCCATTGGCATCTCCCAAAACCGTGGTGGTGGAGGTGGTGGAGGCGGTGGTGGCAGTTTTACTGGCACAAATTGTTTACTAGCACTCTCTATCCTCACTGGAACCTGCTCATTCTGTCCCGAAAAATCCAGATTTCGCTCCAAAGAACTCTGCATCTCCCCTGAATCTCTCCCTGATGATGATGAAGAAATGGGTGGCGAGGATCGCTTAATGGACTGAACCGGAGCAGGAAAACTGATTATAGTTTCAGGAGACTTAGATTCTCCGCTTCTAAGGCTAGAATTCGATACTGGAGACACACTGCTGGACACAGATTTTGATGGAGAACAAAAGTTTGATTCTGGATATGAAGCAGTCCTTGAATTAAAACTTCTAGACCCAAAAACCTCTCCTTGAATCTCTCTTCTAGAACTTGAATCAACACGAACTGGACTCTCATGACTAGTCTCTTTCCTTCCAGAAGACCCTCTTGGTGAAAAGAACTCTTCTTCCTCGTCAGTATCTCTATCAACTTCATCTTCTTCTTTACTAGAACTAACAAGAACTTCACCACTTCTATAAGTTGGTGTGTAATTATGTCTAGGCAATGGAGGCAACGGTCTCAGCTCAGGAGACCCAAGTTTTTGATACTGTGAAGAAGATGACGAGGAAACACCAATCTTAAGACCAGTATTGTTGGATGAAGTTAGCTTGTCTGGATCATCAATGCCAGCTCGAGAGTTCACTAATGTGCCCAAGTAAAGGAACTCTGAGCTTGTGCTTACAACACCAGGACGGTGTGGGAGCTTCGGAGGTTTAGGAGAACCATCTGAAGGGATAGTGTTCTGAGGATAAAGGCGGAGATTTTCTGATCTTGAACCCTTTTGAGGGCTAAAAGGCTGGGTTTTTCTGCGAGAATAGATGAAGAAGGCTGAAAATAAGGCTAAGAGGGCAGCGAAAAGGAGGGAGAGGGAGATGGAAATTGCAATAATGAGGTTGTGGTGAGGAGAGGAGGATTGGTGGGGGAGAAGGAGGGAGGAGATGTTAGCAGGGAAAGTTGATAGGGTGGGAGCGGAAGGAGGAGGTGGTGGAGGTGAAGGGAGGGTAGGGAAGAAGGGCTTTTGTGGGTTACTGTGGTTGCTGTTGTTGTTGTTGCTGGGGGTGGCGGTGAAAGGATATTTGGGTTGGGGTTGAGGAGACGAGGAGGGAGGCTGTGTTGGTGTAATGGAGGGGGTTAATGGGATAAAGGGTTGGTGGAGGAGGTGTCGGTGGTGAGTGGTGGAGGTTGTGGTAGTGAAGTGAAGATGGAGGAGGAGGTGGAGGAGGATAATATTTACTGTAACACTAGCACTAGTAGTAGTGGCCATCAATGTATGTTTTTGAAGGTAATTAAACATAAAGTAAAGACGCACTTCAGACACACACGATGTTATGTCTCTCTCTCTCTCTCTCTCTCTCTCTAAAACCAGAGAAGTAGCAAGATTAAGAAAGAAACGAAGTTAATGTGGTGGGGGTCGTGGGCCAATGAGAGAGGGAGAGGGAAGGCTTGAAATTGTAGAGAGAACAAGAAACAAAGCATTAACCTTGAGGTATTGTTGTGGGAGACAGTGAAGAAAGTTCAGTTCTTGGATTGGGATTCTCCACACAGAAGAGCAGGCAGGCAGGTAGAAAGAGTGAAGAAGACTGAGAGCACAGTGCTTCTTGATAGACAGAAACAGCTTGTGACTCAAGAAGCTAGACAGACGGGCAAGTTCTTGAACTTGAGATTGGAACACTGTTGCAGAAACAAGACACTCACACAGTTCAGAAAACGTGAGGTCCAAGAAGAGAATGTCCTCACTCACTGTGTGGGAGAATCAAGGAGAGGGAGAGCGCGAGATAGGGTACTTCTACTACATGGTGGGGAAAGGAGGGAGCAGTAGGAGGAAATTGGAATGGTAGTTTGGAATTTCAAGACAAAACAGCAGCACAAACCCCATTATAGCCTTTTCATTTTCACTTTTTTTTTTTTTTGCATCTCTAGATCGAGAAGAAGATGACAGTAGCAAGGTGGGAATCCAGGTGGAGTTGAGGAGGAGATACCCCTAGAGGTTAAAATGACTGACACTTTGATATTTTGTAAATTATGTATCATTATTGTAGGGATTTTGTTTGCAAGCTTTGTATTTTGGTCATGTGGATGTTAGATTTCTGACAGAACTATCATCTCATCAGTAGAATTATTTTCTTAAGAAAATTAACATAGTTTAAAAAATTAATGAACTAATAAGTTTGATATATATATATCCTAATTAAAAAACATTAAAAATTAAAATACTATTTAAAATATTATGTTTGTGTATCAAGTTATTTTTTTATAAATTATATTTTATTTGTTTTTTTTATTAATATTACTTTTTGAAATAGTATTAATAAGTGAAGATACCCGTATATCAGAAAAGAGTATATTTGAAAGTGTAGTAAATATTGTTTTTTATTTTTTTTTACTTGAAAATATATCAAGATATTTTTTTAATTTATTAAAATTTATTTTTTAATATCAAAATGATCTAAAAATATTTAAAAATTAATTTGAAGCTAAAAATATATTTAAAAATGTAATTGGACCACAATACCAAACATGACCGAAGGATTTATTTTTATAGTTTATCCTGGTTTTAAAATCATTTTCTAAATTATTTTTTACATAATAAAATATCAAATTAATATTCTTTAATAGTTTTTTAGTATATTTTTAATTAAAAATAGCATGCATCATATAATCAAACACACGTAAGCAAGTGAAAAACAGTTTTTTTAAAAAAAATAGCACAATAAATTAAAAAAATAACCGAATAACACCATTTCAAAAAATTAATAAAATAATATATTTTTATTTTATCACATTTTAAAAATATGGTATCTATTAAATGTTATTTTTTACAAGTATAATAAAAAAAATAACATTTACACTTTTTTTTAGAAAAAAAACTAACTCTACTCACAATAAGTTTCTCCCTAAATAAATAAAAAGAAGAAGCTGGAATATCATTTTCAAACCATTAATATGAAACGTGGCCAAATTTTATTAGGTAAATCAGATCAAACAAGTGAGATACAGATGATGTGACCTGTTCATGATCATGCAAAACCTGACAAGCTCCATTATGCAGCTCTACCCCTCTTATTTCCTGCACACACGACGACGTTTAGACAATAACATATAGGTACCGATTGCCGTACAGTGAAAGTGAATGCGTTTAAAAGTGGAATA
>Ga0307515_10003292_pt1 | contig 34157 bp, 28 predicted proteins | sample 17_EM_MG_FD_194513 | JGI IMG/M metagenome (GOLD analysis project Ga0307515, IMG submission 194513) | Populus trichocarpa ectomycorrhiza microbial communities from riparian zone in the Pacific Northwest, United States - 17_EM | ecosystem: Host-associated > Plants > Roots > Unclassified | place...
AAGGGAGATACAGATCCGCCGCCCACCTCGCACTTTAACTTTCTCCTCCCCCAATTCCTTCAGCGTCCATCCATCCCCACCGTCCCCATTCTATCTGAGACTCGAAAGAGTCGACTGCATCACTTGACTAGCTTTCTCTTTCAGATTGTAGGACCTTCAACCCTCCCAACCCACCTTTTGGATGAATGCGCGTTTCAGGCCTCCCATGCTGCCTTGATACTCCACTTGGACGGCTATTTCCTCACTCACAGCTCTGACGACGACCCGCGCCCGCCTCCAAAGGGCCCGCCTCCATTCTATCATACATTCCACCGTGTTGAACGCACCCTTTTTAGGGATTGTTCTCCATGGTTGATGTTCGGAATGGCGGAGGCGAGGCTTCGTCCTTCAGAGCTGTGAACCACCCCAGTATGGAGGCTGCGCGCGGCGAGGAAAACGCGCAAAGCAGCGCCGAGAAACTAACTGCGGTTGCTGACGATGTGTCTTCATCCAAAATCGCGGACAAGCCATCCGGTACACGAACTTCAACTCCCGCAGCTTCCACAGACCTCCGACAACCCGTGCAGTCAGCCACTGACACACAACCTGCAGCGGAGCAACCACCTCAGTCGCAACCGATGACTGCAACGACATCAGCTTCGTCGCATACCTCGGCCAAAGAAGCGAATGCAGCAGGTGCAGCGCCGTATGGCACGCGTTCACGAAACCGCCCAGGTACTACTCGACCGAACTACGCCGAGGATGTTGAGATGGACTTCGAGATGACACAGGCGCAAATCAACGGTACAATATCCGAGGCACCGTCGCGTGGATCGGTCGCGAGTGATAATAGACAATCTCCAAGCGTGGGCGGAAGAAAGAGTAATGGTGCAGGCAATAGTGCAAGCAATGCGGCGTGGGGTTCTTCGACTCCGATCACGAAGGACACCACGTCTACAATACCAGGCACCTCCACATTTTCTGCAAATCCAAACGTGAATCCTGCACCTCAGCCTAAGAGACGGAAAAATGCTGCCAATCACGCGCCAGCTAATGGAAATGCCTCGAGTTCGCTCACGCCAAGCCAGGCGATAACACGAAGGTCGACCGCTGCCACAGCTGCCAACTCTGCACGAGAAACGAATATGATGACTTTTGAGAAATCTCGGGCAATGCTTAAAAATGGGAAGCTTGAAGCTGATGACGGGACTTTATTATCAGTCAATGGTACGTAAATATTTGTGCCCTCGAAATTTGTTAAGAGGGCAACATTTTTCCAATTTTCAAAAAATTATCTAACCCAGCACTAGACCATGTGTATCTTGTTTGCGAGCCGCCGGGGGAGCCCTATTATCTTTGCAGGATCATGGAGTTTCTTCATAAGGATAAGCCGGACTCACCTATTGATTCCATGCGTGTCAACTGGTATTATCGCCCCCGGGATGTCTTGCGATATAACAATGACACCCGACTCGTTTATGGCACCATGCATTCCGATATCTGCCCGATTACATCATTACGAGGGCGTTGTCAAATTCTCCACCGGACTGAAATTGATGATCTAGACGAGTACCGGAAGACGAAAGATTGCTTCTGGTTCAATCAAGTTTTTGATCGATTTATCCATCGGTGGTACGAGGCAATCCCGACAGCTCAGGTCATCAACGTGCCAGAGAAAGTAAAAAAAGCGCTAGACGAGAGATGGAAATATGTTGTCGTAGAAACCAGCCGTGTCAAAGAATTGACCAGCGCGGTCAAGAGTTGCAAGCGATGTGTTGGATACTGTGCGACGTAAGTACACCAAAACATTAGTACTTTTGTGCTCCGATTAACCATTAACGCCCTTTAGAAACGACTCCGTCGAATGCGCAGTTTGCCACAATACATATCACATGAATTGTGTTCGTCCGCCATTGTTGAAGAAGCCATCTCGCGGGTTTGCATGGGCCTGCGGGCCTTGTAGCAGGGCTCAAGAACGGAAGCTTGAAGCACGCCGAACGCCTCTCATTGGTGGTGCTAATGAAGATGCCGACGAAGAAGAGCCCTTGGATGAGGAAGAAGATGATGCTGGTGGCGTTACCACTGCACCGAGTCCTAGTAGCTCCGACCCACAAGTCGATTTGCATCCAGGCACCCAAGCGGAGATCGCGCTTGCAAAAATGTGGCCTATGCGCTACCTCGGGATACATTGCCGTGTAGAAGATGCTTTACAATACGATGATCGAGCCATCTACCCTCGAGCCAGCTCTCGTTTAGGACCAAGGCATCAGGCGAATGTAAACGTATGGCACGGCCGAGCCGTGGAGTTAGTGAAACCCGCCGAAATTAAAAAGCGTTATGTTAAAGGACCCGGCCATAAAAAGGAGACCAAACTCTCAAAAGAGACGGTTGCTGCGTTAGAAGCTGACAGAGCAGAGAAGGCGAAGCGACCGAAATGGGTCCAGGATGAGCCTCAAGGATATGTTCACCGAGGTGAAGATATCCCAAACAAGGACTCGAAATGCACAGCTGAGCTTCAGTTCAGGATGCCTCCCCTTGGTGTTCACTCCTCGAGAGGCGAGGATGATGCTTCTACTGTAATCGAGGAGCAGGTGCATGCTTACATGGATCGAGCAAAGACGTTTGCGAAAGACATTGGTGTTCCGGAGTATAGCACTAACTTCCTTGACAAAGCGCTACAACTATTTACCAAAAGCAATTACGACGCGGAGGCAGCCTTGAAACAACTCAAGAAGGCTGACAAACGGAAGGATCTCCACGAGCCAGACCTCACCAAAGACGAGATGAAGCGATTTGACGAAGGCGTTGCCAAATACGGATCTGAAATTCGGAGCGTTCGACTACATGTTAAAACTATTAACCACGCGGATGCTGTACGCTATTACTACTTATGGAAAAAGACTCCGAAAGGCCGTGAAATCTGGGGTTCATATGGAGGTCGTAAAGGACGTAACAAAAAGGCCGAAGCAGATGCGGCGACTAGATTACTTGATGACGTCGCGCACGATTACGATGATTCCGCGTTTGACAATGAGAAGGCTGAGGAGCGAAAGCGTGGGTTCCAGTGCAAATTCTGCTCTACCAGGTCATCCCGACAATGGCGACGGGCACCTGGAGTCGTCCCTGGACAAATGGTATCTGCAGATGGCAAAAGCAGTGGTAAAGATAAAGCGAATGGCTTTTTGCTTGCTCTATGCCAACGCTGCGCAGGGTTATGGCGAAAGTATGCTGTCAAATGGGAGAATACCGATGAGATCGCGAAGAAGGTTGCTCAAGGTGGTGGTAAAGCATGGAAGAGGAGGATCGATGAGGAACTACTCAAAGAGGTGTATGCCGCGAATGAAGCGGCTTCTTTGAACGTGGCGTCGGATTTCTCGGACACGCAGCCATCCACTGGTCAACTAGGTCCAGAGCCACCGAAAAAGAAACAGAAGACAACCGCTGCTGACAAGGAGAATGGATCAATGACACCGACATCAGAACCGGTCTCTAAGAAAAAAGAGAAGGAGAAGGTCGTCGCCCCACCAAGGCTTCCCACACCCCCCATCCCTGCACAACCTAAGATGCGAGTCTTGCCGTGCGCCGTCTGTCGTCAAATTGAGCCTGTTGGCGATCAGCACCTTTGCTGTAGCGGTTGTCGATTAACTGTCCATCGTAATTGCTACGGCATAGAGGAAGTTCGACGGGAAAAGTGGGTGTGCGATATGTGCAAGAACGATAAGAAGGAGCAAGTCTCATACGTGAGGTTATCACTCAAAATTCCATGGTCACTACTAACATCTTGTAGAATTATGAGTGCGTCCTTTGTCCCGTTAAGACAACAGAGCAGGAGCTTGTCGAACCTCCCAAGGTGTCTCACAAGAAGAAAACTGATAGAGAGAGGGAAAAAGAGAGACTGGAAAAAGAACTCGTTGATAAGGTCAAAGATGAGTATCGCCAGGCACAGCGAGACAAAGGCCGTCCTGAGATGCCTCGCGAACCTCTCAAGCGAACTGCCGATAATAACTGGGTTCATGTATACTGCGCTGTCTGGATTCCCGAGACAAAATTCAGTAATGCAAAGACTCTCGAAGTTGTAGAAGGCGTTGGCGCGCCAACACTTCGATACGACCAAGTTTGCAAACTTTGTAAGACGAGCAAAGGCGCTTGCATCTCTTGTCACCAGTGCCATGCAAATTTCCACGTCGGATGCGCACATTCGGCAGGCTATACGTTCGGTTTTGATATCTCACCAGTAAAGGCTACTCGAAGAGATGCGATACCAACCTTTACGATAGGCGAAGAGACTGGCTCAATGGTCGCGGGCATCTGGTGTAAGGAACATAGCCCGAAAACCATCGTCCATCAGATGAGCGAGGTGGTAGACGAAAGTGGCATGAATGCTTTGCAATTATACACGCAGAACTACAAGCAAGCCGATCTAACCTTAACCGGCACTGCGCGCAAGGCCAACTTGGTAGACCAGTCGACCAGAACTGTTCCCACTACAACAGCCCCCACCTCGGGCAATCGTCGAACTTCCACCGCAAACCCTACTCCCACCTCTGCAAGAGGACGACCATCCAACGCCGGTATACTTGTTAAAGACGAAGAATCGAATGGCGATGCAACCACTTCAAAGCCTGAACGAAGATGTGCTAACTGCAGCATTGACGCTAGTCCACGATGGTGGAAAATTGAAGACCGCCCGCCGCCAGAACAGGACTCGTCTCAGGTGAACCGAGTTGTAGATGGAATTCCTCCCACAAACGGCGATGGGGCTCCAGCATCGGAATCCTTGCATCACCCAGAAGGACCACCAATGCCTAATGGTGTGGCTGACCATGACCATAGGATGTCCGATGCGCCGCCGGTAGGCGTTGTTGATGGTCCCACAAGGCTCAAAGTTGATACCGACATCTCTGTCAGTAGAGAAGCTCTGTACTTGTGCCAGAAGTGTCACTGGAAGAAGCTCAACACGCCTGACGAACCCGAAGAGCCAGAGAGATCGGAGTCACAGTTATCAGAGCCACAACAATTACCGCTTCGATCTCCTCCTATTCATGCATATGGGCCACCTATGCCAGCATGGGTGCCTACTTCCTCACTTCCACCACAACCACCGCATATAGCGGGTTGGGGAGGTCACGGGCCACCTTTAAGTAATGGCATAATGCATACGCCTCAACCGACTGCTCCCATTCCTCACCACCAGCATTTCAACGCTCCTCAGTTCAACCCACTCCACCAAACTAACGGGTACCAACCTCTCTCCGGACCAGGTGTTCACCCTCCTATCCCACCTAGTGCAGTTCGCTCACCTTATCCTCCCGTCAATGCACCTGCACCTCTCCACCTTAACAACTCCCCTATGTTAGGAGCACTTCCAAACGGCATGCACTCACCGCATCTGCCTTATTCGCCAACGCACCCACCTGGGTCGATTCCATCTCGCCAATCCGACAGCCCATTTTCTGGCTCGCAACCACATTCGCAATATCCTGGTCAGCACGGTAGCCCCGGACCAGGTCAACTGCATAACCGACCATCTACACCCAGAGATACGACTATGCGAGATGCACCTGTTGGAGGTCCCCAAGGAGAGAATAGACTTCCGGGAGGCGCAAGCGCAAGTCCATCATTACGTAACTTGTTACATTAGAATCTTCATTTCGATTTCCTCAGTTTGTCTTTGGGTTTATATGTTGTCTTTCATATCATGTAAGCGGATAGCACGGATCGGAGTCTGTCGTTTATGTGGGATGGGGCTTGAGGCATCTTATGGCTGACTACAGGTTTTGCTTCGTGGAGCATGAGCGAGCGTGTACGAGGTTGAGAGGTCGCAAGCTGTTCTGGGATCCGGTATGGTTCAATGATTTGGTTTGGTTGGAGGCACTGCTGGATATCCGGAGTTTATGGGCACGATACCATACCATCACACTGTTGTTGAATTGATTCCGCATTGTCGACAGGATGTCGAGGTGGTGTATGTTTAGCTAGACCGAAAACAGAAAACTGTTTACCAAGACCGAAAAAAATAAGGTCTGCGCAACTACTTCAAAACATGGTGCGATTATAAAAAAATTAAATATAGTTTCACAGTTGCGTATGCACCGTGAAACCGGATGTGGGAAATCCGGATCTGCTAGTGCTGATCCCGTGCCTGTGGCTTGATTGGTGGCTTAGCTGATGTTCCTGTTCTGCCCCCTGCATGCGTCAAATCCGCCTCGCGCCCGCTGGCCCTGCAACCCAAAAACGCAACCCCAGCCCCATCTTCTCATCCACTTTCACCATGACTGTGCCAGCCACCCTTGAATCGGCTTAATATTTCGGTCGCTCCCTTCACTGCATTTTCTTTTGCGCTCGCTCCACCTCTTTTACTTACCCGGATTTGAATTGCGATCAACAATCGATCCTTCCCGCGCCACGTAATCCATCGCCCATACAAACCGTGAAACCGGTTCTTCGACACACCTGAAACCATCCCTGTTGGAAACCCTCATTGTTACAATTGCAACCCAAATCGGTCCTGCATCCTGTACTTAGCGTCAATATCCAATTCGAAATATACTCAAAACCCTCTCTGCCCTTAAAATCAACCTTCCCTGTCTTGAGTCCCAGCCAACCCAATACGCCAACCTCTCTTTTAGCCTTCTCGAATTTTTTCTTCGATATCGAAATCCATTCATCAGTTACAGTCATGTTTTTCACGAGGCGAGAACGAGACTGCTTCGAAGATATTAATGGAGATATTGAGTGCGTTCGAGATGGTGGGTTTTGGTATACGAGTGTTAGTAAACCCATTTTCTTCCAGTACATTCATATTTCCCTGATTCCCATACTTCCTTAGTATTATCCGCATGCTTTAAAGATGTCATACTGACAAATGGAATCAGAAAGGTGAAATAATCAAGTGGTCTATTCTCCTCAGCATATTCGCCTTCTTCATGCTCTGGTTCGTAGGCGGGTACATACACGCGAAGAGGCGAATGCGGAAGGGCCTCCCACTACTAGCATACCACCGAGTACGTAATTCCCACTCTAGATCCAGTCCTGCACTCCCTTACCTCTCTCGATACTAACAATTGGCTTGCAGTGGCTCATCCCCTACCGCGAACGCCAACGCTACGGCCAAACACCTCAAAATCACTTCACATTCTACGCTACGCAGCCCTACCGCCCTAACGCTGATGGCACGTACAATGAGCCACCTCCACTTTATAACAACGATATGCCACCTAGCTACATGCCCCCACCAGGCGCGTCGAAGCTCAACCCGACACAGACCGCGATGGAGATGCAGCCGAGCACGAACATGCAGCACACAGGCGGTTTCGGAGCGGTTGGTGCGCAAGAAACGGGTGTTGTGGGCGGAGGACAGAGGAGCGACCTCGAGAGCCAGTCTGCAGATCTACCCCCTAGGCCGCCGAGGGCGAAAATCGCTGTTGGAAATGCATTTGGCTGGCTGAGGAGATAGGGGAAAAACTGACTAAGGGAGTTTCGGTTGAAATTTTGGATTTGGGTCTGTGAAATGATGTGACAGTAGGAGTTCGGCAACAGGAATTCGGGCCGCAGGTCGATACCCTTGACATGGCTGGCCATGCGTCTTTGGCACCGCATATATACAGACATAATTCGTGGGCATATAGGGCTAATACGCTTCAATTGGTTCTTTAAAATACAGATTCTCGCTACGTAGATTACATATTCCTGTTGCTAGATTTCATCTATTTCCATGTCATCCGGATGATGCTCCGCCACAGATTCGCCTTCCTGCTGGGGTTTCTTGGGAGCGGCGCTCGGACGAGGCTGTGGATCAGGCTGTGGAGGCTCTAGACGGGGTTTTGGACCAGGCTCTCCTATCCCCGAAGCCTGTTTCTCTCGCATCCTAGCTCTTGCCTCAACGATGGCTTTGCGCACATTATCCTCTTCCTGAGGGACTGAGATTGATGAGGGTATGTTGTAGAGGACGAGTTGGTTGTCGCGCGTAGCCTTGGGCTCTGGTCCCATCAAGAGGTGCTTTGGAATCTTGCTCAAATGCTTCTCGATATCAGCGAGGAAGATAGGGTTTTCCTCGTCTGACTCAATATCTGAGAGTTCAGCTGCCAGATCATGGATGTAGACCCGGTTAGGGGTGTCTTCGACTTGCATGAAGTCATCCACAGGGCGGAGCTGAGGCTTCTTGGGTTTTTTGGATTCGGGTTCTACGGGCAGAGCGATTGGTTTTGGAGGTTTGGAGGAGCTTGTAGTGGCCGGCAAGGACTGCGATGGATTCTGCGATGAAACGGGGATGTACAGGCGGGTGCCATTGTTGTCTACTGCGGGAAGCTGTCAGCTGGAAGATCACGGATAGCTTCACATTTGTGGAACTGGAGGAAGAATGGGCAATTATTTACCTAAATTTAATAAATCGAAGCGCTTTGAAAGTCGCTGTTCATTTTCCAGGCCGTCACTCGCAGGACGTTTCTTCTGCCCCTGCTGGCGTTGTGTAGGTAGAAATTCCGGAGCTTCGATCTCTGTGCTCTTGGCCGCCATCCATCCCACCTCCCCCAAAGCTTCGTGTCGATCAAAAATCCTTCTATGGAAGTTTAGCGACGAGTTGTCACTGAGTCCTGCACGCACGACGGGGTTGGGGTGATCGATTGCAAAGCATTGATTCGCGATTCGCTTCGGTTGGATGCTGCGGAGGTCGCTGTTGTGGTGTTGCGGACGCTGTCGTCTGAGTCACTGCATCGAAGAAAGTTCGAGCGGCTTCACACAGTTTCGGGCACGCCACAACGTTTTCGTACAAGCTAGCTTTTTGAGCATAGCAGCTAAGCAGAGTAGACTCAGCGCACGAGGCCTGCGCACAATGGCATCTTCATCCATTATGGAGGAGAAGCACGAGTGGAATGCTCCGAGGGTGCGCGAGACCTTTTTGGAGTATTTCAAAAAGAATGGACATACTTTTGGTGGGTATAGTTCGTTTTTACATCTATATTCTATATAACTTCTTTTATGAGCTACATTTATCTTTTAACGTTCTTTGCATTTCTGAGTCTATCTTAATTAACAAATTCAGTTCCCTCATCCTCTGTGGTGCCCCTCTCAGACCCCACTCTCCTCTTCACCAATGCGGGCATGAACCAGTACAAATCTATATTCTTGGGCACAGTAGACCCAGCTTCCGACTTCGCATCCCTCAAACGTGCCGTCAACTCCCAGAAATGCATCCGCGCGGGCGGGAAGCACAATGATCTGGATGATGTTGGCAAGGACAGCTACCACCACACCTTCTTCGAGATGCTGGGGAATTGGAGCTTCGGCGACTATTTCAAAAAAGAGGCGATTGGGTATTCATGGGAGCTGCTGACCAAGGTTTACGGCCTGGATCCTGAGAGGCTCTATGTCACCTACTTTGAGGGCGCGGACGGGCTCGAGCCTGACTTGGAGGCGAAGGAGCTGTGGCGGTCAGTGGGAGTTCCTGACGACCATATCCTCACTGGTGACATGAAGGACAACTTCTGGGAAATGGGTGATCAGGGTCCTTGTGGGCCCTGCAGCGAGGTTCACTATGACCGCATTGGTGGCCGCAATGCTGCGTACCTTGTGAACAAGGACGATCCGAATGTTCTAGAAATCTGGAACGTTGTATTCATTCAGTATGACCGAGGGCAGGACCGCTCATTACGCTCCTTGCCAAACAAGCACGTGGATACTGGTATGGGCTTCGAGCGTTTGGTCTCAGTATTGCAAGACAAGATGTCAAACTATGATACTGATGTCTTCACACCATTATTCAAGCGAATCCAGGAGATCACCGGTGCAAGAGAGTACAGGGGCAAATTCGGAGACGAGGATCCAGATGGCATCGATACCGCCTACCGAGTCGTTGCGGACCACGCCCGTACCCTCACATTCGCAATTGCAGATGGCGGTGTGCCAAATAACGTCGGCCGGGGATACGTTGTGCGTCGCGTGCTGAGGAGAGGGGCACGTTATGCGCGCAAGTACTTCAACACCGAGATCGGCGATTTCTTCTCCAAAGTTATCCCCAGCCTTGTTGAACAAATGGGTGGCATATTCCCGGAGATCGCCAAGAAAGAGAGCGATATAAAGGAAATTCTAGATGAGGAGGAGAAGAGCTTCGCCAAGAGCTTGGACCGCGGAGAGACAATGTTCGAGAAGTATGCTCAGCAATGTAAGCTGCATGATTCAAAGGACCTACCCGGCACGGATGTGTGGCGGCTATACGATACATACGGCTTCCCGGTTGATCTAACCAAGTTGATGGCCGAGGAGCGCGGCCTCAACATTAACGATAAGGAAATTGAAGAAGCACAGGCCAAAGCTAGGGAAGCCAGTAAAGGCGAGAAGAAGGCTGCTGCCGGCCTCGCCAAGCTGGATGTTCATGATCTAGGTGCTCTCGAACTAATGAATGATGTCCCCAAAACCAACGACTCACCTAAATTTGGCCGCGAAAATATCACCGCTGTCATCAAGTGTATTTACCACAACAAGAAGTTCCTCAAGAGTACGAAAGAAGTGCCCGAAGGCGAACAGCTCGGAGTGTTGCTGGACCGCACGAACTTTTATGCAGAGCAGGGTGGTCAGGAGTATGACACTGGTAAACTAGTGGTGGATGGTGTTGCGGAGATTGACGTGCAAAATGTACAGGTGTATGCTGGCTATGTACTTCATACAGGGTATATGAGCTATGGAGAGCTGAGTGTAGGGGAGGAGGTTATCTGCGAATATGATGAGGTGTGTTTATCACCATCTTCTCTGGTTACATAAAACTAACTTTTGAAGCTCCGCCGCCACCCCATCCGCTCCAATCACACCGGTACCCATATCCTCAACTACGCCCTCCGCGAAGTCCTAGGTTCAGAAGTTGACCAAAAGGGCTCACTTGTCGCCCCTGAAAAGCTTCGTTTCGATTTCTCCCACAAATCCGGTATCTCAGACGCAGACCTTGCCAAAATTGAGGAAATTTCCACCTCCTACATCCGCCAAAACTCCGAAGTTTACGCCCTCGACGTACCACTAGCCACTGCCAAACAAATCCGAGGCGTGCGCGCCGTCTTCGGCGAGACATACCCTGATCCAGTTAGGGTAGTCAGCGTCGGCGTGCCGGTCGAGGACCTGCTGAGTGACGTGAAGAACGAAGGCTGGGAGAAAGTTTCGGTCGAGTTCTGCGGCGGTACGCACGTCAAGCAGACCGGCGAGATCAAAGAGCTCATCATCCTGGAAGAATCTGGCATTGCCAAGGGTATCCGCCGCATCATTGCTGTAACAGGGCAGACGGCATACGAAGTGCAGCGCGTCGCGTCGGACTTCGAGGAGGGGCTCGCAAGGCTAGAGAAGGCACCGTACAGCACCGCGAAGGAGGCTGAGGCGAAGAAAATGCAGGTCGCGCTCAACGAGCTCTCCTGCTCTGCCCTCACAAAGACATCGTTCCGCGACCGCTTTTCTAAGATTCAGAAGTCCATCTTGGATCAGCAGAAGGCGGCCGCCAAGGCGGATAACAAGCGCGTGCTGGATACTATCACCGATTTCTTCGCTAAGGAGGAGAACGAGGCGAAGAAGCATTTAGTTGCGAAAGTTGAGTGGAGTGCCACGGTTAATAAGGCCATTAGCGAGGCGATTAAGACCGTTAGTGGCAAGGGCCCGATGAAGGATAAGAGCGTGTACTTGTTCAGCGCAAATGAGGAGGGAGGGAAGGTTGTGCATGGGTGTTATGTCGCTGAGGTGAGTGAAACAGCTTCTTTAATCTTCTCCATTCCTCCTCCATTGGAGCATAGAGATTCGGGATCTTTTTCGTCGAAATTTACTAATGATAATGTACCTAGCACTTCTCCTCTCAAGGCGCTTCAGCTGTCGAATGGTCCAAGAACGTCGCCAGCATCATCGGTGGCAAAGCAGGCGGCAAAGGCGCTACTTCCATCGGCCAGGGCACCAATGCCGATAAGGTTGACGAGGGCCTTGAAGAAGCGACGAAGTATCTCGAGAAGTTCCAGCTTTGAATTAGTTCAAGGCAGTGAAGATAGATGAGACGGCCGCACTTCGCGCGCCGATGTTTATGCATCGCGCCTATGATATCAGGTTATTGGGCTTGAAAGGACTAGACATGGGACGCTTTTGAGTCTGGAGTGAGACGGAGTATCTTTGGGCGGCCCCTGTTTTCCCCCTGTATCTGAAACGATTTTGGGGATTTTGTAGTGGAAGGGCTTTAAATGGCAGCCTAGCTCTTTTAGTAGCTGTTTCATATGTCCCTATAGATTTCCGGTCTCGAGAATGTGGAGGTGAGGATTTTTGGTAGAAAAAATTGCAACTGTGCTTGCTATTCAGAGAATAGCTGCATGGTAAGATTGCACAACTGGCGCCAACACTTGCTTCCTATCAATCTATTCCGACTGCAACGATATTACTGCCGGGCTATGCAGGGGGAAAAAGCTCCAAGTTAGGCTTACAGCATCCCCAGGTTTGTTATACAATCACGATCTCTTTCCTTTTGATGCTCCTTTTCAGGCCTCTCTAGCTTCTCTTGCAAAACACCATTGATCACAGTTTTTCCGGGTTGAACTGATCCCTATCTTTGCCAGCCAGATCCCACACCCAAAGTCCAACTCTTTTCTACATCCAGAAACACCTGCCGAGAGGCCAACAAATAGGAAATATCTCATCTTGCCAACATGTTGTTTAGACCGACCAAATACCGGATTCTTTCGTACAAGTAGAATTTAGATAAATGAGCTATCTCACTATCCCAGTGGAGATCTAGCTACACATGAACACGATCCTAGGATCTTCTACCTGCGATATGAGAGCCCGACTATTAAGTTATAGAAGTAATAATCACGACCTCCGGGCTGCACCAGATTACCAAATATGGTATTGACGTCGAGATATTTCATCTCAGAATCTTCAATAGTGCCATATAGATCTAGTTCATAGCATACGACACATAGCCGTCATCTCTCTTACATTGGAGTACATAAGGAAAGGGGTTGCGGCCGAGAAATAAAGATTCAGAATGAACTATCAGATCGGTAAAGAACATCTATAATAGATGGTATGCCGGATGTAACGAAGACATATTTAGTACTTAGATGAGCGTTAATATTTCAACGATGAAATATTAGGAGACACTGCGTGATGCTATGATAACTTGAGTTGTACATATTATTAAGGATGTGCTCGTGGCTGTCTTGGCAGCTGAACTAACACTCACATGAATCGCTAGAGCTGGTTTCTAGAATTGAGACTGCTAGGTAGGCTTGCTAATTATGTTGTCCAGAGCTATACATTATCCATGATAGCACGGACCTAACGCTAGATGGAGAAGCAGCCATGCCAAGGATATTGTGCAGAGGCCGAAAACCCCTGGTGAAGGCGGTAAAGAGTGTCAAAAATTTACCTAATCAACATTTACCCAGATATCTGACTCGTGCTTCAACATGCTCTCATCGTGCAACACCCTCATCAACGCTAAAAGCATTGCGGCATGGAATGGTTCAAACGCTTACACGCATCATGAGATCGGTCATGGCTCTTGCAGAACCTAAACGCGTTCCTATTCCTAAAAATGGAGTTGACTATCGTGGGAAGGTCGTCTTGGCTCCGATGGTGAGGTCTGGAGAACTTCCGTCGAGGTTGCTGGCGCTGAAATATGGGGCAGACCTCGTCTGGGGTAAGTAAAATTGGAACTTCTGAACTCTTGCATTCTATTTATCCCTCACCTCACGAACACCTTTGCATGTCCGTATCTAACTTTGCGCAACAGGCCCGGAAACGATTGATCGTGCCCTTATCGGCACGACGCGCCGCCTAAATCCCCACACTTCCACTATCGAATTCTCCCGCCTTCCCTCCTCGAAAATTCAGAATCCCTCTCTCGATCTCTTTGCTCGTGAAAGCGTCATCTATCGCATCCACCCTGAGCTGGAACACAAGCGCCTGATATTCCAAATCGGTACCTCAAACCCTAATCTTGCGGTCACAGCTGCGAAGATTGTCGCGGCGGATGTTGCAGGCATAGACGTAAATGCAGGCTGTCCGAAATCGTTCTCAACCGCCGGAGGGATGGGTGCTGCGCTGCTAAAGACACCCGACTTGCTATGTAGTATCCTTACTGCGCTTGTAGAGGAGGTGGGGAAGCAGTTTGAAATAGGAATCAGCGTGAAAATCAGGCTGTTGGACAAACCAGAGGACACAGAGGCTCTAGTTAGGAAGTTGGTAGCTACTGGTATTATAGGCTTGACAATACACTGCCGGACGACGCCCATGCGGCCAAGAGAACGGGCTATTCGAGAACAGTTAAGGATGATAGGAGACGTCTGCAGAGAAGCGGGCGTTGCATGTGTTATGAATGGCGATTTGACCTCCCGCGCGGAAGCACTACAACTAATCCAAGAGTATAATGTGGATGCAGCAATGATCGCGACGGCCGCTGAAAAGAATCCGAGCGTCTTCCGACCGGAGTCAGAAGGTGGAACGCTCACTGGCAAGACAGCATGGAGGGGCGTTGTCACGGAGTATTTGCATCTAGCCTTGCAAGTTGAGAATAGGTGGGGCAACACCAAGTATTTACTTGGCCAGATGATCCCAGGCAAGGAGAAGTGCTACGCAGAGATGAATCGGTCTAAGTGCTATCAAGATTTTGTGCATGTTCTGGAGTTGGTGGATGTGGAGGGCCTCTTGGACTTGGCAAAGGTTGTGGATGAGAGATTGGGTATTCCCTATGTCGAGTCAAGAGCCGAAAAGAGAGCGAGAGTTAAGGAAGACAGGGGAAAGGGCGAAGCGAACAGTGCTGCAAGAGCTGCGGCCGAGGAGGCCCAGGGCCTCCTGGAAGGAGGAAGTACAAAGAGAGCCAGGCTCCCGCAGCCTATGATAGACATGTCCGCTATAGCGTCAGGAGTAGCTCCTGTGGCTGCTTTGGGCATATGAGCGTGATGAGTGAAAGCATTTACTGGTCGTCGGCACTTCTGAAGGAGCAATGGGTCAAGTGTGGTATATGGAGGCATGTGGTTTCACTTTTATGATCCTGAAACCTTTATATGTATCCATAGAACATCCATACCTGTTTACATTGATGCCTAGGAATCGTGAGTCTTTATAAGCATCCTAGCCTACTCGTCCAGTCGTAGTATTATTCAACTAATTAGGAATAGGTGAACATTGGTCAGGGTATTTAGATTCACTGCTCTATCCCATAAGTGCTCCTTTAAATATGGCCCGTGCGCGAACACCAAAACATTAACAATCGTCTCTACTAACGTCGCACCCCAGGCAGCGAGCCACCCCCCCAAGCGAGCCACCTTAATTACCTGATTCTAAGCCACGCTTATTAAAATAATATTTTATTAAATTTATTTCTAAAATAGAGTATATCTTAAAAACAAACTATCTATTTAAAAAAGGAATTTATTAAGTGGGAAGAAAGATAAATATATACCCTAATTATAAAAGAGGGCAAGAAAACCCAGTTTATTAGTGATAAGGATCCATCTAGCGTGCTGCGATCTTCGCGCCAAATTAAAGAAACTAAAAATCTTTAATAAAAACTTATCCCTTTAAAAAAAATTTATATAATTCTTAGGAGGCATTTTTAGAGTATACTTACTTTATATTAAACTTTTAAATTTTAGAAAAAGCTATTTTATTGCTACTAAAATTGAGAAAACATGTTAAAAATTGGCTCGCTTGGGGAGCACGTTATCGAATCTATATAGCTTCTTACCTTGATTAAACTACCACAATGGGCCATAAACGTTCTTCTAACACCTCAGTCGAATCAAGCTACAATAAAGTCAAATTGTATATAAATCTAAGCTTTATTACCATAGTATTAAGTTACAATTAATTGATTAATCCACGGCTTCATTTTGCCAAGACTTGATTGAATCTAGAGTCCCTGGTTGGCTCGGTAAAAGGAGCACCTTTCTCAACCGCGCATGGGATAGACTGCTCCCCAGCTTTCAGTGAGAATGCTTGATTTCTCTCAGTCGCAGCATCAATCTCGGATTAGCCGCGCGAGGCGTACCTGGCACTTTGACTTATGCGCAGCCTTTAGACTCAGCCTAGCTGCATCACAACGTGGCACCATAAATATAAACTTCTTACAAGAACACTTTAACCTATATTCAGCCTCAGAATCGGCCTAGCTACACATGACGTGGCACTATGATTATGTATTTCTCACTTAAGCCGCTTCAACTTGCCCGCAGTAATATCACCACTACATAATCAATCAACTATTTGCACATTGAATTGATACTCGCTGTCAAATTACTTTCATAGTATTCTCTACTTTGTGTGTTCCAATTACGATCCAAGTCCAAGACTATTTCGTGCATCCCAGGCTTGAAAAGACTACCGTTGAACGTCCTTTTTTTTACTTTTAATGCTCGCACAAAACTAGCAACATCGAATTTCTCCTACGGTTCAATATCCTACGCATACTTTAGCATAAGAATGGGTGGGCAATTATTCTGCACCTTTACCTTTGACTCACTTGCTTTCTTTGGCTAATACGGATTCTAGAAGGATTTCAAAATGAAATCAGGCCAATCAAAGGTTCCGACTCGAGCGCTCGTATTTCATTGTCGAAGGACGAAAGACCATGGATGCGATGGCTAGTTAGGCGATTGCGCAAACTTCTTAATTATCTAGCCCATGTAGCTTCATCAACGCTTCGGCTGGCATTCGACGTTCTTCTCTCGGGGCTTCAGCGGGCATCTAATATTTTTCTCTCGGGGATCGAGTTAACTCCCTCAGCCTTCCGATACTTTCTCAAGAAGCTGGAAGCAAACCCCCCATACCATCGAGTTTCAAAACGCTATGGACGTCACTGAGTCATGCATTAGGCTTGGCCCTCTCGTGCAGCGCTCTACAGCAAAGGGTTAAGTTGCCATCGGAAGTTGACTTGTCCCCTAATCAATATTTGATGTCCAGAATGGTGGATATTCTCTCCTAGCCGTTAAATTTCATCAACGGTTCCTAAATTACTATTATGGTCAAAAATTAACAACATTTAGGTTGTGTGTGGAGGCGGGGTAGTGGAGTGATGTAGTAGTGGCGAGGGAGCAAGGAGAGAGGCCTTGGGATGAGGGGTTAGTTAGATACCACAATAGACAAACCCAGAGCCTCAGTAAATATGAATGTAATTAGAGAGTGTGAGAGGTATGGATGGGATGAGGCTAATCTTTCTCAGGACTTCGTTGACAAGATTAATAGCTACAGAGATTTACCTGAGGCGTAATAAATGGAACAATGCATGTCGTGAATTGGGCATCCCTTAGCATGCCATATACTTACTGTTTTCAGGTTGTTCGCTAGGAATTTACCCACGTACTCCTCTTCTTCGTTCTCGCGAATTTCTATGGCGAGCTTCATCGCATCGTAGCGATTCTTACCGATCACTGCATCCGTGTGGAATGCGACACCCGTGAGCATTACTCTCCAGGCTGGAAGTTGAACCAGTACGAGGTATCTGTTCCCATCACCATCATGGTCATCGATCCGCCTCGTTCTAACTATGCTCCGTACAGCTCCGCGGTTTCCCTCTCCGCATCGAATTCGGCCCAAAAGATGCTGCGAACGGCGTCATCACCACCGTCCGCCGCGACACGGGCGAAAAGGGCACCGTTCAAGTTTCGCACCGAATGGCACAGGACGTCCAAGCGCTACTTGACAAGATGCAGCGCGAAATGCTCGAGCGGGCCTGCAATACATACCGCGAACACATCGAATACATCCGACGTTGTTTCCCTCCTTAACGCCAAGAACGTCATTCGGATGCCCCATTGCGGGAATGGTGACTGCGCTGAAAAGGTGAAGGAGACGGCGGAGATGAGCAAGACGGCGAATATGGATCCGCGGGCGCCGTCTGGCATCCCCCCTTCCTCCCGTACGGTATACGTTATTATACTGTTTAACACATCGAGTGCTGCGATTTTGGCGTGGACGAAGAGATAGGAGAATTACCAGAGCGCTTAAAGGATAAGGAAGGACACGGCCATATTCACAGGGACCAACGAAACCCCCAGCTCCGAGTTCTTAGGCTGTGGCGAAGGAAAAGGTACGAAGCTGGACGAAGTCGCGTGGCCCATCGCTAACATAAAGGAGACTATAATATAGTACTATAGTATTATAAAGAACTTCAAAGCCGACCTCGCAGATGTTAGATCAGGGCAATAAAACCTCAAGAACTAAAACGCCGAACTCCAGAGGGAAATCCGTCAGAACGCACCTTAACATACAACCGGCACCCAATGTCGCTGACAGCGACGACACAAGAAAGCTGATCAGATCAGAGGTGGGTGGAGGGGCTGATAGAATAGTCACACATACCACCCAAAGGATATTTTCCCGCCGCTGCCGCCGCAGGGAGCCTGACTGTCTTGCCATCAGAGGCAGACGCCATCGTTTTGCCACTCGGCGAGAATGCGACGCCAAGGACAATTGCGGAAAGGCCCTAGAGCATAGTAACAGCCCCCTTCTCCTTCAGTAGTCGTTCTACAAACTTCTGCTGGTTCCTAGCAGCCCAATATAGCGCAGTACATCCATCTATATCCTTCGCGTTAACTGCAGCTCCCTTCTCTATTAGTAGCCGTACTACTTCCATGTGCCCATTATAAGCAGCAGCATGTAGCGGCGTCATTCCAGCATGATCCATTACGTCAACTGTAGCTCCCTTCCTTATTAGTAGCTGTACTACTCCCGTGTGCCCATTACCACTAGCACAATATAATGCTGTTCGTTCACTGTCATTTCTCGCGTTAATAGCAGCTTCCTTTGCTATCAATAACTGCACTACCGACTCGCGCCCGTTATAGGCAGCACCATGCAGCGGCGTCCATCCACCATCAACTCTCGCATTAACGGTAGCTCTCTTCTCTAGGAGCAATCGTACAACTGCCTCGTGCCCGCCAGAGCTAGCACTGTATAGTGGTGTCGTTCCAGTATCATCTCTCGCGTTAACTGCAGCTCCCTTCTCTATTAGAAACTGTACTACCTCCATATGTCCATTGCGCGCAGCAATGAGTAGTACTGTTCGTCCATCATCACTTCTCGTGTTGATAGCAGCTCCCTTTGCTAGTAGCAATCGTACCACTGTCTTGTGCCCTTTACTAGCAGCATCATGCAGCGGTGTCCATCCACCATCATCTCTCGCATTAACGGTAGCTCTCTTCTCTAGGAGTAATCGTACAACTGCCTCCTGCCCGTAAGATGCGGCAATGTGTAGGGGCGTCGCTCCAGTATCAGCCGTTACGTGAATACTAGCCCACTTATCCACGAGAAGTCGTACAACCGCCACGTGCCCATTGCTAGCAGCGATATGTAGCGCAGTCCACCCGTCGCCTGCCCTTGCATAGACATTGGCGTTTTTGTCTAACAGTAGCGATACCGCTGCATAGTGGCCGTTTTCTGCCGCCCAGTATAGTGCCTTCCCTATATCTAAGTTCATTTCTTCGATATCAAACCCATTCTGTAGTAGAAGCTTAACCGCGGCTTTATCTAAGACGACGTGGTTTCGCACCTCTAGATTGCGAAATTAGCACGGCCAGACAATATCGCGTTTTCCCTAGGCTAATTAACCGTGATAAGATAAACTAACTTACCCTCTTTACCCTTAGTTATCTCTTCTGTTGTACGTGCCATCGCTACTTGGGCCGTAGGTATGACTGATAGAAGCTCCGTAGCGTAAGATGCTGCTGTCGCCGCTGCATAAGGTTGCCATCTTTTATTCTTATGAGAGTCCGAGTAGTCACAGATGCCACGGATAATAAGGCATGGAAAGCTGTTAATTAGCCCTGCAGCTTCCATTTCAAAGCAGAGTATACCACCTAGCTCCGAGCTAATCTTGTCTCTAGCAACGCCGTCTCTTATAACTTGATTACCAGACGCTATTGTGCCATAACTCACCATGAATCCACCGCTATCACGCACCTTCCGCTTCACCACCCTATCTTTATTGCATGTTTCACATGTCAGGCCTCCAGCATGCTTGTAGGTTGACTCGAAGAGGATGTCGGGCCCTGCCTGGTCACGTCCGAACTCAGGGAGATGATTAATTTTGGCGAGGTTGGATAGAAGACTACTCTTGCCTCTTACGTGACTCGTTCGTACCTTCGCGACGGCGTTAAGAAGGAGGGTTGGTGGCGGACTTAGGAAGCCCGTTCGTACGAATCCGTTCGGCGTGCTCTTACCAAAGTCGTACTGAACCACTCCCCCATGATTCAGGTGCGGTTGGCTCACGACCACATCTCCAAGCCGGAGGTCCACTTCGCCACTTGGAACGCCTCCTCCTATGCCTACCATTAGGCCGAATCGGACGGACGTGAACTTTAACCGCATGCGCATGGCGACTGCAGCAGCGGAGTTTGTGCCCATTTGACCAGCAGGAAGGCAGGCAATAACAACATTGTGTTCGCCGATGCAGCCGAGCGTGTATAAATTGTCATCATTTGAGTCTTGGGGGAGGTTTTGATGCATTTCATCGAGCATCTCCGTCGCTGCAGCGAGTTCGATCGGGAGGGCAGAAATCCATCCTACGGTGTAGTCTTCTGGGTGGAGTCGACGCTGTGACATATTTGCAACTATGGATGGCTCAGAGGGATCGCTGGTTGTGCTTAACTTCTCCAAGTCGTCATTTGGAAGGAAGATGGGTGAAGAATCTTACAGTCATTTGCAAAAGATTGTTTACTATCGCGGACTAAATGCCAACCTTCAAAACTAACTACCAATATAGTCTTTAACAAAAACTCCCCTCACTAAGGTCTATTTTCCGTCTTTAGACCTAAGCAGCCGCCGCTTTAACCTAAGCCGAGGGTGAGCAGCCCTGAGCACGCCCTGAGCACGCAAGGGGTGCCTGGTTCTAGGCCCTTGAGGCCCAAATTTAGGAATCGGCTAAAGATGCCCAACATCACCGAAGCCGGCACTTTCTGAACATTAATATCATATCTGCGGAGCCACATGTTTTATTCGTTTAGAGTTGCGCTTAAGTATGTTCCAAAATAATATGAGCGGAGGGCAATGGCGAGTTCTTCTAAGTGTATACGTCGCGACAGCTCTCCCGGGTCGAGAGTCATGCCTCCTTCGTCAGTTCCTGTGTCCACTGAACCTGCGAAGCAGGACGAGGCAGGCCACCAGGCCGGTCTACACCTGACCCCAGGGGACAATCATTTGATGCATGGTTTCCGCGGGGTGCACTCCAATGAGTGCTAATCGGGGTTTTTATTTCGTTGATTCGGTTTTCCTCCTTATATACGCGTCAGGACCAGATGGCATCACGGCTAGATCAGTGTAAGATAATAATAATGATAAACTGAGGACTGAGAAGGCAAAGTGTATTGAACTGCAACACTAAATGCGAAGTTGGTTGCTACATGAAGTCACAGTCTCACAGAGCCCTGAATAGCGAGAGAGTACATGGCGAAGAGCGTATTATTTCAAATCTAGAGCCTATCATGCCCCATCCATGTCCAAAGAGCAAGAACCAAAAATTCGAGCTAGATAGAAGCTCGTATAGGAGTCCTCCGCATTTCATCCCTAAAGCCGCCAACAATAGATGCATTGACCAAGAGCCCACGGGATTCCTTCGCAGGACGGAAAAAATCCGTGACAAGTTCGTATAAAATACGCCCGAGTTTGAAACACCCACCACCTGCGGTGGCTGCAGCCTCATATGCCCGCTGAAGGCTATTATACTGCACCCATTCCTGACCGTACCCAGCATGGATGTGGCCAAACACATGTAGTCGTGGCTGAATCCTCCAGAGATCCGCTAGTAGGAATTCACATCCAAGGCCTCCAAAATCAAGATGAGCTTTTGGCGGCCCATGAGTTACCAGAATATCAATATCATCAGGTAGAAGACCTTTCCAGATATCCTTCATCCGCGGATATTGAAATGCCCAATTTCCGTGACAAGGTGTCATTGGGCTGCCATATATCTTAAGCTCTCGGCCGGAATCGCACTTGATGGTTACTGAGCTATTGTTTAGATATATCAATCCACTCCAGTCTATCGAATTCCGCGCGGCTACGTTCTTATTCACTTCTTTAGCCGATAGAGGGTCGAGAATAAGATCGTGATTTCCTCCAACGACGACCTTATATGGATGTGGAAGTAACCGTAGCCAGTTAAGGGTTGCTTGAAGTTCCTCTAAGGTTCCAGAGTTTGTCAAATCACCAGCGTGAATAAGCACATCTCCTGGAGGGACATCGACCTGAGTATTGTGTGTATCGGAGATGCAGATGACGGTGACTGGTGAGGTAGGTTGTATTGGAATAGCTCGTCGCCAGCTGTAAAGTTTTCGTGACAAGTACAGCGTGGGATTCTTTATAAATGTCTGGAATTCCGTAGGTTGAGGACGATGAAGGATAGAGTCGAGGCTGGCTTCGTTCTTGTATCTAAAAAATACCATCTTATTGCTGTATGAGAACTTTGCGTGCTAAGTTCATTTATTTAGATCAATTTCGACGAGCAAGATCGAAGCTCGCCGCAGCGCGGGCTTATTATTACTTGCTAGAGGTGGGGAGGGCACGCGACATGTACCGTAGGTGCTGGAGGCATGGGACGTGTGTACCATAAGTGGTGGATGCTATGCTATGTGCACTGGAGGTTGTGCAACATGTGGTGGATGTGGCGGAGGACATGCGACGTGCGTGCTGGAAGTCGTGGAGGTCGCATTCCATGTGGTGGATGATATCCCTTAACCCGTCGGGGTCCTTAGAGAATTCGCTACTGAATTTAATTGAGCACTTGCATTGAACCGAGTTCTCCGATTGGGCTGGTCCCTTATCGATAACGTAGGACCAAAGACGACGGGTTAAGGGATAGGACGTGTGTTGGAGGTGGCGGAGGGCTTAGGACGTTTACTTACGGTCTAATTGATACTTGCCCTGGATGCGAATAACCTATGGAGTGCCGTTAGATGTAATCACGATATAGAAAAGAGCTATTGTAAGTATTGGGTTGAAGGAGCTTACCAAGTTGCCCATCGGATCGCTTCCGGCCACATCAGAAGAGGATAGACGGATAATAAAGGCTTTGGGTAGGTGACCAGAAGCAATTAGCATATCAGCCAGAAAAGAAAGACCTGCTTCGGCGAGACGATGTCAGCCGGTTGTAGAGTGCGACACTTATTGTAAGGTAAAGTTAAAAGCTGCTGCAGTAGCAACGAATCGTATGGCTGTGCGGGGTCCGATGACTTACAGCGTCCTGGCGCATCCGGTGTTAATTTATGCACCTTCTCTTAGTTAGGTAAGTAAGGATTTAATATAAGAATTCTATTTAAAATAGCTAACTACTTATACTTTACTAAGGGGGTTAGTATCGCTGTTTTAATTAAGGATTTAGGCTACTATTTCTTCTAATTAAGTATGCGAGTAAGCAAATCCTTATAAGTCCTATTTAAGTACCTAATTAGTAAAAAAGATCCCGTGTGTAGAAGTTAATTGCTATTTATATTAGTGTATAAATTGTTTTAGTAGCTTGCTATTCAATTAATCGTTTAAAATTGACAAAGAGACACCGAATACGAGTACAGCTTTTCGCGTAGACTTATAAACACTAGATTTAAAATCCACAATAGCTATTTGTAAGTTCTGCTGCTTTTGGTCCGTATTAATCTACTCGCCGTGGAGGAAATAGGTTGATAAATCGGTGATTTGATTTTAACGATGTGGCGAGTTCTAGGGGTTGATACAGGCTATTTAGCTAGTCCTACCGAATTTATTATTATTAACATAAAACACTTTGAAAGCTTGGGCAAAGCACCTTTGGCTTGACAACGTCTAAACAAGTCGTACTCTATGCCGGCTGTAGACAACTATAATGATAAACTTTCGAGACCCGCGAAGCCGACCATTTATATTTTCTGAGCGGAATGAGCTAATTGGCTATTTAGAGATTCATAGAACTAGCGAAACCTATTGTTTAACACCATCGTTTGCAAGATTCGAGTCGAAACTCTCGCGTGAGTTAAAGGACCGAATGAGATATCACATCCAAATACCCCTCCAAGCTTCCAATTAAATCCCAGAATCGTCCTGGTCAAACTTAACCCCAGAAGTTTTCAGCCACTCCTCCCAGCCACCACACGTCTCCTTTGTCTTAGATAAAGTCCCAATACTGCTCAGGATATCTTCTTGCCGTTCGAGAATCTGTAGCGCAAGACCTGCGAGGAGCTTAAGGTTAGCTACACTTCAAGTGCTCACAACAACTTGGTGGTTGTGTGGTAACTTACCGGAACTAGCATGCCAAGCTATGTGACAGTGCACGAGCCAGATACCAGGGTTATCGGGTTTGAATGCAAGCGCGAGATATCCTGCTGATGGAAGGAACGCAACATCTCTTCTCGGGGGGTTGTGGAAATTGAAATGCTGGGGATCAACTGATTCATTATATGTATTATTGCTCTGGGCAAGGATTACGAAATCATGGCCATGCATATGGATGGGATGCGCGGCCGGTATACGCCTTTTAGTTTTTTCGAGTCGTGTAAGATCGCCCGTGATGACGAGGTAGACCCAGCCGTGCTTGTAGTCATCTTAATGAATACTGTTAGCTTGCAAGAGGAATATTTCATAGATAACAGGTAGCTCACAGGGGATTACGCAATATTCAGGATTCCATGTTGTGTTCTTCAGATTGAGAATGGTGGGATTTGAGAAATTCAACCATAGTGGAGTGTCCGTCAGGTCCCAACGCTGGTAACCGTGTGTCTTTTCGAAATCAATTCCCGCTTCATACGTGTTTTCAGTCACGTTGTTCTCTGGGTGCTGGACAAGCCACTCTACAATGGGCTTGAGGCTTTCATATGGCTCGTCGGTGCAGTTGCTCGGAAATTGATTTTTAGTGGACGAAGGAAGAGCGGCACTACCAGAACCGTATCTGATTATACCCGTTCTCTCGTCTGAACCGTTTGGGTCGATATTGCCGCATCCAGTTGGTACCTGGGTACGAATCCAATAATTACCATCCTGGGCAGGTGTATTAGGTTCGGTGGCTTCAACAATTACGCTATAACGCTGGCCTGATTAAAATTAGTAATTTTCGCCAAACGAATCTTCTTTGACTTACCTATGGCAATATGTAGCGAGTTGGTGGTATATGGATGGATCGGTACAAAGTCAGTTGAGATAACTTTGAGTATATGACCATCAATTGAGAAGATAAACCCCGCATCAGTCGAGGCATTGATCAAGCGGAGAAGGTATCTTTTGCCTTTCTTGAATGTTTTGGTGAAGTAAGAGCTTGGCCCTACACATTTTGGATCCGTCTGGGGGCACACGCATCGTGGGTCTGTTTTATTGCATAGATAGTGGCCTGAACAAATTTAGCTTGTACTAAAAATGGCTCACCGTTCTATGTATATCAAAATTGTGAGAATGGCAGGATAATCAAGCGATCCCAGGAACTTTAAAAAGAAAGCGATTAGAAGACTAAATAACTGACCGGTTCCATTGAGCAGAACACTCTGCGATATTGGTGGTGGCGGAACCAACTCTTGCTGAAAGACCGCAAAGGCACTGTCGTGTACCCAATCACTGATAAGTATGGGGTCCCATGCCTCATCCCAATCTGCACTGCTAGGGCCATGAATAAGGAGGGGACCTGTAATAATTAGCGTTATCGCCTTCAATAGGTATGTTATTTAAATTTTTACCTGCCACTCCATCCGGATATTGCAAGGAATAGTGACTGGCATTAAATTAACATAAGTACGAATAATAAGTAGATATCATATTGGTAGAGCTAACCTGTGATACCAGGTATGGCCGTATTGACTGGCTGTGAATTTGTACGTGAATGTCTCGTCCTCCGCAATGGGACATTGAGTGACACCTGCAAATATGAGTATTAAGACGACAGTAGTCCTTGTGGATATACTAGCCGTTGACACCATCCATTTCATTCGTGTGTAGCTGCCGGATCCCATGCCAATGTACGGTTGTGCCATTGGTCGTAAGTTTGTTCGTGACATGGACAACAATTTCATCTCCCCAGCATGCTTCGATAAGAGGGCCAGGATAGGAACCATTGAAAACCTTGCCAAAAGGCTTGAGATAACCATCAGGAGCAATCTTGGGTCGTCAGCTTATATGCTTTGTATCAGTAGACGACGTTTGTACCTTCATATCGCTCACTTCTAGCCAATACTATTTTAATGTTAACATAGTATAATCCTAAACCAGTGAGGTGATTCTACCTCGCGCTTAATTCCTCTAGGCCACATAGCCTCATCTAATTAATTGTTAGCATCGTATACGGTGCCGGCAAAGGCTATAGATAGACGTGCATTCAGTCTTGATGTTGAACGAGTTCCATAGCGGCTGCTTGGCTCCTCGTCTCTGAATCCAACAATCACGGCTGTTTGGGCCATTGCAGCTCTCCCAGCCTTCATATCCCGGATATGAGCAGTGAAACCCAGGTGAGGCATGATGGGGGTGGACAGTCAGATCATGCGATGGACCTAAGGGCAATGGATACTGAGGGCGGCCAGGACCACCGAAAGGGCTAATGGATACAAATTGGAGGAGAGCTTCCCAACAAGAATTGAAGAAACCCATTTCTAACTCCTCGGAGATCAAAAATAAGGATATGGAAGAGGAACTTCAGCGGGGTAAGCACAGCTTAAATTGTCTCCGGTATGTATTGTGGATTCAGCCCAGCTGAGATCTATTGCGCCTGTGTTCTCCAATGTTACACAAACTGACGTCGAATTGAGCCATATCATTTATGAAAAGGCGATCCTCTAGGGTCTGACTGCTCTGGATACTCAGCCCACGCCAGGGTGCGCACCAATAACGTACCCCCAGACGCCTCGGAGGACTCCCGAGAATGGGTTGAGCCATCTAGCAGACGCGAAGGCTTTTGCCCCATGGCTTACTAGAGTAGGGATCTTGGATGTCTAGGCAACGAGTGCTTGTCTCATATAAGAACCAGAATATACTTGGCTAAAGGAGCGTCCACAGGGCAGGACAAAAAATCAGCCTGCCAATCATTAAGGTTTGAACAGGGACGCATAGAGTGGAATGAAGCCGCGGCGATTGCCGGCTGACTTGGGCAGCATGTCAGACGGGCGGTACGCCTCATCCGGACCCACAGAAACAGGTAACGGTAGCGGCTGGCTGCAAAAAAAAGCTTGCGTGTGGGGAAGGAAAAACGGATCACGGGATGTGATACCTTACTTGATTGATGCAGTTTGCTACTGCCTGCAGGACCTATTAGTGGCTGATGCATGCGAGCCATAATACGGTGATGCAGGTGGGCACGAAAATCACTGGACCTAGATCGGCCGCTCTTATCCAAAACTCGGGTCTTTTGGCGCACCGGAAAACGAATTGTGGCTCCAATTAGACAGCTGACAAGTATGAAGCCATAAAGAATCACATGAAACGGCCAGGGAGCAGTTCGCCGGCGAGAAGGCAACTAGGCGAAAGAGGCTTGGGGCTGAAGCTGAGGTGAGAGCTGGGGCTAGAGTGGATAAACATCCCTGCGAACAGCGCAAATGAAATGCAGGATTTCGATCGGCAGAGCAAGCCTGGATAAAAGTACTCAGGAATGTCAACATAGCGGCTGGCTTAGAAGAGGTTGATTTAGCAAGGGAGAAACGAAGAAGCGAGGTTGTTGAATGGCCGGAGAAACTCGCAGCGAACTATTCCGAATGGGTTTAGCCAATACTTCAGGAGTCTTTGAAACCTGCATTGTTTACGCTAGTTTTCCCAGTCTGCATCCTGCCAGGAGCGACATTCTTTTTTCTTCCCTAAGAAAAGAGGGCCAGGAATAAAATATTCTAGCATAAATTTTCAAGGCCACTGTTAGTCGTACATCCCCCGATTGATACGCGTACACCCCCACAAAACAGGCTTAGATCCTTCCTCTTCAAGTTAAAATATCACGTGTGTTTGACTTGTTTACATCTAAATCGTGAAAACAACACCACGCGCCCATACTTAATAACTGGTAGGACTGCGGAGTGCTCTGCGAGGCGCTGTAAGAACTAGATTGGGTGCTGCTGCCTCTATTTAAAGTCTGTGGATTCCTTTACGAGCACGCCCACTTCTGCGCCCGTTTCTGCGCCCGCGCCCACGCCCGCCTACGGGTCGCTCGAATGCTGAAAGCTCCCGCTGAGTAGAGTTATTAATGCGATTGTAGAGCCAGCCGTAGAGCCAGCCGGGCGACCGTGACGACGCTTTACAATTGCAAGCTCTTGGATAGGAATGTAAGGCAAATGCGAGGTGCTGATTTAGGTATAGGCGCGCGGTGTTTCGCGATTTGGGTGTAAACAAGTCAAACACACGTGATATTCTAACCCGAAGAGGAAGGATCTAAGCCTGTTTGGTGGGGGGTGTACGCGTATCAATTGGGGGGTGTACGACTAGCAGTGGCCATTTTCAATTAGCATCTTTCTTGTCACAACGTAGAGCTTGGAGCTCTGCTTGGGCTGGTGTTTGCACCGTTTGACCGCTTAATGGTTCATACGTCCTTTCCACCACTGGTTCCTTACCTTTTCCTTCATGCTATGTCTTGTATACAGAGCGCGTAGTTGGCCCGCAGAAAGCTTCGTATTATCATAGAACGAGGATTCTAGGCATCAAAGCCAGAAACCTAAGATAGAGCCCCAAAATCAACTTCCTGCACGCGCGGAGAATGATCTGTTCATTGCTGTCTCTACTAGTGCTATTCCTATCAAAAGGCTCTGCCGTTGGCATGTGCAGCTTCAAAGTTCCCGAAATATATACCCAGGAGTCTCCCCCTGCCGTGGCCGCCACCTCCAATCCCTCCAAAGCCCTACGGGAATCAAATATTTAGATACTCGATTGAACTCTACGGGTACAGGATTGACTATATTGGCTCAAAATTAGTGCTCTAATGGTCCTTTTTGTGTAAAAAGGACTACTAGAATACCTTTTGGAAGGGCAAGATGAGCATTTTACGCCTAATTAAATCTTTATTATCCGAACCGAGATGAAGAACTACTTGAATGTCACGAAAATATCACGCCCAAAAATATCTTGTGGTTCAAGCAGGGCCTTGGAATCAAAGATGCCAATGGCGCGCCTTGCAGATAGCTGACTACGGCTTAGCGAGGTTTCATGGGCGGGAGCTGCGTTCCAAAGTCGACTTTATCAAGGCTTACAGCCCCTCAACTTACGGGCCACTAGAATCAAAGCTTCGTAAGCATATTCCCGTGCATACGATATTTGGAGTATCGGCTGCATTATCCTAGAATTTATTACATGGCTACTCGAGGGTTCGGCTGCAATTGAATACTTTGCAGATGTTCGGGGAAAAATAAGAAGTGGAGGTATCAACGATGGCAACTACTTCATAATTACCCTAAATGGAAAGAGCGTTATCATACGGCAAGATGTTATTGACTGGGTTGACCGGATTCATTGCCTTAAGCGCTGCTCTGCCGTCATTGACTTGCTCCTGGACTTTATAATGAATAGGCTCATCAGAGCCAATCCTGAAGACCGAATCCGAGCGGAAGATTTGTATTCCAGGCTCAGGGCCATCTATGAGCAAGCAGAGGGAGACGAGAAGTACCTTCTTGTCACTACTCCGTATCCGATGCCGTAAGTCGCAAGTTAGCGCCTGCAGCCTTTGAGTCGTAGCTGAGCAACCGCGTAAGGATACCATTTCAAGTTCAAATGAGATCGCTTTACATGGTGATCCCGCCTGGGGCCCCGAGAGGCCTAGTGGGCCACGCTCCCTGAATAATATACTTGAGATTATGGAAGAGTAGTACAATTCCTTAAAATATATCGGCAACACTGAACTGTCGATGGATACTGCTGCCGTATTGCAGGGCACCTTTCCACTCATGCCCATTCATAATTGGCGTTCTCTAGTAGGAAAACTACGTTGCTTCCCAGAATAGCGAGCTGGGCATAAAATCACTCTTTCACACGAATGTAGTATCCTACGGGTATATGAGCCGAATCAACGAGCAAAATCTACCATCTACGCGTTCTGCCGTACCTTTCAGCTCATTTGACCACACGAAGCGCCGTGTAGACTACAGTTGCGTTATCAACCCTCCCTGATAAGCCCACCTACCCAGCGGGCCCACTTCGGCCCATTCAACCCCACCACTCACAGCACCGCACTCGAACCTCAAACTCTCACCCTCTCATCCCCATTCCAAATACTCAGTCCCCCCATCACTGAGAAATGGAACCCACCGAAACCCCCCTAACCCTCCAACCTCCCCTCTCCCGCCGTGGGCGCGGGCCAGGCCTGATCCTCCTCCTCGACCCAACCCAGCCCCACCACGGCAGCCCAAAGACGCTCGATCCGCTTCCGCTGCAGAAATGGGCCGAGGAGGGCTACGCCGTGGCGCAGATCCTGTTTCTGGCGTCCGCCCCAGCAGCACAGCTAGCCTCGCAGATCGCGCAGGCTGCGGAGGCGCTGAGGCGGCTCGAGGGCTGGCAGGGCGGGGGGAAGGGGGAGAGGGAGGGGGAGGGCTTCGGCGTTGTGTGTGCGTGAGCCCCCGTTTCTGCCTCCTGTTGATTCTGCGCTTGGAGTTGGAGCTGTAGCTACCGCTGCAGCGGGAGACAAGAGCAGCCGCTGAAAACCTGAGTAGCGTATCTGTCTTCCCTAGGCGCCGACGCGGCGGCGGCGATCGACGACGGTGCGGATGTCTCGGCCGTGGTGGCGTACGGCGGGGTCGCGGCTCCGGAAGGCGCGTTTGTGCCGGCTAGGCCGTGGCTGCTGCATGTGGCTGTGGCGGGGGACGAGCGGGGAGACTTGGCGCGAGCGGAGCGCGCGGGGAATGTGAAGAGGTATGAGTATCTGGGTGTGGGTGACGGGTTTGTCCTGCCGGGACACGAGGCGTATAGCGCTGCGCCGGCGGGGCTTGCGCATACGCGTTGCTTGACTTTCCTGAAGCCGGTGCTGGGTGGCCCTTTTTTTGATCTCGAGGCTGTGTGGGATGAGCACACGCGGTTTGAGTTCGGGGAGCGCGATGTCGAGAAGACGATGGCGACGATGGTGGCCGAACCGTACGTGAACCACGTCCCTACGCTTACCGGCGGTTTGGGGAGGGAGAGGCTAACGAAGTTTTACCGCGAGCATTTTATTTTCAGCAACCCGGAGGATACGAGACTGGAGCTGGTGAGTAGGACCGTGGGGATTGATCGGATTATTGATGAGTTTGTGTTTCACTGCACGCATGATAGGATGATAGACTGGCTGTAAGCCTACCCGTCCGTCCCTTCCCCGGAATTATGGTGGCAGGCCGATCGGCTCATCCGCGCGTACAGAGTTCCTGGCGTCCCACCCACGGGCCGCCATATTAGCATCCCGTTCACAAGCGTCGTGAATGTACGCGGTGATCGGCTATTTCACGAGCATATTGCGTGGGACCAGGCGACTGTACTGGTGCAGCTTGGGCTGATGCCGCAATATCTCCCGTTCCCCTATCCGCTGCCCGGGGGGAGGGCGCCGGCAGAGGGAAAGAGATTCGAGGTTAGAGTGCCCGCTGCGGGCATTGAGTCGGCGAGGAAGCTGTTAGATGAGAGCGAGGTGGAGTCGAATGGGATGTTTAAGTATGAGTTGAGGGAGGTGGATATTGCAAGGAGGGAGATAGGGACGATGGTAGGTTAGGGGTTAAGATGTGATCTTCATCGTTTTGCTATGGACGGAAACCCTCCTCATGTGTTGTCACCCATTCTCATATTCTTCCAGAGTATCAAGGCAAGCTGAAATAACACAGTTTAAAAAACAAAGAGTTGAAGGATTGGAATGAGAGAACGACTGCATATGAATGACAATTTAGATGGGTGATAGGAAATGTTTCTCGAAGTCTTCTAGAAGACCTTTAGAAGACATTTCTTTATCTGCGACCAATAGTAAACAAGAATGTGGCTCGGGATTTAATAGGCCCAAAAATCTCCGGCTCAAGACATATCTGAGACCTTCCCTACGGGGCGGGTCCTCATCACAAGCCAGTGGCTTTGGGAACGCCACTTCACCTGCTTCAATGTGACTCTGTTCACTTGAAACCTCTAATTACGTAAACCTGGCCTTCAGACCTATGACTGAAACGGCCGAATTCTTTGAATGCATTATCTCGATGGTGAGAAGGATGAAGATCACGATGGTGATGATGAACCAAGAATAGACATGTAAGATGTAGTTACGTATGTGCACTCGAGATGTGAGTTGGCGACGATCCCACGAGTGAGGAGGAATTATTCTGGGCGTGTCATGTTTGAGCATACGGTATGTCTGCAGGGGTGGGTCCAGCCTGAAACACAGAGCGAGGTGTGAGTCGCGCGCAGGGTTGATGACTGCGAGCCGAGCAAATCGGCCTTATGGGAACTTCAAACGCGTCCGAATAACAGCAGCATATTTCACGATGCAAAGTCGATATAGGGGGAATGGTGGAATTCAAATCAGAGCCGTCGAGCGGTAATGGGGAAGCGTCGATGCATGATGGTGATTTTGGTGGTAAAACAGTGGAGGTGTTGCAATTGCAGATCTGAAGTGCAGAGGGCAGCTTCTGGAGCAGTGCCCCGTCGAACATGTCAAGCGGGACTCGAATGTGGGCTGAGTGTTTCTCCGAGCATAAGACAAGCAGCGACGGCACGCCTGGCGGCCGACAGCCGTATGAAGCGACCTTGTTGGTGGGTTGATGCCATTGATGGTATAAGGCCAGCCATCTACAGGATTGAGCGACTCATTCATACGAGAGAGAATGCGGCCGCGTTGCGCACGGCATGCCAACAGGGAGTTGACACGGCGGGTTGGTTTGTGTTTGACAGCCTCCCCTTTCTGACTGCGACTTCCGCGGACCCCGTCTGGCAATTACTCTTCATGCTGCTCAAAGCCTTAGTTGGTAGGCTGTCGTTTGCTGAACAGCTGGCTGGCAGGCTCCACTGTTGAGTGGTCAGAGTGGGCCAAAGAGCGGGCGAGCCAGCGTTATATGGCCGTCATGGGGTTGTTTTGACAGCACCAGCCGCGCATGAGCCGCGTTCGAGAACAATTGCAGCGCCCCTTGCCCATCGAGTGAAGGAGAGTGAAATGAAGCAAATCACATCATCACCGCGTCCTCCAGCCAGCACTGAGAGCGTTACTCTGGCCACACCGTTAAGCTTTTTAGCGTGCTTTACGGTGGCGGCAGGAAATTAAAGATTTTTTTCTGTGCGACGCGCCATTATTGGTTGCTCGGCAGCTTCGACCTACACTTTGGCCTCGGAGTAGGCGAGCGCTCTCCCAAAACCCCCCGTGTGTGCGGCCCCTTCACAACTTCAAACACTCTCTCTGCCGGTCTTGACAGTTGCTCAAACGCACACACTCACTCTCTTTGTCTTCAGTATCCTCACTCTAGTCACTCGTTCCTGCATTGTTCCGATATTGCCCAGGTTCTTCGTTATCTCCTGCAGCCAAGGATTCTTCCCGATTTCTGTCCCGGCTCCTCACCATCCGTCATCGCCAATCAATCGCTCCCGTCCTTCACCTTGCTTCATTGGCCCTGACTTCGCACCTTGGACCTACACCGTCATGTCTGGCCAGGCCGCTGTCTGACGTTTCAGTTTCTCAATATCTCCCTTTCTAGTTGTTCTGTCATCAACTCCATCACGGAATTCTTTCATCCTCATACCATTGTCGCCCGGCTTAGGCCATGAGGAAGCTCTCCTCATTGCTAGCCTCCCGGGTGGGCAAGCTCGCGATTTACTCGTGTCTAATACTCACAGCGTTATTATGCATCGTACCCGAAGCAACCGCCATCAACTTCTCGCCCATCGCATCACCTAATCTCGACCTCAGTAAATTGGGTCGCGTCGCTTTCGCCGGTGACTTCGACTCAATTTCACTCTACGAATTTGCCGGACAAAACGAAAATACCCTTGACCCGAACGCCGGTGCTCTCCTTACGCGGTTCCCCAATGGCGTCTTCACCGACATCGCCCAAACCGATGGCAACATCCTCACAATGTGTCCGTTTGTCGCAAACGGCACCCTACAAGGAGTTGTGCTCGGAGGAAACTTTACGAGTGTCGGAGGAGTTGCGGCGAATGGTATCGCGCTCTTCAACCCGAATACATCGGTAATCACCGCGTTACCAGGCCTAACTGGTCAAGTTTATAGCCTGTACTGCGACGCTGATGCTGGAAGGGTAATTGTGGGTGGTTCATTCACAGGAGGCGGAGCTAGTAACGCGATCGTTTGGGTAACCGGTTGGACAAACATG
>Ga0307515_10003294_pt1 | contig 34144 bp, 41 predicted proteins | sample 17_EM_MG_FD_194513 | JGI IMG/M metagenome (GOLD analysis project Ga0307515, IMG submission 194513) | Populus trichocarpa ectomycorrhiza microbial communities from riparian zone in the Pacific Northwest, United States - 17_EM | ecosystem: Host-associated > Plants > Roots > Unclassified | place...
TGAATCAATTTGGCCGTAATTTTACTTCCAAAACTTGAAGATGGTCGGCAGAAGGGCGGAAGTGATTAAGCGGTGTCCAGCTACAGTGTGGCCAAGGGCCCTGCATCACCACTTGTCAAACTCTAAATGAGGGCTTGAAGCCTAGTAGGGCTATTACGTGGCGCCTCCAGTCCTCCCTCATTGGATTCCACTTCCAGGCAATGCTGCAGGTCTGGCTGCCCAATCCCAGTGCCAATCATCAAAGACATCTAGGGATAAAACTGCCCTGTTCTGCCCACAATGTTTACTTTATTTCCTGTCCAATTCACTCTTTCCACTTCTAGAAATACCTGTCTATATTCTATAATGGCAATTTCAAATTTTCTATCTCTACTGGTGCTGCCAGCTACATGGATTGCCTAGTGTTTATATGGCCTTGCTGTAAACTACAACGCTGTCCGTAAGCTCGGGATCCGCATCATTATTCGACCCGTCGATCAAATAAGCCCCGTTTGAATTCTTATTGGAGACTACGTCCTCCCACACTTCGAGCGCCTACTATTTGGCTCTGGGAATTTCACTCGTTTCTGCCGACATGGATCCGAGCTCCGCGATCGATATCGCGCTCACGTTGAGCTGGGAGATGCCATCATGTCTATACTCACCCAAGCAGAAACTAGCTCTATCTATGTAATTGAGACACGGTCGCGGATATCATGCAGCGCAGGAAAGAATTCGAGCGACCGCTTGAGACATTGGAAATGCTGAATTTATTCGGGAAGAACGTCTCGACGGTAGAAGGTCAGGAGTGGCAGCGTCAACGCAAAATCGCGTCAATTTCCTTCAGTGAGCAAAATAACAGTCTTGTCTGGACCGAGTCACTTCGACAAGGTACCGACATACCGGCATTTTGGGAGTCGCAGGGCTCAAAGGTTATCAGGAGTACAGCAGATGACACAAAGACTTTCACGTTGCATGTTCTCTCTAATGCAAGTTTTAGGAAATCATACCCTTTCAAAGGTTCCAATGATGATGTGGACCCACAGCCTTCAAAATACAGAAATTCCCTATCTCTAATTCTAGATCACATCCTCCTGATCATGATTCTTGGTCCTAACTATTAACTATGCGCTGGATGCCGAAAGCCTGGACTCGGATCGGCCAGACAGTCTTCGACTTCAAGGCCTACATGACAGAGATACTAGTTGAAGAGAAGCATCATATCGAACAGGGCAAACCCACAACCAACAATCTCGTCGCCTCCTTAATCCGCGCATCTGAACAAGCAAGCCACGAAGACGGCACTAAGGGCCACGGCTTATCAGAGAGCGAAATATACGGCAACATCTTCGTCCTCCACTTTGCAGGCTACGACACCACCGCGATCTCCCTCGCCTCCTCTCTCGTCTTCCATGTCGCAAACTCATAAGTGTAGGACTGGCTATCAAAAGAGATCCACCACGTCCTCCCCAACCCTAACAAATCAACCTGGAACTACACCGAAGCATTCCCACACCTAAAGCGCTGTCTCTCAGTCCTAGTAAGCCCTCATACCCGCCCACCCCTACCTTCTAGTCATCGAAACTTAACCGACCCTCCCAGCTCGAGACCCTCCGCCTTTACAACCCCCGTCCTCGGCGTTGTCAAGACTACCGGTGCCCACCCCCGCACCATCACCATCAACAACCGCCCGCGCTGCTCCCCCCAAACGTAAACATCCCCGCGAACCTAGCTGTCCTGCAGTCGCACCCGCGCCATTGGGGCGCCGACTCGCTCGCCTGGCGGCCCTCACGCTGAATCACCCGACCGTTGACCGCGCCATCGACGCGAGACGCTCTTTGTGCCTGCTAAGGGCACGTTCCTCCCGCAGTCTGACGGCGCGCGCGCGTGCCCTGGGAAGAAGTTCGCGCAGGTCGAGTCCGTCGCGCTCACGGTGGCGCTGTTTCGGAATCATCAGGTCGAGCCGATGCCGGAGGCGGGGGAGAGCGTCGAAAAAGGACGTTGGAGGTCGCGGAGGATCACGGCATGTTTCTGCTTCAGCAGATGAGGAGGCCTGAGAGGGCGGGGGTGCGGTGGGTTAGGAGGTGATTTTGAGGGTTGGGGGGAGTGAATGCTTATTTGAAAATTTGGGTGGCTACGTCGTCTCCGATCTAGGATAGAATTTTCGCGGAGACTTTTTCGGGTTGGATTATTTTGACTAGGCTATGCCAGACATCGCGCAGCCTGCTATTCTAAAACTTTCTCCAACTACCACAAATCCTCTAGCCTGAGTAGCCTCTCCCTCAAAATACGCGTTCAACCCACCTTATACATAATCATTCAAATCCACAACCATTCCACACCTCTATCCATAATTAAATGCGTTCCGGCAAAGTGGGCAACTAGAAGCATTGCTCGTCTTAAACCACTTAAACAAGCAGCTTGAATGGAACAGGTTCTTGCACGTGCTGCACTTTTTGCTGGGCAGCTGCTTGTCGGCGCTGATGATGGAGTAGCAGATGGCGCACTCAGTCTGGCCTTTCAGAGCGCCGACGACGTTGCGGCGCCAGGCGATGAGGCCATCGACCAGGTTGCCGTTCTACACCTTATGTTAGCGGTGCGATTTCCCAAGCCCATGTGCAGTCAGAGTGTGAATTAAAGACATACCGAGAACGTAATGACACCCTGCGTATTGATAACCCAGCTGCGCCACTTCTTCTCGTCCACAGCAACGCGGTTGACGCCCTCGACGGAAGCCTGCTGCAGCGGGTATGCGCCTGGGAGGCGTATCATAATCCGCATTGTCTGCTCGTCGACTTCGTATGCGGCGGTGACTTCGCGCGCGCGCTGCGAGACCTTTACTTGGAGCGCTTCCGACTCATCAGCCACATCTTGCGATTTCGCCCATTCGCTCACGCTGGTGAGGGCATCGGAGATGACATGAGGTGAGATCTGCAGTGCGATGAATGTTTAGTGGGTGGAGACCGGGGGGAGATAGGCCGTGCTCACGAATTTCTCTGTCCAGGTCTCGACGGCGAGCACTTTTTGGCGGGATTTGCAGTCGATCCACCAAGATTTGGCGAGTGATGGAACATGCTTGAGGCAAAGGTAGTAAAGGTGCGTCAGGAGCCATTGTGTGTCCTTCTCAGGCGCTTCTATGTCTGGAGTGTATGTCGTGACGTCTATTTTGGATACGTCCACCGGCTTACCATGACTATGACCGAGGAAGTCAAACGTGAATTCTAGCAGCCTGGTAAGGTACTCTCCTTCTTTGATGTGCTCAATGTAATCCGTCTTCACTTTGTATGACTGAAGAGCCAGTTAGTCAATAGCTCAAGTCGAAGCGTAATTTAGTATCCATACCGCATGCTGGAGATGATCGAAGACAAGAAGCCAGCTCAACAAATAGCCGCGCAGAGGTAAAGGCATAGTACGCTCAAAGCTAGCATCTACCAGGGCTGCCATCGTAGGTGCATCTAAAATAAGGGAGAGTAACTCCTCGGGCAACTGGGCCGTTGACTTATCTAGAGCAGCCTCGACAGATATTTGTTCTTGAGCTGCTGGTATCCTCTTGTGGAGAATATCAAAAGCAGTTTGCTGCACCGCCAGGGATTCAACGTAGAGCAATGGAAACAGCTAGGTATTTGTCAGCTATTATGCTCCCATAGAATGAATTCAATAAGATATTATCATACTTCTTCTGGCTCTTCCATGTGTTGAAATGACACCCTGGAGATCTGTCTTGCCAACAATTCATTGACAATCTTCAGCGGTTGGTGAAATTCGTCGGGAATGTCTTAACTATCAGTCCAAACTTCATAATAATACCGGAAAGAGGCACTTACGCTGAGAGCGTTTCAAGAGATTGATTAGGCCCATTGCTACTTGTTCTTCTGAGTCTTTCCAAGCATCTAAAAGGTCATCGTTTGGGTCCTCATCTTTAGTAAGCGTTCTCAACACAGAATATAGCTTTAGCGACGCGTATGTAAGAGGTATGGGACTACTTTCGGTAAGCATGGTATGTTTGAAAAGCCAGCCTGTGAGATAGTATCTTACCTATCCATCGCAAACTCGTTCCCGCTTAATTGTTGCGTCTTAGTCCAAGTACTAGTTAGGTACTGAAGTATCTCCGCCCAGTGAGAGCCATAAATATCACCCATCAGAGGTAAGAGAATAGACATGGACCGACAAATCTCTGCTTGGGTCGATAAATCAACTGTATCATCTTGCAGCCATGGTATGACGTGCTTGATGAAAAATATCACCCGTTGCTTTGCTATGTCTTCGCCCGCATTTTCTTGACCGTGGAGAATTAAATTTAACATCACCAACTGTCGGAGAACTGTGAAAGGAATCAGAGGTGAGACGAGAACTTTTTTTAAAAAAAAGGATTCAAGCTTTTAATAGGGACATACGTTCTTCTGGTTTCTTCTGAATATCTAAGCCAGTTAAATCTGCCACAAATTCATTACACATCCTTGCTGAAGATTTTGTAATTGATAGCGGCACTCTGTAACCCGTTAAGAATCCAGCAACAAAGAATACATCTAGGACACGTTAAAATTGGTCGGATTTAGAGGTTATTATATTCACGTACCATCGCTCTTGCGAAGACCTTTCAAAGTGGCATGCATCTCTGGAGTTTTCTTACTATTCCATCCATGCGTGTCAACCAATTCCGCAACTAGCATACTAAAAGCTCGAGCATTATAATATGCAGAAGCAGAAAGGCCTTGGGAACCGTTCCGTAATTGGTTCATTACCATCTCTAGGAAAGAGATTCTGGATTCTTCGGTATCTTCAATCAACCGGGCAGAGTGCTCTCGTAACTGTTCTGTGATAAAGCTTTGCGCATCAGAAACGAAAAGGAGCGCATCGGCCTCCATCTCGGGAGTGTACTCGGACCACAGGTTATTTGAGCCAGCCAGGCCAAGATTATCGTCCGCAAGTTGCACACTAAGTAAGAGAAGACGAAATATTTCTCCTCGCAGCTCATCTGATGCTGCGTCAAAAATATCGGTTTCCTTGACGATTTGGGTAACGTAATAGGCACTTCGAAAAGCTGCAGAGTACCCCTCAGAATCGCGAGGAAAACTCTTGTTAAAGGGTACTCGAGAAGGCGTTTGTTTGACAAGGTAAGTTGAACCTCCAAGAGGGTTTGTGATAGCGATAGACGGTTTCGGAGTGATGTCCAGGAAGGGTGCTAGAGTATCTTCCCATGCTGACACGTTTGGAAACAAGTGGCTAGTTATTTCAGGCGAGGCTAATTTAGATTCTTCTGCTTCCCAGATTTTCCTTGATAGGTCTACTAAAGTCTCCACGGAGACGGAAGTTGACGAAGCCTCCTTAAGACCGTTTTGTATTACATCAAACATGGACTGTTTTGATGCAGTGTCGTCAGAATTTTGAGACAGAATGCCATGTATCAAGGTGTTGATACCGGATGCATCTTGAGCGACCTGGTCGTCTGGAGACTCTGCTAGGAAAAGCAAGCTGCGGATGAGCTCCGAGCCTTCGGATGTAGGAACAAAGGACCTCAGTGATGTGGGACTCTGCTTGACGGCTTGATGAAGTCCTCGTAAAGCATTCGGAGCATATTCTGTGATAGATAAAGACTGTGTCATACTAGCCAGAATCTCCTCCATGGTGCCCACAGCAATAACTGTCGACGAGTTCTGAAGCATCCGGCTGAGAAACTCCCAGTCGGAGCCGCCTTCGAGGGCATAGTGAACATTCTTCTTGATGTAGTTTTGTAGTTCCGGATCGGACGAGGCTAGCTTAAAATCTGAAGGAATTCTAGGTGAAGCCAAAAGTTGCTCAAGGGCAACGGACTTCGTTGGGCAGTCGGATGCATCTAGAACCGCTCTTAGAGTTTCTTTCCAGGCCTCTTCAAATATAGGCGCATCCTTGAACGTGTACAGAATGTCTGCGAGTTTGGAGCAAGATGGGGACAGAAACAGCTTGGGAATATCGTTTCGGACGAAAGAAACGAGCTGATGTTTTGCTTCATCATTTGTAAATACAAGTTGATCACAAAGACGAAGGATTTCCGCTACAACCCCTGCCGCTCCGTAAGGCTTGCCATTCCTTGTCTTCAGTACATTTAAAGCCTCTGTGATGACTAAAGTAGACGCGCGAGAGAATACCGATGTAGAAGGTTTCGGGGCGTGGTTAAGTAAAGCTTGCGCTTGTACAGCTGCAAGCCGGCTTGCTTGCTGAACCAAGGCTGTCTGGGATCTGTCGTACTCTTTGGACTGTTCCGGTGCAGAAGTTTTGACATCTTCGATCAGAGCTTCAGCGTATTTTGGCCATTCCTTTTCAATAATAGAAGGCATAATTCCAAATATCATAGCTTTGGCAATTATTCCGGGAGCTTGTGCGCCGGGTATTGTCCACTGCGATTGCTCCGGATTTGGCCGCAAATACTGGGGGATTATGGGTAGTAACATTTTCCCCAATAGCTTGAGCTGGTCTTCTTCTGCTAGAGGACTTGAAATCAGGATTGCTATGCCAGAGTATGCGCCAAATGCAATACTAAGATTAGCGCGAGGCTCGTCTTTTCTTGTTATCCCATTGTGTATTGCTCCAAGCAGCTCGATGGCGTCAAGTTCTGTGGTCGGCAATATAGATTTCGGTATGCTTTTGAAGAGTTTGGCAATATTGTCCCAAAATTCCCTTGGTCCACTTTGCGAGCCTCGTTTCAAGAATTGTTGGAGACGCTGTGAAGCTGACTTCTTGCTCTTGTAGTGTTCAGACCATACTGTAGGATATGAGGTTGTTAAGAACACTAAAGCTTCAGAATAATCATATGCAGATCCAATTTGATCCGAGTTTAAGCCATTGGACAGATATGATCTACTGATTGTGCTTAGGCTTGATGCCACGGCCTCTGCTGTGCGTTAGTATTTCAATTGATCTTAACAGTCCATACTTCCTAAGGTGTGGACTGAATGGATTAAAACAAGGGATTGAAGGGCTGTGTGGAATCTTGGAGGCGTACCTTGTTGCGTTGATATACATGCCTTAAGAAATCTATGGGTTGACCTTCTGACGGAAGCATCTTCATAAGTTGCAAAGCTCCAGAGCTTCTCGTCACTCAAAAGCTCGTTATATGCCGGTTGTTGCTTCGAAATATCCCCTGATTTCAAGTCTGTCAATAGACTCCCGATTACCGCTATGCATGCTGCTATGACTCTGCTATACTTTGCTTCAGCATCATCAGGACTAACTGCCCGCTCATCACTAAGTGTTTGAGAAGTCTCGTTGTCTATCACATTACGACAATACTCTAAGATTGGTTGCTGATATGCTCTCCGAATATTCTGTAGCTTTTCTGGGGTTGAGAAGACTTGTTGTAAAGAGTCTTGTGCTGTCCTCACAACCGACCGATCATTGTCAAAAAGGCCACAGAGCCAGGGGCCAATGGCCTTGGGCATATATTTAGCGATTCTCTTTCCGCATGATATCGAGATCTGGCCATGGACGGCTTGGGCAAGTTGTCGCACTCTCCGAGAGCTATCTATGGATGTACGAGGAAAGATCTTGATCTGAAAGGAAACCAAAATTACTATTTGCAAGATATGTACATCCAAGGAGGAGACCCACCCACGCCTCCAACACAGCCTCTTCCACTTGCCCACTTAAGGAGGAAACGTACGTTTGTATATCCTCTAACGCTTTCGCCTTTGTTGTGCTATCCTTTTTCGAGAGGTTCTTGAACGCTACGACTACATTTGGGTCGGAAATAGAGGAGTGGTCTGGCGGTTCTGTGACATAGGATAGCGGCGAAGATGTTACCCCAAAGGCTGATGTCGAGGTTGAACCAAACCCCGAGCCAAATGCTCCTAAGGCAGCACGGCTGCTACTAGCTTGAGCTTTTATCTGACGCTTGCTCATGTGGACAGTCAGGTAGAACACTGATATGTGGAGATATATTGAGGTAAGAGAGTGAACGTGGGGCGCTGTGCGCAGTCTGTGAGTCGTTTGATGACGAACAGGCAACGGCAGGGACGGTGCCTCTTCGGCGCCGATAAAAGCGGCGGAATAACGGCACGGGCCACAAACACCAAAACACCCCCCTAAACAATCACAACAAACAACAATACGCGCACCAAAACACTCCCAAGATTGCCGGCGTGCAAATGGGCAGATAAAACAGTATTGAGCATGAATTGAGCGTTTAATTGTATATAGAAATCAAGGTGTGGCCGAAAATCTGGTGTTTGTGGCCCGTGCCGTTATTCCGCCGCTTTTATCGGCGCCGAAGAGGGTGCCCTGTCCACCAAGCCTTGCGCCCTCCCGCGGTTTTCCCGTCGCTTTGCCTCTTTAGCAATAGTCTCGATTGTTTGACCCAAGTACATTTTAAGTCAAGGGAGGCAACAACTCTATCACGGTCAACTTAGGAGGGCCGCCAAAGCGCCAACCATAATCTAAAGATGAAGTTCAATATCGAGTGGGTTTGGGAGTGCCGCAAGCTGAAAACCTTAACTGATCGGCGTGCAGTACTCTTCCCGTGCTTTTCCCGTACCCTAGGATATACCCAGAGCAATATGAGTACATGTGCGATCTCAAGCGCACTCTGGATGCAGGCGGGCACTGTGTTCTTGAGATGCCTTCAGGCACAGGTAAAACTGTGTCTCTGCTCTCCTTGATTGTGGCGTACCAGCAGCATCATCCTGAGAAGCGGAAGCTGATCTACTGCTCGCGTACCATGTCCGAAATCGAAAAGGCTCTAGCAGAATTGAAAGCGCTCATGAAATATCGAACTGAGCAGCTAGGGTACGAGGAAGAATTCCGCGGGCTAGGCTTAACAAGCCGAAAGAACTTATGTTTGCACCCATCAGTCAAGCGAGAAAAAAGCGGATCAGTAGTCGACGCGCGGTGTCGAAGCTTAACGGCTGGCTTTGTCAAAGAGAAGAAAGAACGTGGCGAAGATGTTGAGGTGTGCGTCTATCACGATAATCTTGACCTTCTCGAACCTCATAACCTTATACCACCTGGCGTTTGGACGCTGGACGGACTATTGAAATATGGAGAACAGCAAAAACAGTGCCCATATTTCACTGCCAGGAGAATGATGCCCTTTTGCAACGTGATAATCTACTCATATCACTACTTGCTTGACCCGAAGATTGCGGAACGAGTCTCGAAAGAGCTGTCGAAAGACTGCATTGTCGTTTTCGATGAGGCCCATAATATCGACAATGTGTGCATCGAGTCACTCAGTATAGATTTGACCGAGGATTCGTTGCGGAAAGCCACCCGTGGAGTTAATAATCTTGATCGCAAAATTACGGAGATGAAGTCCACAGATGCGGAGAAGCTACAAAGCGAGTACGCAAAGTTAGTAGAGGGTTTGCGGGAGGCAGATGAAGCTCGGAATGAGGATGCATTCATGTCGAACCCGACACTACCTGATGATCTCTTAAAAGAAGCAGTGCCCGGAAATATACGGAGAGCAGAGCATTTTGTGGCATTCTTAAAACGGTTCATAGAATATCTCAAGGTAAAGCTATCGCTTCATGGAAAGAAAGCTTACTAAATTATCCCTTCAGACTCGAATGAAGGTATTGCACGTAATATCAGAAACACCGCCCTCTTTCCTCAACCATCTCAAAGAACTTACATTCATCGAACGAAAACCGCTCCGCTTCTGTGCAGAACGTCTCACCTCCCTTGTCCGGACCCTCGAACTCATGAACATCGAGGACTACCAGCCCCTCCAAGAAGTAGCAACCTTTGCCACTCTCATTGCAACCTACGAGACTGGCTTCCTTCTTATCCTCGAGCCCTTCGAATCCGAAACTGCTACAGTACCCAATCCGATCTTACATTTTACGTGCTTGGATGCCGCTATCGCCATTCAACCTGTCTTCGACCGATTTAGCTCTGTCATTATTACTTCCGGTACTATGTCTCCTCTCGACATGTATCCAAAGATGCTCAACTTCGGCACTGTGATTCAAAAATCCTATACTATGACACTTGCCCGCAAATCTTTCTTACCCATGGTTGTAACTCGCGGCAGTGACCAGGGTATGGTCAGCTCTGGCTTCCAGATCCGAAATGACCCTTCCGTCGTTCGTAACTACGGCAACTTACTCACCGAATTTTGTAAACTAACTCCCGATGGCGTTGTTGTCTTTTTCCCTTCCTACCTGTACATGGAGTCCATTATCTCCATGTGGCAAGGCATGGGCATCCTCGATGTGGTCTGGAAATACAAACTCATTCTCGTCGAAACCCCAGATTCTCAAGAAACATCCTTAGCCCTGGAAACGTACCGTACAGCCTGCAACAATGGACGCGGCGCGGTTCTCCTCTGCGTGGCGCGTGGTAAGGTCTCCGAAGGGATAGATTTCGACCACCACTATGGGCGCACTGTGCTCTGTATTGGCGTGCCTTTCCAATACACGGAATCACGCATTCTGAAAGCTCGCCTGGAGTTCCTCCGCGAAACGTACCGTATCAAAGAAAATGAGTTCCTCTCCTTCGACGCCATGCGTCACGCCGCGCAGTGTCTGGGTCGTGTGCTCCGTGGTAAAGATGACTATGGAATCATGGTGCTGGCGGACAAACGGTTCCAAAAGAAGCGGTCGCAATTACCTAAGTGGATCCAACAGGCGCTAGAGGATAAGTACTCAAGTTTGAGCGTTGATCAGGCTGCGGCTGCCGCAAAGGCTTTCTTAAGAGAAATGAGTGTGCCGTGGACGAGAGCGGAGCAGGAAGGAGTGAGCACATGGGGTCCGGAGGATTTGGCGCGGCATAAGGCGAAGATGGAGGTAGAGGAGATTAGGAGGTTAGAGGAAGAGGCGATGAATTCAAACGGGGCGATGACAGGGGATGTGATTATGGAAGATGAATTCGGGGGTGACGAATTTGACGATGCGGTTTTGGCTGGGTTAGATATGTGAGGCTCTTCCTCTGCAGCATAAATGAAGAGAAGCCCAATTTGTAGCCCAAATAAAAGGGATCCCCTTAATAATCTTCCATCTTGCGTCTCGGCGACTATTAGCTTGTATCGTGTGTAACAGGAAGATAACAAATGCGCTTCCGCTATAAGACCGGTAGGTTTTGTGGTACTTTAGAAGGAAAAGAGTTTGCATGTTTCAAATTAGCTTAATCCCATGCGCTGTTAATTAATATCCATAAGAGAGTTTCTTCATTTAGTCCTCAACATGCCATGCGAGATTTAAATGAGCAGCTAAGGTACTTCAAAAGTATATACACAGAGGACAATTATAGATCTCTAAATTTTCTAGGGCCACTCGCTTGAGCACAAATATGACATCAAAAACCAAAGGGATACCTCAACGGTGCGAAGGGTAGCATTTCGGTCCCTTTGTCTCTCAAAACTTAGAAAGGGATTTAGCAAAATAGTAATTTCTCGGGATTTCGTACACGACTGTTCATTCGAGCGTTAAACTCTGAATCATTTCCTCGAGATGACATATCACATCTCCGTAAACGGCACTTTGCAGCTCTTTTTTGCTTAGATCAGTACCGAAACCAAAGTTGCATTGTAGACATCTCTGCACAATCCTTTGATATCTAAGACCGAGTGGATGGTCTGACTCTGCAAGTTTCCGGGCTGTGAAGATCGGATCTTGGGCTTGCTCTTCGCAGAAGGCTTCAAGAGGCTTGATGTATCCAAGCTCCAAGAGCGCAATTCCCAGACAGAATAATGTGGAATTGTTGATACCATACTGGAGTTTTGTTTTTTGAAGCCGCAACGCGGGAAAAATGCATGCGGAAGACTCGATACCTTCCATAGGAGCAGCCGATCTGCCCGAAGCATTCTCTGGAAACTGAGCGCTTAAATGGAGAGTTTGCAAAGTCTTGTCTGACAGATCGTCAAATGCCCCGAAGAAGGAAAGGTGCTTGAGGCGCCATTCCTGGTTTAGCCATGGCGTTGAGTGGAATTGGAGAACTGCTGTTGCAATTCGAAGAGCGAGCTTAAGTCGAAGTACGGGGCTAAGAACCACTTTACCATTATGCGTACATTGTAGGAGGTGTTCTAGGGTTATTATCTCTTGATTATGGACTCGCTGCATTCCGGTATCGATGGCTTTTCGGTCAGCTGAATAAAGAACATGCCTGAAAATGTTCGGATTTTCCAAATATCCAATGCAATTATCAGTGCCACAATGATCAGATGAGTAAAACTTTTGCCTGAGATGTTGGCAAAAATTCGTAATTTCGCAAAGGTTGACGACGTTAGTTTCGTCCACGTTTGGAGTCTCAGTGTGGGATAAAGAATCCCTAGATGTCTGATCGATCGAGCAACCACCTCCGACAGCCGTCGAGCAATCATCTGTAAAGCGAACTTTCCTTCTCTTTAAAACTTTCTTTTTCAAAGATCCGCAGACCGACGAATTGACCGTAGCACCAACAGGCTCATGAATTTGAGGAGCGGTCTGGGGGTCGTGAAGAGCGTGGGATAGCTCTCGACTAAATTCTGATTGGTATAGGTTCTCTGTGGACGGTATGTTCAACGTTTCACCATTGACGCTTGTCGATTGAACATAGAGCCAGAATGGTGGCAGCTCAATATCACTTTTACGAGCGGCGTCAGTCTTATGTAGCAGATTTTGTGTAAGGCATACGAGTTATATAGAATTACCTTCGCACTGATTCACCCTTTCCTTGGGTTTGCTTATAGGATATGGCCAGATCTAAACGCACGGTGTCCTTTACCTGTGCTTCAAGGCAGAGTTTCGCGAAGTGCGCACTATGAGCAGCATCAGAACAACACCACGCAGTGGAAAATGCCTCATGCAATTTATGTGAGGCTGTTTGAACCGTTGAATAATGGGACGGCAATGATTTGCGCGTTATGTAGGATTGCGTGAAGATCCGCTTCCGCCGGAACTCTCCAATTTGCGACCGAAGATGGTTGAGATCAGCATTGCGGTCACGCAAGCGGGCCAGGCTAGCTTCATAGCTTTCCTTTTTGAATGAGATAACGATGGAATCTCTGAGCCGGCGTACGGCGCGTTTAAGTGATTCACCCTGGAAGAAGGAATTGTTACTTTAGTTAGATCTGAATAGCGTTGGAACGGGTCGTCTTAATTCACCTTCAACTTCTCTGATGCGATGGCGTCGAAACATCGTAATTCTTCCCCAACGTCCTTTAGGATGGTCTGCGTGTCCTCCACGATATCTTTACAAGACTGATAGCTGTCGCTTAGATAATTGTTCAATTGATTGTTGAGATTCCTGTCCCTCCACAAGCTATGCTCAAAATCTCCTAGCATAGCTTTTGTCACATCATCATCCACTACCAGCTGTAGCAATAGATGACATTCATTGAGGAACATGCGCTGTCGCACTCGAAACTGCTTCTGGATTCTTTCGACTTCCCGAGAATAGTGCTGGAAAATTCGAATCTTTTCGCAGGTTGTATGGTAAGCTTTTACTGCTTCAATTACGACCGGAAGGACGCCAAAGAACAACCCTGCAACTTCTGCCCCGGACATGATGTCGGAGTGAGAATCGATAGGAGATGGAGAAAGAATATAGTAGATGAGAAGGAACCTCTAGGTTGAGGATGCTTGTGCTTTTCAGCAGCCCTTCAACGACATCAAATGCTCAGCCTCAGCCTTGTTACACAGAGCAAAGCTATATCATGCAGATGTTTCCAAAAGAAATAAAATTCGCTGCTCAGCCTCATTCCACTCAGGACTAAATCTTCAGCCTGGACGTGGTGCACCTCCATTTCTCGAGACTAAAAGGAGTGCGCTTCCTGCTTCTTTGGCTTGCCGTCCGTATGCAATTGCTGCTAGTCCATAGGCGTACAAAGCTCTTGCTATTCCTTGATCTTCAAAACTTTGTCCCAAGCTGGCCAGAAAAAGAGAGCCGCCCATGATGGGGCCGTCTCCTAGCGATATAGACTTCCAAACACTCTGCACGTGGGCCATGGCCCCTAAAAGTGCCGAGGGCGAGAGACATCAACAGGAAACTCGTTAGTTATTGGTTATTCATGGCAGTAATTCTTACACACTTATCTAATTGGAGTTTAGGGAAAGATCTTAAACGGCATATTGAAAACGAGGAGAAAGATAGCCCGGTTCCTACTCGTCCACAATACGTGCATACACCATTCCCGTCAACATCATCCTCGCTACTTCCTCCAAGCATACTGCCAGGGCCGAAATGGGACAAGTTTGTATCGATAAAGAAATGGCAAGAGAAGACCTCACCAAATGTCGATCCAGGAGAAGTAGGCATTCTTGGCCGCCTCTATAAAAGCGGTCTTGACATCTTTTTGTCATTGATCCGAACCTCTCGAAAGCATCCTGAATTATCAAAGGATAAACAAGAGGCTGTTGAGCACCAATTCCAACTATTCCGACTTTGGGGTGATGGCTTTGATGCCCCTAGAGGAGGACTTGATAGACACCTGCTGTACTCTCGGGATCTGCAACAAACTACCCTACCATTACTAATCTCTACGAGCGAGATACTCTCTCAAAGTAGGCCACGGCATCCATAGGATACAATTATGCACTAACTTTGTGCGCCTCATTAGGATTGGTTCGTTACATGCTCCCTTCAGCAGATGCACGACGTTCCCTATGGGAAACAACCGATATTGCAACTCTATTAGAGGAAGCTCGATGCAGTAACTCAGAAAATACAGAGTTTGATGATGAATCAAACAGAAGTGACGAGTCTGAAGCTGATTTCCCCACGGATTCTATTGACGAAGTTCTGGAAGACTTAAAGGTAGGAATACGTTGCCTCATTGACTTGATCCCCTCGATACTATGGCCAGCAGAGGATCCGGAGCATAGAGAGAAAGTTCCGAAGCTAGATTTCCTGCAAGAGCGCACGGCTCATCAGTACTATTCCGACCTCCTCAGCAAAAGATTTCCTGAAGCAGACCCTAACTTAATTGAACGCTTGGGACAAACAAACTGGACACGCTATAAACGTGGTCAGGCCGAAAGAGAAGCGAATGTAGAAAAGGAGACCATCGATATTGACCCATCTGGATCAGTATATTCTCCATCAAAATTTCATGATTCAGGTCTTGGAAGTTCAGTACCTGCACAATCAATTGTGTCCTCGGATGGAAGTAGGTCACGCATTCCACCTCTATCAGAAAACGCAAAGAAAGGTGAACCCTTCCCTTGTGACGCTTGCGGAAGGTCTATCCGCGTAAAGAGTGACCGCGAATGGAGGTATTAGGCCCCACTGAGGTTCCCAGCTTTATCAAGTTCTTAGCTTACAGTTCATAGAAAGCATCTTTACCGTGACTTACAGCCGTACACTTGCTTCTATCAGGACTGCCACTTGGGCGATGTTGCATTTAAGAGCCGGGAAGTATGGGCTGAGCATCTTATCTTAGATCATGCCTTGATTAGCGACGGCAAGGACGCACAATGTCCTCTCTGTCTCGAAGTACCAATGCGAGACAGTGACACCATATTAAGACATCTCGCTGGGCATATGGAAGAGGTTTCCCTCGGAGCACTGCCGCGCGGTGCAGATTCCGAAGCAAGTTCTGAGACAAGCTCGGTACATTCCAATGAGCTTTCAGTGGCAGATCATGCGCCTCAGAAGATAACCATCTCGAACGATCAGGCACCGCACGGTATCGTCACCCAGATTCTCTTCAATTCATGGCCAATTCCCAGAATATATTTAGATCCAAGGTGACTGACACTAGGCAGACCCAACCGGCAACCAAGGTTACCTGGAACGCTTTTCAGGCCCCACACACCAGCCCGGCCAGCAGCGTAGATTCACTCAGGACGTGGAGGTCGCGCAATGGATTGGATGGGAGTCGCCACGGCCCGGCGAATGTGAGTTGCGCAGCAGCAGAAGCCCGTTCCGGCAATGTAACAGTTGTGGCTAATGAGACATTTAAGCAGGCCTCCCACTCGGGCTCGAAATCCTCGCTGCGCAACGGCGGGGCTCTCAACGGGGCGGCGACGTGGAGGAGAACCGCCGCTTGGCGGAGAAACTTGCTGCGGAGGAGGCGCGCCAGGCGGAGATCGAGCGCGACAGGTTCGATGAGCGAGCGAAGCAGAGGGCGGAGAACCAGATTGTTGCTGCGGAGGAGGCGCGTCGGGCAGAGATCGAGCGCAACAGGTTCAATGAGCGAGCGAAGCAGAGGGCGGAGAACCAGATTGCGGAGGCGGAGGAGGCGCGCCGGGCAGAGATCGAGCGCAACAGGTTCAATGAGCGAGCGAAGCAGAGGGCGGAAAACCAGATTGTTGCTGCGGAGGAGGCGCGTCGGGCAGAGATCGAGCGCAACAGGTTCGAGCGAGCGAAGCAGAGGGCGGAGAACCAGATTGCGGAGGCGGAGAAGGCGCGCGCGGAGGCGAGGGACGAGGCGAGGCGCCAGAAGGGTAGGGAGCGCGATGCGGCGGATGCTAGGGAGAGGGAGAGGGAGTGGGAGAGGAGGGAAAGGGTCGAAAGGGAGAGGGAAAGGGCCGAAAGAGAGAGGGGAAGGGATAGGGAACGAGCCCGCCTAGCCGACGAAGCCGAATGGCGCAAACGTCGGGCCGAAGCGCTGCGAGCCCGCGACGCCCGCGAGAACGAGCAGCGCACAGCCAAGACCTCTGACCGCACGAAGACCTCCGACCGCGACCGCGGGCCCCCCAGGTCCTCCGATAAGCCCAAAGACACCAAGTCCGCGAAGCTCTCCCGCGAGATCTCGGCCCGCGAGCGCGAAATCCAGCTCCTCGAAACCATCATGGAGCGCGAGCGCGCGGCCGAGCTGCGCCGCCTCCAGCAGACGCCCGAGTACTGGGACCCGCGCGGCGGCAACCGCTTCGGGGTCCCGAACACATCCGAGCCCACGGGCGGCCGCTCGCGGCGCGACAGCTTCTCCGCCAGACAGCCTCTGCCGCCACCGCCGCCCGCGGTCTCGGACCTGGGCCGCAGCACCAACCGCCGAGGCCCTGCACCCGCGATCCACCAGCCGCAGCCGCCGCAGTCGTCGGAAGCGTTAGAAACGGAAGAGGCCAAACACCCGGGCCTCCGCTAGCTGGCGGTCACTACTCAGCCTACCTAGTCACAATTCATCCACGCACCTCAGGCGCCTCCACAGTAAGTAGTGTAACTCACCTCCTAGTTGCCCTAGAGCAAATCCACTATTTCGTTTCAGGGTGCATTCGGTTGCAAAGTTCAGATCAGAATGAGGGCTTCAAAATGGAGTTGATCTGGAGCTCCAATCTGAGGCGACTGTTCGGTTGAATTCCAGTTCAACTTGGGGAGCGTTCGGTTGCAATCTGGAGCTTTTTCAATCTGACATTGATCCGTGCTTCCACCGGCGTTAATTAGTAGATAATTAGTGGCGCTTAATCTGGTAGTCGTACTCAATCTGAAATAAAGCCAACTGTTCGGTTGATCGTTCTAAAAAGGCCTTAGATGAGGCGACGCCATTGATCAATCCTCTGCCAAAACGTACCTACTACCGATCCTTTATTACTATCGTATAGGGCCTACTGTAGTCCGTGTAGGCCCGACAGGGATCCGAATCGGACGTTAAGCAATAAATGAATAAATAAATAATAGGGCCTGCAGCAGCAGCAGTAACACCGTCGTCGGTAAGGGCGGTGGCGGTGGGGGCATGGTGGGCAATCGGACGGGTGCACGAGCAGAGCTCCAGATTCGACTCGACGATTAACCTAGAGAAAAAAGCTCCAGATTAATCTGACGCCAAGAGCTCAAGTTCAACTACTATATACGGTAAAGCGTGCGAATTTGACGCAGTTGCCGATCTGGAGGAGCTCCAGATCAGAAAGTCGCCAGATTGACCGAACAGACACCTCCAGATCAGATTGACGCTCCAGATCAACTCGATTCTGAAGCCTCCTAAGGCTTTTTTAGAACGGTCAACTGAACTATTTCAGATTAAGCGCCACTAATTATCTACTAACTAACGCCGGTGGAAGCACGGATCAACGTCAGATTGAAAAAGCTCCAGATTGCAACCGAAAACTCCCTAAAGCCTCCAGATTGCATGCCCGTGCTTTTACAAAGCCACAAACGCGTACCAGGTGGGGGGGCGCGTCCTTTCTGCCGACTTTCAGTTCAGATCTGATCTGAAGTTTTGCAACCGAACGCAGCCTCAGCCTTTAGACCCAAGATAACTAATACTAGGTAGGCCCAATCGGCAACCAAGGCTACCTAGAACGCTTTTCAGGCCCTATACATCAGCCCGACCAGCACCAATGTAATAGTTACGCGTTAACCCCCTACGCGTCGGCCGAGAGCACTCCCGCACAAGCATATCCGTGTCCTAAGAACCAAGGCATCGCCACCAAAGGCCTATATCCCTCGCAACTCCCTCCAGATGTCGACGGCGTTAGTGATACTTAGTCTTTCCTACAGTATACAGTATACGCAACATTCGCCAGTCACCACTGAATTGCCACAGCAAAGATACAGGAGCTCCAGTCATCTAACTGTTCCCAATATAAGATTCACCTTAAACGATTAGGCACCAGATAGAGAAGACTTAGTTACACCTCGTTGTCCTCTTAGTACAGGTATATATAACACTACACCCTCGCCGCCTCAGACGCTTCAACAACAGACGTTAAACAGAACTCGTGTTAACACCAGCCACACCTATGTCAACAGCATAGCCAACTTTAGTCCTAAAAATTTACCAATCCTACAACAGAATATATCAACACAGAGTAGTCATAATAAAATACTCAGTCTAGTAAGCATGGGCAGCCAGAGGTCGCCTATATACGACCGGAGGTCGTCACATTCAAGTCTTTAGGAACCTCGTCGATTCCGAGGCGCGTTCGACACTGCTAGAGGCAAAGGCACAGGAGGTGAGTCATCTTACTACCCCTAGTATAAGACTTGCCTTAGGTGATGATGATCTGGACAGGAGCGTGGTGGCTTCGCCTCCGTATGATGTTAGTAGAGATGACGCCTCATCCTCACCGCCCAAGGCACCCGATCATGGGCTGTAACAACCTTATTCGGCTCCCATAGCGGTCGCAGAAATAAGAATAGCGATAATAGAAAACTTGAGAGGCTCAAAAAACTTATTCAGGCCTAAATATAACAAGAACGCAGGGGAGAGTAGGCGGTAGAAATCGAGGAGAGCAAAGGATCAAACCATCAGGATCAAGAAGCCTATCTGAATCGGGGAAGAAAACCAAGTAGGGCGGTAAGCGCAGACTCAAGAAGGCCCGAAGCTCACCTTATCCAAATAGGCGGGACAACTGAAGCATGAGATGTGTGGGGAGGTAGCGCATTTCAAATGGGCTGGAGCTGAAGTTAATTAGGGAAGTGACAAAAAGGCAAAAGAAACTAACTGGAAAAATAACTGACGAATTATGGAAGGCACGTAGGAAGCTTGGCGCGATGTGTAAGAAACTCAAATCACTCAACAAGATGCCCAATTGTAAGGGAAGTCTCTGCTCAGTTTATAGGAGTGTCAAAACCACAGGATATCCTTGTCGAATTTCTTTCAACGTGTACGTAGTCAATCGCGCGAGCATCATACAAAGTGGCCTGTCTTCTGATAACTAGCTGCCGGAGTTTTTTGGATCTTTTCAGTTGGCTCTGGATTAGTTGTCGTGTCTGCCCTAGGTGATAAGATTGTGAGGGATAACCCGTTCAGTCGCTGCTATACAATCCTACTTTGGATAAGTCCCTTAGACACTTCTTAGACCTGACGCATGATCCTAAGGCAATTGTATGTGAGAACTGCACAGATTCCAAAATGTTATAGATAAGTCTAAAGGTACTTCGCAGTTAGCTTTTCTGGACCCAACCGAAGCACATATGTACAAACCCCTCTGAAACCTCAGCCCCCAGCCTTCCTCTTTCGCATCGAACCCTGCGCAACCCACTGCTTTTCGCCTAAGAAATGGTCTAGCCCGGTCCGGCTCGGCTCGTATCCTACACCCTCATGAAGGCCTTTCGCAATATCCCTTGCCGCTCTCAAGCAATCGTTGACGCCCACCCCGTTATACGAATTACCCACGACTCTCAATCTGCCGCCGAAAGAATTCCGTAGCTGGGAATGCGCCTTCTGCATTCGCCCATCATGCCCCACCGTATACTGCGGTATGCAATCCTTCTGCAGCTTGGCACGAGCAACGGTGGGCTCGTCGGTTATCCGTAGATGACGGGCAAGCAGAGTCCGCGCCATGTTAATGCCTTCTTCTTCCGAGGGGTAGCAGGACCACCCATCCCACCAATGGCCACCAAGGATGACTGTGACTTTAGTACCATCAACCGTGTCTTGGCCTTTAATGGCGTCGGAGTCGAAAATGATGCCGAGAGCCCGCTCGGGGTTTTGTTCGAAGGGAACATTCTGTGGGATTAAATAGCCAAAGCCTTCGACAGGCAGAAGTTTGGGCTTTGAGAAGAAGAGGTTGACCACCATAACTGTGACGGCATGGGTCTGGGCAAGAACAGAGAGTTGTGTTTTAGAATCTGATGTGCAGAGTTGGGAAAGGGTCTTTGAGAAGATGGTGGACACAACGACATCCTTTGAAGATGCCGAATCTTCGCTTTGGGTGGAAATCTAAGGATTAGTCAGTTTTTGAATATTGGTCCATTGGGCAGTAAATACGCACCTTCACCTTCTTTCTGCTATCACCTTCCATCTCGAGGTGTTTCACGGGTGTGTTCAGCTTGATAGTAATTTGGCCGTTCTTCTGCACCGTTTCCGCTAAGCGGTCGACTAACTGTTGTATGCCATTTCGAAAGGAAAATACACTGCATGCAGCCAAAGACCTCTCAAATCCTGGTTCCAGGTTCTGATTTTTAAAATCCATGACCATATCTCTATCACGTACAGGCATCATGACAAATGGTGCTCCAGCAGGACGTAGTGTCCTCTCATATAGTCCTCTAGCAATGCTTCCCTCCTGACCCTCATAGTACCAGGGCAGGGGGAATAAAGATTTGACACTCAACTGCCACACGTCACCAGCGTATATGCCATGCATGAGCGCAGATACAAGGTTGTTCGCTATTCGTGGATCCACTCGTCGAGAGAAGAAGGAACCAACAGACTCATCTGCCAAAGTAGATGGTCTCTTGTCTCGAAAGATTTCCATTAAGGCTCCCGTAAAAAGGCCGCGGAAGACTGGCTCCGAAAGTAACATTCGCGCTATATCGAAGAGAGTCGTTCCCGGAGATGGCATCCGTACTAAGTGGTCCGGATAGTATATAAATCGGTTCAGCGCGGACGAGGCAGTTTTTGGGGTATAGATGGTGTCTCCAATTAGCCCCAATTCCTGAATCTACATGTCAAGTGTTAGTAGATATATTTCATATTTGGCAATTGGCTCAAGTGTACCAGATGCGACGTGACCAAGCTGCTTAGCCCAGTCCGAAGCGTTCGTGGGCCATGCTCAAAGAGTACCCTCCCACCCGGGACCTCAGCGTGTGTAGACTGTAACCATCCGCCTAGCCGCGGACCTGCCTCATAGATGGTAATCTTAGCTCTTGGAAATTCTTTAGAGATATAATATGCGCTGGCAAGGCCGGTGATGCCCCCACCAAGAACAGCGATTTCTTGCTGCGCCCCCTCGGTAGTGGTAGAAAAGGAATGGCGATTCCATTGCGAGGAGAGGACAGGTCTGGCCGGGACATGCTTTAATGACGACTCGAGGAGATTGACATGCCTCCTGAGACGCATTGCACCGTACGGAACGAAAGCGTAGGTTTTCGGAGGATGTGGCTCTCCATAAAATCGGCGGCGGTGGTCTGGCTATAAGTGACGCACGCGATTTTTTCGAGGTGACATGGAGCTCGCGCACTGTCAGCCTCGGAAAGCGTTCAACATGAGGGTCACTAATTCAAGATGCGAGATAATAGCTTCTAGGAACTATGGCAAGGAGATCCAGTTCCCCAGGCCAAGTGAAAAGTGTCCATTCTACGGAAAAAAAATCTCTCAATTTCCCCAATCGATTGAGCTTTCCACTCCATAAAACATTCATCCCCTGAATCATGCCAAAGCCATAGCTATGCCTTCCTTTCCTTAAAACGCCAGATCCCAATGTTATACATGGCCACAAATCAATGATCTCCTGGGCCAACTTCATGACTTTGCACATTACCCTCCTCATTCCTTCGGGATATCCATCAAGTAATGATCTGAGTCTCCACCTCCTGGCTAGACCTGCCCGGCAAAATAAGCTCCTCCTCTCCATCCTCGTCAACGAATTTCCTCTCACTAACATGCTCCTTCTTTTCATGGTTTGGTGTCCACACTTTATCCTCGAACGAACCCCTCTTTTGGCCGTCTGCATGCTTGAACGGACAATATGCGTTCTTGCATGGGTTGAACTTGCACGTGACTTTGCTGTGAGCGAACTTGCAATTTGGAACGGTGCAATCAGCTCCATTACGGCAAGGTGGCATTGAAGGGTGTCTGAATGGGCAATTCTGTTGATCTCGGCAATTGGGATAGAATATGCAATCTTGCTCTGCCTTATGAGACTGTCTCTGTGCCGGCGACGGGTGTTTTCCAACACACTTCTTATTCATACAAGCGGCTGCAAACGGGCATGTGTCGCTCATGTCGACCGACGTTCCAGACGGAGCAGCGGGAGACTGGTGTACAAATGGGCATTCTGCCTTTGTACATGACAGATTGAATTTGCACATAGTTTGTGAGGGGTCCAAAGGCGATTTTGATTGAGAGACCTCAACGTCCATGGAGGATGAAGGCACTCCGTTAGCATCAGGTTCTACGCTGTCCATCATGGCTTCATCCTGTTGCTCTTTCTTTGCGAATTTATTGGAATGTTGCGGGTGTCGCCTGTCGTTCTGTCTCTGAGATTGGTGGTCAACACGGTCGAAAAGTGATTTACCGGATTGGGCCTGGTTCGCGCCTTGAAAGTTAGGGTTGATGAAAGGCATAGGCGTCGGTCCGGAAAATAATTGCTGCATCAACTGAGCTTGCTGCTCGTACATCTGCAATAGCGCCATCTGTTGTTGTGGACTCATGAGAGGATTCATAGGTCCATTCGGGCCTATTTGAGACACAGGCATTCCGTTCATCCCTCCCATGGTGCCCATAGCACCCATACCCCTGCCGTTCGTCACGGCAGCAATGCCGCGATTTAGCTGACTTCTAGGGCCTCTGGGTGGCTCCCTGCCGGAGTGCGAGTTGATGCGCCCTGTTCCTGTTGTCCCTCGCACCCTGTGTAGCGCGGAGTCGTCCGACCGATCCATAGCCTTGTTAAGTTGTCCCAGTATACGCTTGTCTCGAGGCTTATGAGTAGCACTCCCATTTCGCATTGCTTTTGGACCTGTAGGTCTTGATTGATATGTTAGTACTGCAGTAGAAAGATTTCGGAAATTAATGATCAGGGCATACATTGCTCCTGCTGCTGCTTCCGCCGTATCCCCCATTTCAGCATCGTGATTTGACGATAGACCGTTTCCATTCACCCCTTCGCTTTGGCTGTTTTGATTGCCCGAAGACCCCGACTCGCCTGCGCTGGAAGTGCCAGCCTGATCGCTACCATTGAGTTGCTTGCTAAGTATATCGACCTGTTGGAACAACCACCGTGAGAAGTTAACTGCGCCGTCATCCTCTGGGCCGAGGCCTAGAAGATCGTTCGACAGCTCCGAGGCGATTTGTTCCTGCGTCTTTCCGTTTGCAAGCATGAGGATGATATATTCAGACAAAGCAGAGTCGTCCAGCCCACCGGTGGTCCACCCGGCCTCCGCGAGTCTTGGCTGAACGATATTCTGCAAGGCAGTCGCAAGAGGTGTGCCGACAGAGACTTCGACAGCCATGGTGAAAGCTGGAGGAACGGCGAGAGGAGGCGGCGCGGTTGACTGGCCTCGCGGAGAACAAAGGTGGCGATGCTAATGGTTCTCTACAGCGCGAGGATGTGTGAGATAGAATAATGATATAGAGATCGAGGGGGGGGAGGGGTTCAAAGCGGGATATGGTGTGTACGAGTAAGAGTGCAAGTGTAGTGACAATAGCAATGAGTGAATAGAAGTTATCGACAATAGGCGTGAAGCCAAACCTAAGGCAGTGACGGCCGGATTCGGCTCTGGAAACTGACTAATGTGCCACGTGACCATTTGATGACGGTTTTCTTTCGCGGTTCACTTTTCGCTCTAACTTCAACTTCTTCTCACTTGGGCCTATTACCGCACTCCCACCACGCCCTTCTATCCCTCTGATCTCTAATTCTCCTCACCCTGCTCTCTGAGCCTTAACTCTCGCCATGTCTCGCGGAGGCACTACTCTCTACGTTACTGGCTTCGGCCACGGAACACGCGCTCGCGATCTTGCCTACGAATTCGAACGGTATGTCTCCTACGCATGGTAAACCCGCATCGGCCGTCGTCGTCGTCGTTCACCGAATCTATGTCGATCTACTACATATTTTACTACCTCCCCCTGCCTCATCGATTGATCGGTCGCTCGATGAAACCCTCCTTTCCCTATGTATCCAGCGTTAGCCGCACGCGCAGCGATATCGAACCCTTGACCTCCTCACACGTCGTTCCTTCCGTTATCGCTTCAACATCACAACCAAATCTAACATCCTCACGAAGGTATGGGCGTCTCGTCCGCTGCGACATTCCGGCACCTCGCTCCGCATCCAGCCGGTTGTAAGTTGTCCTACGCAACAACCAAAAGAGTGATACTGAGATTGTCAGGTTCGCTTTCGTTGAGTACGAGAGCCGTCGTGACGCTGATGATGCTTATCATGAGATGCATAATAAGCGCATTGGCCGTGATGACCTTTTAAAGATTGAGGTACTGTTTATATCCGTAATTTATACTTACAATTGGCTTTCTTACTAACATGTAATAGTGGGCTCGTACTCCTCCCTCTGCTTCCTGGCGCTTTGACTCAGGGTCTGGTCGCGATCGTCCCCCACGCCGTGAACGCTCCCCTCGCCGTCGTAGTGTGTCCCCCCCCCGCCGCGGGCGTGGCGACTATTCTCCTCGAAAGGATGATCGACGCGAGCGAGACTACGACCGACGTGACCGCGATCGCTCCCGAAGCCCTGATGACCGCGACCGGGATATGAAAGATGTCCGCGACCGTGAAGACGACCGGGAGAACGGTACTAACGGAGACGACCGCAAGAGTATGCCGCCAGAACCAGTCCCAGCCCCTATGGATATATAGCTCATGACTGTCGCAGTCGAATCCCCTCAACCAGGCGTCCATGACGACCTTGACACCGCTGAGTAGATTGCTCTCACCCACTGTCTGTTATTAGCAGCTTGGGAGCATTGCTCAAAGTTGTCCACACTATACTTACCATTTTATGTAAAATGCAGGCAAACTTGGGCGGTTTCAAAAGTGTGGGATTGGCTTATAAATCCCACCATGGCACAGGTTCTTTCTTTTTCCCTCACTTCGGCGGTGGTTACGAAATTGTTTTGTTTGTCCACATTTCCGGGATCCTTCTTAAAATTGATCATCTTAGCAGTCCGATATCGAGCGGCACGAGGCAGATACCTAATTTTGCGGTCGATTTCGGCGAACGTCCTCACGATGCGGTCGAAGATCTGGTCGGTCGGTTCGGTTTCTACCCCTCTATACATCACTGTACTATACGAAACGGTCACCCTTAGTTTATCGATCCTCCTTCCTCCGAACACATGGCGAAATCGGTCTCGGTATATGCTACTTAACTCAGCCTTAATTGACTCAAGCCCATATGTTTGTAGAGTTGTGATGATTGTCTGCTCGGAGCTCAAATTGCAGCTATGCGATTGCAGTGAGTGATATGCTTTCACCTAGGCCGAAACTCGAAAATATCAATTAAGTACCAGCATATTTATAACAGACGTAACTATACAGCAAATGCACAATTCAAAAACCAATATCAGGTTGTTGTTGCCTTAGACAAACCAATGCCTGATTGTACAAGTTCAGAACAGAAACATGATGTCAAGCATTCCTCGAGGCTAGTGAACTTTGCTAATCCAAAGCCCATACCAGCCGATGACGCCTTGCTATCAAGTCCAGGTAAAATCATTCCAACAGCTCCTTGCAGCAACGCATTCCCAGAAACCCGTCCGGCAGGCAGAGCAATTATTAGGCTTCTTCCCAACCCCTTCCATCGTGATTCAACCTCATTTTGCTCCCCTGCCCTCTCTCTCCCTCACCTCTCCCCTGAAGTGTTGTCTCTGCAGCCCAGTCCTTAAAAGAGGCAGTCTACGCAACAACAGCAAGCCAATGCAGCCATCAATGCAGCCATCAGCCCAGTCCCTCCACCTCCCCTGCGATTGTCATAGCCTCCCGGTGGGCCCTGCCCGTAGTACATGCCCTGCTGTGGCGGGTACTGCTGGCCATAAGGCCCTGGTGGCGGATACGGACCCTGAGCGTACGGGTTTGAGCCATAATAATCACGGTCGGAGACTCCTGGCGGTGGGGACTGGTAGTAAGGCTGAGGTGATGGGGTAGGCTGAGGATATGGCCGGGTGTCGTGGTAAGCGGCGGGAGGTGCTTGGAGTAACCCTGGAGGCGGACCAGGAGGTGCGTCCTAGGAAATGTTAGGTTTGAGGTTTAATATGTTGCATGGATATTCGGAGATGTACGTATTTGTGAGCCATTGATGAGGTGGTGATGTTGAGGTTTGGAGTTTGCGGGGTTTTTAAAGGGTCGAAACCGCGCGGTTAGGCTGGAGGTGTGGCTTGGTGTGATCCGCGCTGATTGGAGCAGGGATTTTGAGGTGCAAGAAGAGAAGATAAAGAAAAAGTATTACAGCATGAGAGATTAAATATCAGAGGATGAAGGAGAAGTAGCAAGTCGAGTGCGCGTTCAACGAAAGACCTAATAGGATTCTTTGGGAAGAGTGTGGCTGAGCAAACCCTGCGTCTACAAGGGGGTAACATGAGCGGGCCACCAGCGCTCCCTACAAGCGCCTCCTGCTAATGCTTACATCGCCACATTGCCACATTAAAACAGGTGCTTATTCAGTATTTTGTAGGGCCTCCATCTGCAGTAATTACAGCGAGGCAGCGCTTCCTTATATTACCTACGTATTCCAGCGGCTTCTTTACCTTTGTAATTTAAGGATTACTACTTATGAGCCATACGCATATGGCTAAAACCACGCCAACGCTAGCAGGGAGCGCTGGTGGCAAGCTACTAAGCGTCAAACGCTAACGGTTTCGGGCATAGAAAACATGCTGGAATCTTTACCTGAGTGGGATCCCCCACCAAAATCGGCAGCTTTTCATAGAGATTCTCCAGAACGATCAGTATTCTCACGACAGCATTAGATCAAATTTTATGAAGCTCTTGATTACTATGAAAATAGCGATCGCGATCAAATCTACGGCGTTTTGAAGCCTCAATGGTCATTATGAGGTGGAGCTTTGTTTTGGTAGATAAGCACACTAATAAGCGAGCGTTTCCCGGCTTTTTCAGTATGCCTGGGCCTCGCTGTGACGACCTCTGTATTACATGCCACACATATAAGTTTCAGATGTCTCGAACCATTCAGTCACGGAATATCTAATTCTCAACATTACATCTCCGAAAGTGGAGAGTCCAAGGTGGTTTAGAGGCCAACCTAGACAACAATTGAGATCACTAACAACTTTTCGTGAAGTTCTATTTGCGGCCATAAAGAGCCCGACAACCATTGGGAGCCTGCTTAAGAGGAAAACTAACTTTACTAGCACCACTAGAAATACTTCTCACCACCTCCTTCGCTGTTATCTTATCAAATACGAGATTTCTGCAGGCTGTTTTTTGATACGCCTTTCCCCGCCATGTGACTTGCAAGGCAGAATCACAGTAATGAGGCGGAGTAATACGAAACTCTACGGTTGTAGTTATATTCATATGTTGACGGAGTTTTCCTCCATCCGTCATTGATGAACGGCAACTCCTCACAATGAAGTGCTTCCCTTATTCAGATTCTTTAATTACCGCTCTAGTTTCCTTTTCTATTATCCCATTGGTAACCGCAGCAGCGCTTCAAAACGTCACTCTACCCCTCCCTAAAGGTACTTCGAATCATGGTGATCCAAACTTATTATGTACACCAACAAGGTGGACAGACCTTGTTAGTTTTTATCTCCTCAATTATGTCGCCCACGCTGCAACAGTCATTGCGAGGCCAGGAGAGAGACCCTTCGAGTTCGCTGTAACGGTAGTAGGGTGTCTGCTATTCCCTACGATTGGCGCGTTCAGGGGCATAGAGGCCATGATGAGCGGCGCTGTTTTTGCGAAGTCTCAGCTGCAGAAAGCCGCTCGAACCGGTGCGCTATGCATGCTAGTTAGATCTCCTGACTGGAGACCAGCCGCTGGCGAGCGTGTGCCACACGCTGCCCTCCAATACCCACCACCAAAGGAGACAGGTAAGTGCACTAGCTTAACCTTGCTGGGAACCTTGCCTGCGCTAACTGGGCTTAGACTTCCCTCACCCATCACTTGATCGACCTGCTGCACACATCTCTGTGTATGAGACTCCTTGGAGCCAATCGACCTTCAAACGCCCTATTTATGTCATAACAGAATTAGTGCATGGCACTTATAGAATTCCTGAGGGGTATAGTTTAGCTATCGTACCATCAGACGCTGTTATCCTAGATCTTGATGGAGGTACTGGATCGAGCGCAATATCCTGCAGCTACAGTTTTGTCAAAGCTCTGGTTGCTCTTGCACAAACAGCCTATGCCACTTCCACATTGTATCGCTCACGCGGGGACCAGATAGCACGATATGGATATGCAGCCTTCGGCCTCACTGTCGCCCCGTACGCCGTCATGTCGATAGTTAACCTCCTTGGTAACCTCTGCTCCCCAGATTATCCTGCTCTCTATCTTGTCGAGTCTTCAATTATGGACGAGGCGCGTCAGCGGCCCCTTGGATACTTCAGTGGAACTGTAGGTAGGCTTGCAGAAGAGCACGTTTTGGATATAAGAGGATCTACTCACGATCTGAGCCAAATTGTTGGGCCTTTGGAATTTCGTCAAACCTTCGGCGATGAACTATCGGTTCGCTTTCGTATTTTGGCCGATATGCCAAGTCAACTAGGACTTTATCCAGAAACAGTGCTGCATTATTTGAGCTTTTCCGATAAGGTTTCAATGGAATCCGTGTCAGGGTCTTCCGTTGGGGAAGAGAAAACCTGGGTAGTCCTGGAAGATGCAACTACAGAATGTGATCCTGTTATTCGGGTACCATCATGCAACCCTTTCAAATCCACATCGAGCCCAGTAGAAGTATCAAAGTATAGTATCAGACGAACACGCCCAGCGAGTTCCGCAAAACTTCGAAAAGTAAATATCGAACTTGAAGATTTGGTCTCGCGCCGCAAGACGTTCCTCAGAAAGAGAGTTTTAGAGTATATTCTTACCATTCTCCTCGGCGTTATCCCATTGATTATTAACGGTGCTATGTCACACTTCCATCCGCGTTCAAGCACTCCTAACCAGCGATCATGGACCATGGTTTGGCTTGCACTTGGAGTCGTTTCTGGGCTCTCGTACGTCCTATTGCAGAGATCTAAGCAAGGAGACCGGAAGCATCAGAAACTTGCTAGAAAGTGGTGGTCCCCATTTCTCACACTAATTGGGTACATTAATGGGGCTAGTCCTGCTATTGGTGGCTTCTTGGTCGTTGGCCAGATGCTGAACGAGTATGGCTCATGTGTTCGACTAGGATAGGAGTACTACTTTTTTCGAAAATTCTGCTCTTCCATCTTTCTTTCCCTTCGATACCTTATGGTTGAATCTTAGCAAGTTAGGTTTCACGTATACGTTGTAATGATCAGGACACGCGATGTGGTTCGTTATCAACTTAGTCTGAAACCCTAGGGGTACCCTTTTATAGCCTGGTTTTACCGCAATGTTGGACGTTACACTCTGGACCGATATACGAAATTGCTATCTAGTCTAAGTCGGTGCTTTTATCAATATTCAATACTCATTGATAAGTATTGAATATTGATAAAAGCACTAGTCTAAGTTTTCAATGGTATTCTACCTATTTCATTAGTGTCTATGGCATTCAGCAGGGTTGAAGTCTTTCTCTGCCTTCTTGCTGAAGTTGCGTTATCTAGAGATAGGCATAAATGGTTGACAGCCGTCAAATCCGAATGATTTACAGACGGCAATCGACATGCCCTGGTCTCAGACATTTTTCATATCATATCGACGAGGACCCAGGCTCAACCCTTTCTTCCATTCCGTGTCAAGTGACTAAGAGATATAATTGCTCTTGCATATAGCTAAATTGTAGAACATATGTTCAGAACAGAGCACCGGGGAGAGCATCTTTCTCCGAAAACTCCTTGTCCAGATCCCACACCGTCTCAATCGTCCACATACGGCAGCCCTTCGGCTGGCTCGTACCCAGAAAAGTAAAATTTGGGTCCGCTTTGTTAAAGAGCTCTCGCCACATGTCAAGATCGCGCTCGTTCGAATTAACCACTGTAAGCATAAGTAGGTCCATTGTGCTGCGGCATTGTGTTCGGGTTTCTGTGCTAGTGGAGAGGAGGAGAGACTCACCGCATAATGCCCTCATCCCACCTACTCACGCCACCTGGCTCTGGCAAGCACCACTCATTAATCAGAATCCTCGCGCCCTCCTTAAGCGCCGGGATCTGGCTGCGTAGGATTTGCACGCCATACTCGTCGCTCCGGCTATGGAAAATCCAGCGGAAGAGATAGGCGTCTGCGCCGCGGACGGGCTGGGGTGTGAAGAAGTCATACGGCATGAAGGAGACGCGGGAGCGGAGCTCTTCGGGGATCCCGGCTTCGGCTCCAGTGATCATGCGGGCTAGGTCTTGGTTTATGAATTTGAGGAATTGGTGCGCTCTTGCGGGGACAAAGGAGGTGAACCCGATGCCAGAGCCGACCTAGAAATATGATTAGCAGTTAATCTTCTAGGCCTGTAAAACATTCTGAATGATACAAATAGGTCATGAGGTGAAGTTGGGATAATCAGTCAAGATGTTGAAATAATGGCTGGGTGTGAGTCCATGCAAAGTTATGTGTGCTCCTGTAGTGAACTCAGACCAATACATGTGAGACCAAAAATGGGATCCGAAGTTACATCCACAACCGTCCCCTCCCCAATCCCGCCCCATGGATAATGCTCCGCCAAGAAGTCAACTTCATACCTTACACCCTCACTAAAACTCTTCGTGCTAATTCCAAACCGTTTTAGCCGCTCCGGATCACTTCCCAACACCTCAACCCAGTGCTTATCGGTATTAAACGCGACCTAAATAACAGTATGCAGCGGGTCCTCGCTGCCTGGCCACTTATCCATCGCGTCTACCGTGCACAAGGCCGGCTTACCCAGGTCTTTAAGGTGCACTCCGATCCAGGACTGAATTTGGATGTCCTCTGCAATCTGGCGCGAGGCAGCCGTGTGTGCAATCGTGCCTTTTATGGGCTCGTGAAAGATGCGATTCGTCATTGCACGGCGACATATGCGGCGGAGGTTGCGTTCGTCACGGCCGGTGCGTGTGGAAAATTCTGAGTATGTGATGGTGCTGTCGGCGGCGAAGGCGGAGGCAATCTTGAAGTGGTAGATGGCGAGGAAGGAGATGTTGTTGTGGTTGCCCTATCAAGGGGTGGGGTGAGTTGTACATCTAGCTTCGGCATGAAGACATGTAAAATGAATACATATCAAAAAGGGTCATTGAATTTAAATAGCTCCTTAGAATACTTATATTTTCTTCTTTTTCAAGTGCTGAGATACCTTCTCTCATAGTGTAATCAGAAATTCCATTAGCGAAAATGTCCACTTACATCCCACGTTAAATATCTCACTAAATCAGTTGGTCCCGCTATCAAATCCCTGAGTTCCTGTCAGATCAAGCAACTCAATCCTGATCTTTTGCACATCCTCGTCCCCCCTCGCAATGACCAGGTCTACCGGCGCATTGGCGTCAAAAGAGGGCAGAGGAAGTCCTTTAGCATCCAGATAGAATTAATCCAGGCAGTCTTTTGCGCGATGAGCGTCGACAATTCTGTCAGGCGGGTTGATGAGGTTGAGGCAGGAACCAGTGCCGTGGACATGGTGTCAATCTTGTATGGTATTGGCGGAAGCGGGAGGCTGCACCTGCGTAACCAGGCGCTTGGACTTCCTGCATATGAATGACTAGGATGTTCACGTACCCCCTTACCAACAAAATCAGCCTTGAGAAATTGGTGGTGTTGTACATACAACAACACTGCAATGACATTACTCACGTAGCTTCCACAAGGAATAAAACTGACTCGGTGATAGGCAATTCTTGCACCAAATGACAGCAACATCTCCTGGCACAGGAGAAAGCCGATCACAAGAGTTAGAAGAGCGTCCGGTATTTATTTGGACGACTAGAATGTCTAATAATTCGACGCAATTGTAGCTGAGCTACAACAATCTGAGTGATCCAATTGGCTTGCTACGTCTAGATATAGCAGTAGCCTAATTCTACGCTCTGCCGTGTGTACCAGTATAAAGCAGCGGAGACTATTCGCCACTCGGCGAGATTTCTTAGGACTTTGGTCACCCAAAATTTGGATGATGGGATATTTGTTCTATATGGAAGTGCGTGAGCCGTTTTCCTCCGCCAAACGAAAGTCGAGCCGAATTATGTTAAAGAGGAAAAGACTGTCTCTTATCATATCTTATTTAAGAACTGCTACTTGCCCGAAATAATGAACAGGAAAGCGTTAGCTAGCCCAAAGAATGGGGGGTGTACGGTGCATCTATAGTAATGTACAATCGCTTCAGAATTATTGAGTGCTGTTTGAAAGTTCTCGGGCTCAAAATAAACATCATATGGAAACGACTGAACAGCTTATACTGACTGTGTCTCCAGATGGGCGGTACGAATTCTGCCTCATTAGGGTCTCTATAAGTGAGATGCATCTTCAAAGGAGAGAAAATAAAATGGGTCGTAGGATACTCGTTTCCATAGATCCTTTCTATATGGTTAACCTAATATAGGTTAGACACGGGAGTGTATGGATTTTACTTTATAACCAGTCTCACCCTACATCATCACTATTCACTCCCACTCCATGGCATCCTCCACGGCCTCCCATGGCGCATCCTCCATTTCCTCATCATCTAACTCATACTCAACATGGCGTTTGGCTCTTTTAACCCCACTCTTCCCATTCGATCCCACTACAACTCCAGTATCAGCAGCTTCACAGAGTTCGACAATCTTCCTTGCCTTATCAAGCCCATCAAGAATAGTCCTGAGCATGACGGGCAGTTCTAGCTCCTGCAAAGCGCTCTTGCTTACTCCATTATGTCCATCACAGCTATTATCTTCAACTTGTTCGTCGGCGTCTTTCCAGCGGTTCCGGTATTCCTTCGCTTGGCCAAGATGAATTCGCACATCCTGTTGGCCGAGCGCTTCGTGCAAGGGACAGTCAGGTTGATCAAGTGTGAATAGGAGATTCGCATGGAAACGGTGGGAACTGAAGGTTGAGACGGACGCTGAAGGAGTAGAGGACTTGCCTCCTGTAAGGTCACCTCGTGAAACGCGGACACCGCATATTTCCAAACATAGCACAATGTATCTTTCAAGCAACACATAGAATTCGAAAAAATCAAGCTTGAACATTGTTTGTACTATATCGCCATCTTTTCCGGTGTTGTATGCAAGAATGGTGCTGTGGTGTTGGGCTGATTTGCTGTCGGCATCGTTGCATTTTAAGACGTCAATTGCGCGTTTCCAGGAGCAGCACAGCGCCTCCGCCTTCCAGTATAAGCGGCGAAGAAGGCGGAAAGCTTTATCTTTGTCGTCAACAAGTTGTTCAGCGCGCGTACGGCTTGAGCGTCGTTGGGCCCACTTGGATTCTGCCAGGGTCATCGGTATTGCAAAGACGCGGGATCTGGAGGGAAGAAGAGCTTGAGATGCAGGCTAAAGGACCCAGAGGCGAGGTTTAAACTTAGCATGACCAAGTTAAGCGCGCGGCGTAGAGATACTGTTTCGTCTGATATGCATGATAGATGATTTGGTGAAACATGGTTGGTGTGGCAGTGAATTCGGTGTCGGTTACGTTGCTTGTGGAACTAAGTCCTAGCGTGCATTTGTAATATGCCCGCCCCATAGTAATTTGGTACGTGCGCACCATCGCGCGCATGACGCGTCGGATGTCAAAACAACACCTTGCCCTCGCCATTGAATTTGAAGCTTTTGATCCTCACACAAATCTTCTATCGCGATTAAATCTTGGAGTGTTTATTCGTCCTCGTCGCTGCCAGCCTGGCAGGCAGAGCTT
>Ga0307515_10003295_pt1 | contig 34141 bp, 18 predicted proteins | sample 17_EM_MG_FD_194513 | JGI IMG/M metagenome (GOLD analysis project Ga0307515, IMG submission 194513) | Populus trichocarpa ectomycorrhiza microbial communities from riparian zone in the Pacific Northwest, United States - 17_EM | ecosystem: Host-associated > Plants > Roots > Unclassified | place...
ATATAGAACTATAGCGCCATAGCCTAGAGGCTGCATGCGCAGTATTGTACGTAGTACAATATAATGGATATAAAAAATAAAATAAAAAACAGTCTGATTAGATTATCGCTCTACATAAACAGCTGAGATAATATATATTCCAACACTAGAAACATTGAACTAAAGGCACATGTGTAAACCATTCTGCTTTATCTATTTAAGACTCTACCAAGTTGCCAACGGATCAGTGATCTTTTTGGACTGGAGTGGAGTGGATTTGAGCTCAAATCTACTCTAGTCCAAATTACTTGCAGTTTAGCTCGTTCCTAAACAGGACTAACGCTTGCCTATCAAGGCTAGCAGTCCACTCCACTCCAACCTTAACCTAGTCCAAAAAGATCACTGCAACGGATGTTAAGCTATGTAAAACAAGTCAACTATACGTAATATGACCCTCTTTCTTTAGCCCATGCAATCATCTCCGTCATTTCATCAGTAACATAGTCATCCCTGGGAACTGTATGTCCCATCTCATGGTTCAAGACTCTCACGCCAGTTTTCTCATCGCCTAGCCCGATCAGTGCCAAGGCCTGGTCGATACCATAGTCCTTTCGCCCTCCATGAATGAATACCGTCGGAACTGGAAATCTTAATGGCGTTGTTGCTGGATGGAGCCAGAGCGCTTGCTCTTCGTCTAGAGTATATCTAGGAAAAGTAGCGTGCCCATAGTGGGCCAATAAGACTTTCATATGCTCAGGGACAAATGCTGCAATCTCTTTACACTCAAACTCTGAGTAGCGGCGATGGAGAGATTTGAGTTCAGAGCTCAGCAACCACGGCAGGGCGCCTGAAAGGAAGATTGCACATTTGACAGGCGGGTTGCTTTCTGCCGAGTGTTGCAGAATAAGGCTGGCAGCAAGTGCTGCTCCTTGAGAGAATCCTATCAGGCCATCAAAGGGTCCTTCATCCTCGATTACTCTGCGGACTTCCTCGCGAGTGGATTCGAGTTCGTCGGCTGTTGGGATCAACGGATACCAGGCCAGATATGGGCCAGGGAATACTCCTTCCACACCTACCAGGTGATTTTAGACGCCTTTATTCTCGAAGTGCAATGATGCAACCCGTAGTGGTAATAGCGAAATAGCTTACCTGGAGCAGGTTCGTATTCGTAGTCGCCATCTAGGAAGACAAAGGTACAGGATGGGCCAAGTCTCTCGCGAATTTGTGCTGTTTAAGCGTCAGGTAGAGCCCTTCGGGATTGAGGCAGTTGGTACGAAATGCAAATATACTTCTTTAATCAAATCGTGCTTACCTGTCTGTAGTTCAAATATCTGTAATTATCGTTAGCCATCTATTGCCCTCAAAGTTACAAAACAGCAGGTTGTAGAATCGCTGACCTTCGAGTTGGTACCCAGCCCGTGCAAGCATAGAAACTTCATTTTTGCAGGTTCTCTCGAAAAGCTGTGAATGTATTGAATGAGATCAATTCTGAAGAGTAAAAGTCCAAGGCCGTGCAACCATTCAAATCCACAACACGATGGCCTAGCTGTATTTACTTTGGTATCCGGCTGCTTGGAGCCCGGGACAAGATCTCACCGCTACACTGCTCAGAGCCCTAGGCAACGTGTCTGCGTAATCGGGCCGAAGAGAACCAGATTTCGAGCAATTACTAACGATACAAAAATAATCCGTGAGTAGGCAGGGTAATTAGGCAGGTGTTTACCAACTGCAAGATTCCTTCAGCCGTTCGACGTGATGCAAAAGCGATTGACCGATCGAACATGCAGTGGCCATGACTCTATTAGTGTCTAATAAAAGCTCATTTCTGGATTTCATCTGGATTTTAGCTTCGGCGCATGACTACTCAAAACAGTCCGGGGAAATCTGGCCGGAGAGAGCAGATAGCGCTGATCTTCAGAGTGGTAGGATTTGACGCATACTATCTCGCACTGTCGCAGCAGGAATTTGAGAGCGCTACGAGAAACCGTGCCACTCTCTTGATAGTGATCCGAGCGTCCTGCCGCCTGCTGCATGCAGGCCCTAGTTCCATGGGGGCCGCGTAGAAAACAGGCATGTAATCCTTCTGGAACATCAGCCTTGTACCACAATGTTGGTCAGATCGATATTAGCTTAGAGTTATGCCCACTCTGGCCAGAATTTCGCTAAAATTAACGAACTTCGATAACCGCCCAGAAATGCTGAGCTTTGCCTAGATAGCTCACCAACGGAGCTGCATTTCAGCTTGTAGCTGACGCAATTTTGCTTCCTCCGGATGAATATCCACCCATGCTCGTCAGACCTGAAACTTTCATTGGTGGAACTTTAGGAAAGGTCGTACGGGATCCTATCTATGCTAGGGATAACCCTAAACATAAAGTTCCTGCATACATAATTCTTACGGAAACAGGAGAGAGTACGGAACCATGAAAACTCGGTAGTTGGGATTGCCATTTCATCTGCCGTGTGTATTTGAAACCTAGTGTCCGGAAACATGGGCGGAACCGCTCGTTCGTGCAGACATAGCCCTCCGTCCATACTGGGATAAACCCTGCGCAACATGCTAGTCTTGTTGCGTGTCAATGCAGTAGGACCCATCGTCGTGGGCACAGACATATCTCTGCATCTGTTCGAGATGGCGTTCTGACTCCCATACTTATTTCCAATAAAGCCAGTGCTGAAGGATTCATCGGGCTATGTTGTAAATACCTTCATCTTTGACACCAAGATCTTCAGCTAGCTTATGCTTATTCTGCCTAATCGTCAGTATCGAAAGATTAATCAACTCGGTTGCAAATACAGCTGTGTGGCTAGCTAAGGCTCGTTTTGATCAATGTGGAAATACCAAGCCCTGTATAGGCCTTCAGCTTCTCCATCGTGGGTCTCCGAAGGATCACGTTAAGATCCGGCATCGGACAGAACCATTAGCTGCATCGTTAATCCACAGCTTAGACGGAAGTCCCCTTTTATCCAAAAGCTAACATTTAGGATCGAGATGCTTAAGAGGGTGATGGTTGCGGCTCCCGCATATGGAAAGTGCTGACAACGGCAGCCGCAGCTACTCGGCGCGTAGGACAAGGTATTCGAGAACCACCTTGTATAACCCTGGTTCTCCCTTGCATACGGAGCCGTAAAGCACATGAAACATCATCCAACCATTTCCTACTAATATTCTTAAGCGATGGCTGTCCAAGCCACCTGATAGAGTCTCCCTTCCTATTCAGCAATAGTATAATCGGGGAACATAATCTGAGTGTAGCTTTTCAGCCCACATAAGCCTTTCGCCTTTTCTAGGTATCGAATGTTGAGTTGAACTTGAGAATAAACTTGCATGGTGTTCGGCCTTGGTGCACAAATGAAGGCTAGCAACATCAGCAATCGCTAAATTCTGGTTGAAGATGAATGCATGAGTTGGTTCTCGGATTTCCGACTGGACAATTGATCGAATCCTCCCGAGCTGGTGCCCCTGAATGTAGAATTTGGTCTCCCCGATAGCATAAGAAGGCTCGACTCCCCAAAGCATATGTCAGAAGCAACCATCATTCAGGCACTTCCTTCAACACTCTCAGAGTATCTTCAACGAGAACAATCGATTCATCCATCTTTTTTCGGGCAGAATGGCAAACGGTATTACCCATTCGAGCAGTAATGGCGTTCATGAGACCCTGGCTCAGCCGTTGGAGCCGTCATTCGGTGACAAATCTATGCCAATAGCTGTCATCGGACTTGCTTGCAGATTTCCAGGTGACGCAACGTCTCCAGAGAAGTTCTGGGAATTTATCGTGCAGGGAAGGAATGCCCTTAGCGAGTTTCCAAAGGATCGATTCAACGTTGATTCGTATTACCATCCGGCAGCCGAGAGGGCCGGTTCGGTGAGTCTACCTGTTAATCAGAGTACTTCGAAAGCGTGGAAAGTCTAATATTCCCTACAACAGATCAATATTCGTGGAGGCTATTTCCTAAAGGATGATGTTGCGTGCTTTGATGCCCCATTCTTTTCGATTACTCCGAATGAAGCTAAGGCAATTGACCCGCAACAACGTGCACTGCTTGAGTTGGCGTACGAGAGTCTAGAAAATGGTAGTTCTAGCCATTCTGATTGATATTAAGAGAGCTAATAGGGTTGCAGCCGGAATACGAATGGAAGATTTCGTCGGAAGCAAGACCTCCTGCTATGTCGGCAACTTTACTAGAGACTACGGGGAGCTTTTTGACCGAGACATCGATTATCGGCCGAAGTACGCTGCAACCGGATGTGGAGGGGCGATGGCGTCCAACCGTGTATCGTGGTTCTTTAATCTCAAGGGCCCTTCCTTAACTCTGGATTCGGCATGCTCGTCAAGTTTGGTCGGTGTTCATCTTGCATGTCAAAGCCTGCAGTCCGGAGAGTCCAAGATGGTGAGTCTAGGTTGTGGGCAGCGATTGGAGAAAATTGGACCTAATTATTCATAGGCGCTTGTTGGAGGCGTAAATCTTATCCTGAATCCGGATCTCATGGCTTCGATGACATCGCTCAATTTTCTCAGTCCCGATGCAAAGTGTCAAGCGTTTGACCATAAGGCGAATGGGTATGCTCGAGGAGAGGGATTCGCTGTCATTGCCCTGAAGCCTTTAGATGCCGCAATTCGCGATAAAGATGTTATTCGTGCGGTGATTCGAGGGAGTGCATTCAATCAAGATGGCCACACGCCAGGGATTACCCTACCAAGCACCCAAGCCCAAGTGGAATTGATTCGAACGGCGTACCACGCAGCCGGCTTGGATCTGGCTGATACGGCCTACTTTGAGGCCCACGGAACTGGTACGGCAGCAGGAGACCCGCTTGAGGCTGGTGCCCTTGGGCAGACATTTGCAAAGACTCGGGTGGATCGGGATCCTCTTGTAGTGGGGTCGGTGAAGACAAATATAGGGCATCTTGAAGGAGCAGCCGGACTTGCGGGGCTCATCAAAGGAATATATATTCTCGAGAAGGGGGTCATCCCACCTCATTTATGGTTCGAAAAGGCAAATCCTAAAATACCCATGGAAGAGTGGAGGATCAAGGTGAGGGGTTCCCAAGAATAAGAGTGCCGAGGTACGAATTACTAACCCCTGTTCAAGATTCCGACCATGCTGACTCCATGGCCTACGACTGGTCTGCGCCGAGTATCAATCGTAAGTGAACAGCATTCACCCTAGACCCTAATATACGGTGTGCAACCGCTTAACCCGTCCTCACTCACAGAATTCCTTTGGCTATGGCGGTTCCAACGCCCATGTCATTCTGGACGATGCTTATCATTATCTGCGTTCCCGCAACTTGGAGGCAAATCACAACACCATACCTGAAGGAATCCGTGCCTCTAACAGCATTGTTAACGGAGATGCACATACAAACGGCCACGGCAATGAGCCACCGCCTACGCAGAATGGGAACACCTCTTTGTCTTTCACAATGCCAAAGCTACTCGTCTGGTCAGCACATGAGCAAGCTGTCATTGGCAGACTAGGTCAATCATATGCACAGTATCTCAAAGAGCATTATGAAGGATTCAATAGCAATTTTCTTGATCGCTTGGCCTTCACACTCGCCTGCCGTCGAAGCGTCATGGCGTGGAAGTCCTTCTGTGTTGCATCTTCTGCTGACGGTTTACGCGGGGCTCTTGAACGCGGGTTCGGCAAGGCGCAGCGTTCCTCTGCTGTCCCTAGCCTAGGGTTTGTTTTCACCGGCCAGGGCGCGCAGTGGAACGCCATGGGAAGGGAGTTGCTGCCGTACGAGCACTTCCGGGCTAGTCTACAGGACGCTGATAAGTATATGAGATCACTTGGCTGTCCTTGGTCTCTGCTTGGTACTTCTACCCCTTTTCCAATATAACTCAATCGCCGCCAACTTGTCCTAATTCGTGATATAGATGAACTCAGCCTCGACGAAAAGAGCTCGAACGTCAACCGGACTGCTTATAGTCAACCGATGTGTACTGCACTTCAAGTTGCACTTGTAGACCTTCTCCGCAATTGGAATGTCAAACCAACGGCTGTGGTCGGACACTCTTCGGGAGAAATTGCAGCTGCATATTGCATGGGGGCTATTTCTCGAGAGGATGCTTGGAAAATCGCATATCACCGTGGCCGCCTAGCCGAGGACATTAGGCGCTTCGCGCCCAACCTCGACGGCGGTATGCTTGCAGCTGGTCTAAAAGAAGAACAAGTACCAAAATATCTTGATCAAGTCACGGACGGCCGCATTGTTCTGGCGTGTATCAACAGCCCTTCTAGTGTGACGATCTCAGGCGACCGCAGTGGTATTGATCAATTGCACAACCTGTTAGTAGCTGACGGCGTTTTCAGTAGGAAGCTTCAAGTTTCAAACGCTTACCACTCACATCACATGAAGGTTATTGCTCAAGCGTATCTAGAATGTTTAGCTGGCACCAACCCAGATACCGCCTCCGTTTCCAAGGTGAAAATGTTCTCATCAGTCACTGGTAGAGAGATCACATCGGAAGACCTCGATCCTCAATACTGGGTCGAGAATTTAACTTCTCCAGTCCGCTTCAGCGAAGCTGTGGCGAGACTGCTAGACTACTCGCCCAATACGAAAAAGCGTCGCCGAGAACAAAAGCCTTTCGTTGACGTCCTTGTCGAAATAGGACCCCACGCTGCCTTGAAGGGGCCACTGAAGCAGATCCTTGAGGCAAGTCAAGGCGCAGCTACTACTACCTCATATTTGTCGCTATTACAGAGGGGCACAGATGCCGCTTTCTCTACCCTTACTGCGATTGGCGGAATATTTGTCAAAGGTTATGATGTCGATATTGCCAAGGTCAATACGGTTGAGGTTGAACGACCCAAGGAACCGACCCCGCTAGTTGATCTACCGTCCTATCCTTGGACTCGTTCTACAAGGTATTGGCATGAATCAACCTTGAGCCAGAATCTGCGTTTCAGGAAGCAGCCTCGCCTTGACCTCCTTGGAGCGCCCGTCCTCGACTATAACCCGATGGAGCCGAAGTGGAGACAATTCATAAGGAAATCAGAGAACCCTTGGGTGCAAGATCACAGAGTAAGCTATATTGTTACACGAATCGATATCATGCGTACTAAACCATGCTTAGGTGCAATCAACCATGTTGTATCCCGGCGCAGGAATGATCATAATGGCCGTTGAGGCCCTCAAACAGATTGCCGATCAGGACAAAGTGCTCAAAGGTTTCGAACTTCGGGACATAAAGATTGGGAAGCCTATCGTTGTCCCTCAGCATGATGATGGGATTGAGACTTCGATTCAAATGCGACCTTGGAAACTGGGCAGCCGCGCTGATACTGCAGTCTGGCAGGAATTCTCCATCTTTTCGAAGGTGCAAGGGCAGGACTGGCTGCAGAATTGCTCTGGCCTCATACTAGCCGATTATGAGCGTAATCTCACGCCTAACGAGATCTTAGAAGAAGATGCCAAAGCCAAAGAACTCAGGTCACACTATGCCGCTACCAAGGCCCTTTGTCCCGTCTCGGAGACTCCGCGGCACATTTACGAAACGCTCGAGACCATCGGCCTTCAATATGGCCCTACGTTCCAAAACATAACCAGCCTTTCATCTGGAGATCACAAGAGCACTGGCTCTATGTCAATTCCAGACACAAAGGCTGTGATGCCCCAGAAATTCGAGTACCCCTATACCATCCATCCTGCTACTCTTGACACAGCGTTTCAAATGGCCCTCCGCGCCATTACGGGAATGAAAGAACACCTCCAAGTACCCAAGCTGCCGACCCTTGTTGAGAAGATGTACATCTCAGCGAATGTCACCACTGAACCAGGCCGCGAGCTGCACGGATATGCCCTCGGAGAGGATCTAAGTGTTCGCGAATCTAGTGCTACTATATTCCTCTGGGATGGTGCTGCTGCTCAGCCGGATATCTGCATTGAGGGTCTTCACGTTGTAGCTCTATCCTCCATGACTGACGATGATTCATCTTCAGATTTGACCTCCAGAATAAGGAAGCTCTGCTTTGAGATGCGTTGGAAGCCGGATATTGACCTTATGACGCCAGAAGAGACCAACAAGCTCCTTACCAGGGATCCACGTGAGCCCGATCCAAAAATTATCGGTGATCTTGAGTTAGCAGCTTTCATTTACATCCGGCGAATAGTTCAAACTTTCACCCAAGAAGACGCTTCAAAGTTTGCTACTCATCATCGACTTATGTACGAGTGGGCGAAGCACAAATACGATCTCGCCGTGGAAGGCAGAATCCCGCATCAGGATGGAACCATTGATTGGATGAATCTCGGCCCAAAATTCGAGATTCAGCATCTACAGCGAATGGCCTCAAAATGTGTCGACATCAAGCTACTTTCTCGGCTCGGAGAAAATTTTGAGGAAATATACAAAGGCAAGCTTGAGCCCCTGCAGGTTATGCTCGAGAATGATCTACTCTACGAGTTCTACAGAGACGCTACAGACCTGTCAGAAATGAGTAACACAATTGCAACTTACATGGACTATGCCGCGCACAAACGACCCGACCTTAAAATACTCGAGATCGGTGCAGGAACTGGCAGCAGTACGATACCGATCTTAGAGGTCCTTGGAGGACATCGGGGATACCCAGCCCGGTTCAGCTCTTACACTTTTACGGACATTTCCGCCGGGTTCTTTGACAAAGCAGGGGAGATTTTGAAGGATTGGGAGCCTTACCTAACCTATCATAAGCTCGATATTGAGCAAGATCCAACCGACCAAGGGTTTGAGGCAGAGTCATACGACATTGTGATTGCTAACAATGTGCTGCACGCGACACACAGTATCCAGCAGACTCTCGCTAATGCGAAACGACTTTTGAAGCCGTAAGTTGAGCTCGAACCCATTCCTCGGCTACAACAGCGCTGATGAAGCTTCACAGGAGCGGCAAGCTAGTTCTAGGTGAAGTGACGCAGAATTTACTCCGAGCAACCATGCTTTTCGGATGGCTTCCTGGGTGGTGGAACGGTATGTGCTATCTGTTGTGCTATCTGTTGTGCTATCTGTATGTCGAGAGATCGACGAAGCTAATTAAATTATCTCAGGCGAGAATGACGGGCGAAAAGGAGGTCCAACTCTCACTTCATCAGAGTGGAATGATGCATTAAAGAAACAAGGTTTCAGTGGTGTGGATCAATGCCTAAACAGTCGGCCGGCGGTAAAGGATAACTGCTGCAGTGTGCTTATTTCAACTGCCTCCCAGCCAGCAGAGGACGAGTTCACAGGCGATACTCTCATTGTTACTTCGTCAGCGAGCATCGAAGATCAATCTCTTTCAAATGCTCTGGCTGACAAACTTCATTTGCTTGGTTCTGGAACAAGTATCGTTAGCTTGGAAGACATGCCATCACTTGATCTCAAGAACAAGCACTGCATAGTAATTGTGGAGGTATTCGAGTCAATTTTGGTTGAGGTAAGCCAAGCTCGATTTGAGGCAGTGAGATACCTTACCTTGAACTCTGCTGGCGTGCTATGGGTTACAAAAGGAGGCACCTTGGAGAGTCCAGATCCTAAAAAGAATATCATGGTTGGACTCTCCCGAACTATCCGAGCGGAACATGCTGGAGTCAAGCTGGCTACTCTGGACCTCGAGCTTGCAGAAGGGCCTGCGCCGCATGAGGTTGCAGACATTATCACTCGGGCTTTCGTCTCCATGTGCGACACATCAATGGACAAGACGAGCGATTACGAATACGCCGTACAAGGCGGTCTTATTCACACTGCTCGCTTCTTCCCTCAGAAAGAGATGAACGAAATGCTCGCAGACCAGGAAAATCTTTCTCAGCCAGTCATGCAACCTTTCGGTCAACCAGGTCGTCCGTTGAAGCTTGAAATAGGAGCCCCTGGAATGCTTGACACCCTCCATTTTGTGGATGATTATGAAGCCCTAGAGCCTGTCGGAGACGACGAACTTGATGTTAAGGTCATGGCATCCGGCCTAAATTTCCTTGATATCATGGTATCAATGGGGCAAGTCAACGAAACTGCCGGTTTGCTCGGCGCTGAATGTAGCGGCGTTGTACACCGCGTGGGTCGTAACGTAACAAATTTCAAGCCCGGAGACAGAGCTGTGACGTTCAGGTTAGGTTGTCACAGGACATTCGTCAGGTGTCCTGCTGTTCTTTGTCAACCTCTGCCGGAGCACATCAGCTTTGAAGAGGGTGCATCGCTTCTGCTTATTTATGGCACGGTCTACGCTTCTCTTGTCGATGCCGCTCGTATGCGTAAGGGTGAGTCAATCCTAATACACGCCGCAGCAGGTGGCGTGGGCCAAGCTGCGATCATCATGTCTCAATGGATCGGGGCGGAGATATTTGCCACAGTAGGCTCTGAAGAGAAGAAGCGGCTAATTATGAGCGAATACGGCATTCCAGAAGACCATATATTTGACAGCCGCAACTTGAGCTTTGCTAAAGGTATTAAGAGAATGACAAATGGCAGAGGTGTTGATGTAGTGCTCAACTCGCTGGCTGGAGAGGCACTCCGTGATACCTGGCACTGCGTCGCTCCATTCGGCCGCTTCATTGAGATTGGTAAAAAGGATATTATTGGCAACACCGGATTGGACATGGCACCTTTCATCAACGGCTTGACCTTTGCAACGGTCAATCTGATTGCAACTCACAAATTGGATTCCCAGGCGCAAGCTAAACTCATTTCCAACGTCATGGACCTTGTACGGAATGGTATCGTAAAACCTGTGACGCCACTCAATATTTATCGATACTCGGAGATTGAAGATGCCTTCAGACTTATGCAGACCGGCAAGCATACTGGCAAGATTATTCTGAAAGCAAGTGATGACGATATTGTTCCTGTAAGCATGAGAATTCAAAAGTATGAAGTGCAAGAGCTAACAGATGCATCAGGTTCTTCCTTCGAAGCGTCAGCAAAGTATCTTCAGACAGGATTCCTCGTACATCCTGGCAGGAGGTCTCGGAGGTCTCGGACGAAGCGTAGCTAGATGGATGGTAGATCGTGGTGCACGCAATCTTATATTCCTGTCGAGATCCGGAGCCAGCAAGCCAGAGGCGGCGAAACTAGTCAAGGAGCTGAGTGACGATGGTGCAAACATCCATGCGTTTGCTTGTGATGTCAGCGATGAGAGCCACCTCAAAGAAGTGCTCCGGAAATGCGCAGAGTCACATCCTCCAATCCGGGGCGCCATCCAGGGGGCCATGGTCCTTCAGGTACGTACAGATTCCGGGTAACTGGCCCAAATGATAGAGCTAACATAACAACAGGACTCTACGATCGAGAAGATGGCGGCTGAAGACTGGACAGCGGCCATTAGACCGAAGGTCAAGGGTTCATGGAACCTTCATAATCAGTTGCCAACAGACATGGACTTCTTCCTGCTCCTTTCGTCCAGTGCTGGTATCGTCGGTAGTCGTGGCCAAGGAAACTACAACGGAGGCAACGCTTACCAAGATGCGCTCGCTTTCTATCGCAACTCCCGTGGCTTACCGGCCTCTTCAGTCGATCTGGGCATGATTCTTGGTGTCGGCTTTGTCGCCGAAACCGACGCATCGACCCAAAACACCGCGCGCGCCGTAGCCGTGACCGACAACCTCAAGAACTGGGGCTTCATCGGCATCCGCGAGCAGGAGTTCCTGAACATCCTCGACGGCGCCATCACAAGCCGCGACCGCTTCGATGGACGCGTCCCATGCCAGATTATAACGGGTCTCGGAACTGGCGGGCTGATGCAGCAGAGTGGTGCCGTGGACGACCCTTGGTGGTTTAAAGACGCCAAGTTCTCCGTCCTCGCAAAGCTGGATACAAAGACTAGGAGCTCTGACGCCGAAGCCTCTGGGGCGCAACTGGCGCGGCAACTGGGTGAAGTCACCAGCGTGGATGCCGGCGCGGCGGTCATCGCGCAGGCTGTCACGACGCGCCTGGCTAAAAGCATGGCTATGGCGATCGAAGATCTGGACCCCTCAAAGCCGGTAAACTCGTATGGTGTTGACTCACTCGTTGCAGTGGAGCTGAGGAACTGGATCTTGCGTGAGATCAAAGCCGACCTGAGCATCTTTGATATTCTGAGCAATATCCCGCTAACGTCGCTGGCGAGTAAGATCGCGTCGAAGTCGTCGCTCATTCCTGTTTTGCAGGTGGAATAGGCCATTTGAGGTGGACCAATATCAATTTTTGGACTGAAAAGCAACTAGGTTCTGTGCTTGTGTCACGAGTCATTATGAAGTAGTCAAACTAAATTTATGATCTAGATTAAACTGATCTAATATCATAAAAGAACATTTTTCGTTCTTCTTTTACATCTCTTTATTGTATGGAGAGATGTTATCTGATGAGCAGAAATTGAACTTATACATTTGGCTCAGTGCTCTTATCAATATCGAATATTGATTACTGATATTGAATATTGAATATTGAACGTTCAGTATCAATATCAATACGATATGTTCAATACTGAAAGATATTAAATATTGAAGATTTTTAGAGTTAAGGTGGTTAAATTAAGGCAGATGTATTAGTAAATGACTCTCGGGCCTCCTTACAATACGTGCGCATTTCAAATTTGTTAGGTAAACCTACAGAAAGTAAAAATTACGGAGTATTAAACATTAAATTAGATCTTGCAAGTCATCGTGTCCACGCCCTCCCCCCCGGTATACTCTACGTTCGATCAACGCCATGCCTCCCTTATCTACCAACGTAATTGAGGACGATGATATATCCTCCTCTGCTATTTCTGAGCTCGATTCTGATCGGTTTACCCACTCTGGCGGCGACGACGCGTCGAGCGACTACGACGCGTTGAACGACTATGACGCGTTGAGCGACTCTACACCAAATGTAACCACCACAAAGTCGCCTCGTAGAAGGCGCTAGTTAGCCGCCTCTACGTGGCAGCTTGCCCGCAATCCTCTCTCTCAAATGGCAATTAATATATTATCTCTACCGTCAATATTGGCAGAGGCCGAGTGAATCTTTTTAGGTACACGGCGAACAATCTCATGGGACCGTATATTACTAGGGAGTGCTAATATCAAACGTACGGAATGGTTGAAGAGCTGGCTACTAAGCAATATTACCGCGGGAGGAGGCTTACAGCGACGAATGTAGTACAAGAGGCTTCGGAGGCCTTGGCAGAATCTAGAGCAGCCAACATCTACTACACCATGCCAGGGGTCACGAAGGTAACGATAGTGGTGAGAGAGCAACCGCAAGAGAGCAGCTATTTTGAAGCTCTACTTGAGCCCAGGGGCGTACGGGGCCTATATTTAATTAAAACACTCTACCAAGACTATACTATATTCAATATTCAATATCTTTCAATATCTTTTTAATATTGAACTAATATTCAATATCAATAGTAATACGGCCTTATTCTAATATTGAATATTGATAAGAGCACTGATTTGGCTTTTCTTAGAGACTATTATAAATAGTATCGTGCCCTGCAGCATCGACCTGAAAGCGCGTGATTCTCGGATGCTCTTTTCATTCTTTTTATGGTTGTTCGGAGACTCATCATGCTTGGACTACGCTCATTATGCGAAGGTCTTCTGCTTGAGGGTTTGGTTTCAGAGAATAAGTCTTGGTTTACCTCACAACCAAACTCTGAGCCTCAGTATGGCCATCACCCTAGCTACGCGGAGCTACAGGTTTCATCGCGAAGATATCGGCTATGCTACCTCTTCAAAAAAGCTCTTGGGGAGTCCATTCCAGCTGACTTTAAAGCAGTGTGCCCAACAGCGAGCCATCAGCGAGCGAGCTGCCAAGAAGCACTAACTGGCTATCAAAAAAGGCCTCAAGCTCACTCGCCGCTGTTTTTAGAGCTTGCCGCTAGCGCGCCAACTGTTAGAACTCGTGTGAGGATCAAATTGAGGAGAATCTAACTACTTATGTGGGGTGGAGGGACCCCCCCTATAGTACCCCTGAACTAGGCCCTATTTGGCGTTTAACACCAACAGCGCGCTGTCCCGATTAGGAAATACGTGATAGAGGATTAGTATAATATTAGATTTTAGGTAGAATTTCCCCCTATCTATCTCTCGCACGGCACAAATAGGTCATAGTCCATTTTAAGTATATTGATTGTGGAGGGTGCAGGCTCATAGGGCGGGATCCAGGCGATATCCTAGCGTTTATAAGGCTTTTTAGGCCTAAACTTCGGAGATCTGGCCTGAATCCTACCTAGTACCTACTAGCGAAGCGCCTGCCACCTATAAAGAAATAAGTTAAAATAAGAGCGATTTCTGTAATCCGAAAGTATAAAGTCTCTACTTTATATTAGGCTTAGCGATATAGTAGAACAGTAGACGGTAATATACGGTATATTACGGCAATATCGCGGTAATATACCAAATATTGCAGAATATTGCTATAGGAAGACAGGTAGGTAGAATGGTGTAGCGGTATAGAATTCTGCCGGCTCTATTGTTAAACGGACTAATTAGGATTTTCTATCCCCAGGATAGAAAATTGCTATTAGCTCGGCTGAGGGCGGTAAGCGGAACTAATATCTTTATAGTAGAAATAGGTAGATGTATATATAGAACTTTAAGGTAGACATATATATAGAACCTTAAGGTAGATATATATACAGAACCTTAAGGTAGATATATACACAGAACCTTAAAAATCCAATAATAATTGCAGATATTATAGATATAGTAGAACATAGTAAGTAACGCGCCTCTAGCACCGTTATATAGCCAGTATAGGCACACTCTACTAAAAATTTAAGTTTAATTAAAGTCGTTTAGTTTCCGAGGTATTATAGTAAAGTTTAACCGTATCTAATGTCCATCGACCTAACTGCGCCGTTTATAACTCTGCGAAGCTATAATTATATATATACTATACTACACCCCTATAAAAGGAGTGGTTGGAGTAACTATTAGGTAGAATGCCGCCACCGGCTAGGCGGGTTAATAGAATCTTACGCACTACTAGCGCCAAAAATGCTGTATTATTAACGCTAAATAATAGATTTAATAGAGGCCGGGGGTTACGGTTAAATAACCGTATTATTACGGCCACGGGGTATAGACAATCTCCCAGTATAGCGGCGATCTGGATATTAACGCCTCTATAGGTTTTGTCTATCTTACTCTATTTAAGGTGGAAGACCATTAAATAGCCGTTAAGGGCGATCCTAATGTTGCTATAGAGGGCCCTCGTAGTGCTAAAGTTTTTAGCTTTCCTATTTAGGTACGTAATCTCTCCTATATATAGGAAACCCGCAAACGCCATTATAAATGCCGTATCCACGTTTATATTAGCCTTGCATAGCCTAAAGGTAATAATCTTATTTAGAATATCCTTTGTAATTAGTAGTTTAGTCTTTTTAGTAGATAGGAATAGTAATATAGCCCCTACTAGGGCCCTCTTAATAGTATAGTCTTTAAAGGCGGCGATTAAGTGACCTAGATCTATATAATAAGATTAGATTATAAAGATATAGTTAAAAAGGGTTTCTGGCTTAACCCTACCTATTAAAGGGGCGGCTGTACTAAACGCTCGTTAAGTAATCTATTCCCCTAAGTTTATCCTCTTAGCCGGATACGGTAATAAACCGTTTAGGGCTAAAAAGGCCTCCCAGCTCTTAGTAGCGAAAAAATAGCCCTTCCTTATATTAGCTGCTAAGCCATACTATATAAGTAATAAAAAGTAATAAGACCCACTGGTCTCGCTCTAGAAGGTTAAGGAAGGTTAATTAAATAACTCTAGGTTAACTATAAGAGTTAATAGCCACTTAGAGGAGAGATATTATATTTCTAGCAGGAAGCCTTTATTTATCCAGCAAGAAGCTATTATTTATTTAATAAGAAGCCGTTATTTATTTGCCACTTAGGGCACAGTAATAATAATTTCTCGCGGTTAAATCGCGAGAGATTATTAGTAAGCCTATTATTGGCGCTAGAGACCTATATAGTTGTTATAGTAATATTATTTATTATTAAGGATATAAGTATCTCTTAGAGTAATTAGTTTCTAGGACCTTTTATAATATTATTCTAAATGCCGCTATAGGCAACTATATTATCTATATAGATATAAAGAGACCTATGCCGCCAGACCGATAACCACCTTCTAAATGCCTCTGCGATAGTATATATCTCTTTTAGGTTAATATAGTTATCCGCCTAGTCTAGTAGGGGGTAATAGCTAAAGGCCTAGGCCTAGGGTAGGGAAGACACGTAATTAGGCTAGTAGCCGTTCTCTCCGCTAAAGTAAAAGCCTCTATAGCCTTTAAGCGATAAGGTGTTGGTAAATAAGTGAAACTGCGGCCTCTCCTTATTATTAAAGAATAGTATACCGTTACTTAATATAAGAACCTTAAGCTAGAGGTTAAGGTCTTCTTTAAGCTCTAAAGGGAGGTACTAAAGCATATATCTTAATAACCTAGTAGGCCATTTTATTATAAAGTCCTATAAGGAGCGAGAGTACGAGCGCCTAAGGCGGATAACTCTTGCACACCATGCTAGGCGGCCCGCCAGTTATTAGGCTTGCTATAATAATAGCCAGCCCTTTTAAAGGGCTTTAGTTACCTAATTAATAGCTTTCTATTACTTAACTAGTAAGAGTCTTAACTCTATTACTATAGTATTAATAGTATAACCCAGAACTTCAGCCTCCGTACTTTTAATATTTTTAGTATTATTTTGGGGTACCCCTAGCTGGTCGGTAACCGAGAGGTATACCTCCCTTAGTAATAGCAGTATAGTTAGACACTTAACTACAAATATAAAGTCGTTAAGGTAGTGCTTAATAGCAGAGTTAATTTATTATGCTAGGATCTAGTAGAGACCTTTAGTAAATAGGTTAAAGAGGAATAGGGCTATTCGTAAGCTAAATAGCAGATAGTATTTAATATAAGTAACTCCCTTTTAGATAAAGCCGAGTAGGTAACGCGATTATACTAAGACGGGCATAATCCAGAAGGCATCTTTAATATCTTATTTAACTAGGTAGCAGCCCCTACTGGCTATAATTATATATACTAGTATAGTCTCTACCTGGGTATAATATAGTGTTGCCTAAGCTAGGTTAATTAAGTCATTAACTAAGGAGCCCTTAGGTAAAGAGAGGTCGTAGATATAGCGAAAGCCGCCGTCTACCTTAGGCACTAGGCCTAAAGGTAAGGTAACTATAGAGTTAGTGGTCTGTATACGGCCTAGGGCTAGGTTAATAACAATCTTTTTAGAGATAAGATCTTCGTTATCGCGTAAGAAGAGGTGGTTTTTATAAACACTAGATAGCATAGGTAACAAGGGACCTATCTCCGTCCCGTAGGTAAGAATGCCTTATAAAATTGTTAGGAGATTTCCAGGGTACCTATAAAGGAGCGTGCTCCAAGCAAAAGGCCTTAAGGGTAATAGTAAGTCGGCCAGAAAGGTCGTTTATAAGTAAGTTTTAAAAAGAGGTACTAAATTAGGCCTACCTTAGAGCCTTAGCGCCTATAGCAGGTCTAACTAAATAGTTAAACCTAGGAAGATATCTTCATCTACTATTAAATCTTAGGTTTAACTGCTTATGGCGGTAAGCTACCTAGGGCATAACTTTAATAGGTGGTCTTTATTGTATTTAGAGTATATATAGCAGTAATAACACGGATCTTCTCTATAAGCCTACTAGTTGTTCTAGCTGTAATAGGGCTTATTAGAGGTAGGGGGAGGGGAGGTATTCTTTCGCGATCTCTTTAATGCCATACTACGGACTTTAAGCCCTTAGCTCTATGCCTTTATATTAGCCACCTGGCAGTATAGGGCCTTAAACTAAATAGGCATATCCCAGTTACTAGGCTTAAGCTAATTATAATCTATAATATACCTATAGTAGTTAAGTGCGAGGTCTAGGATAAAGGTCTAGTTGTAGGTTGCGGAATAGTCGCAGATCTTATTTATCTAGAGCAACACCCTTATATAGAGGTTGGTTGGGCATATATAGAGAGTGCTTATAATTACTACGTAGTTTATAAACCTAGTAAACTAGACCTCCTTATTCTCGTAAACTTTACGGCTAGTAGTAGGTCTCTTCAAAACAAGCTTTCCGTTTTTAATAGTAGCCACATTAAAGAGGTCTGGGCGGCTAAAGTATACCTATAGATGTGCTAGATTCTCTAGGCGGAAGGATCCTTTTTATATATTATAGAGGTCTCTTCTAGCTAGGCTAGGAGGTTAAGCTTAAGCGTGCCTAAGCCTTCCGGTAGATTATAGGACTTACCTAGTTTATCCGCCTTAGCGGTAGAGGGGTGCTTTAGTAGAGTAGGCTGCTTTAGAGCGGCTAGCCTTACCTAGTGAAACTCCTCTTCCTATTCCGTCTTTTAGATCTGTGCCTGTTCCTCCTATTTCGTCTTTTAAATCTATACCTATTCCTCCTACTCCCTCTTTTAAATCTCTAGGTTATAGAGTTGTTAGGCCCTCTTGTCTTATTTCCTAGCTCTTTCTTCTTCTAAAGATAAAACCATAGTATATTCGGTAGATGGGATAGTAGTAAATAAGGAGGTAGATGATAGGGCGGTTAAGCAAGGAGTTTTCAAGCGGGTGCTATTAGCTAGAAAGTCGGTTATAGGCCTTAATATAGGCCACTAAGAACACTAATCGCAAGTAATCTATAATAAAAAGAACAACCTATTAAGTGCAGTTGCAAGCAATAATATTATTAACCGTATTAAACATCTGGTTGAATACCTAAGTTGTAGGGTTTTCGGCTAAGTAATATATAGACACGTAATATATATGTATATATATATATAAGTTAATATTACCTAGTTAATTGGATGTCTTTATCTTACTATTATATTTAAATATCCTAGGTTCTATAAAAATCGGCCTTTATACCTCTACGCGGTAGAACCTAAGAACCTAGTAGATAACTATTAGTATTCTATTAGGATTGTGCTAATAAACTATTAAAGTAAACGTAGAGACGTATATATAGCTGCGTAGCGCCGGCACTGCGACCTAGTAGTAGTATAGAGAATTTTTCGTTAGGAGGGTAAGCCCTAATAGAAAGCTTAAAACAACTACTATATCTATATAACTACTACGTCTATATATTAAAAGCTTAGTAGTAAAGAAGTAGGTAATAGGGGGTTTATAAGGGTTTAATATATATATTAATTTTATTTAACGTCTAATGCGGTCCCTATCTAGGTCTATATAAACTAATACCCTAATATAGGTATAAAAAACCTCTAAGAGAGATATAAGGGGTAATATAGTATATACTTCCCTAGGTAATACCTATACTATATTTACGGGAGAAAAAATACTATTAGGTTGCCGCTCTAAAGAGTCTATCTAGCATTTTACTAACTAGTAGTAGTAAGTAAAAGTTCTTAATCTAGTATATACTAAATTTAGGTTAAACCTAAGTTTCTAATTGGTTAAAATTTGGTCCTAGTTACCTAATCTTACATACTACCTTAATAAATCGCGACCGATACTTACACTTGCAATACACACCCTAATAGTAAGTAATAAAATTTAAATTTATATAGCTTATAGAGCTAATAAAGCGCTTTAGAATAACACTACTTTGTTTATATATCTTAAGGCTAAGTAATATTATGCTAATGTAGAGCTTATAAGAGCTCTGCGGAAGCCGTATACGGAGCTTTACTAAGCTCTATAGGCTCTACAATTTCACAACCTTATAACCTCTTCTTACCCCTTACTACTCTCTACCTTTTACCCTAGTTGCTACTTACTATATCTACCGCCTAAATGCCTTCCAATTATATATTTTATACCAGCTATAACTAGTATTACTCTTCTACTAACTTTGCAATAAACTGTTATAGAGCTCTGTATAAGACCTATAATGCTTATAGGGTTAATCCTTTATTTACTCTTTTTTAACTTACTATCTTTCTAACTCTATATATATAGGAGAAAAAAATAGACGGTTCTAACGACCTTTAGCGCATCTTCCGCAGCCTATAAACCAAACTATAGCCGCTACTGCTTCCGCCGCTGCTTCTCCCCTTATACTGCCCATATTAATTTAGCTACGACCGCCTATATTAATCTAGCCGCAACTACCCATATTAATCCAGCTGCGGCTACCCGTATTAATTTAGCCGCGACCTACTACCGTCTACCTTATCGCGGAGCAGCTAGATTATAGTTCTATTACTATAGTTTGCTATATTACGGAGCAGCTAGATCTTAGTCCTATAGATATTACCTATAACTTCTACGCGGCTCTATATTAGATTAATAAACGTATTAGTATATTACTGCCTAGCAATCCACGGTTTAAAGCTTGCTATAAGTATAGTAATATAAACCTTTCTCTATTCTAGCCTCCGTTAGAATATCTACGCGACCTTTTATAGTCCCGTAGTACTTCTACTAGGCAGTTTAGAAAGCGGCTCCGCGTATATAATGTAGCATTGGCTTTTACGTCCGTAAACTATACCGTTACTAACCGTAGTATAGCCTAGAGCGGCCTAAATTGCTTCTAGATATATAGTAAGCTTTACTATCTATAGGGCCCGCTAGAGCCTCCTATTAACGTTGCTCTATAGTATATATAGCTCTACTTTTATAACCCTAGTTATACTATAGATATCTAGTTATAGGCCTATTCTAATACCTAGCTAGATATAACTATTCTGCGGTGCCTTACTGCTATACTATCTAAGGAACGGAACCCTTTTATTGCTCTTTATTAAACCGTAAGGGAATAGCTTTAGGCTTAGCCCGTAACAACCCCATTATAGATTATCTTAAACTTATAAATACGGCTTATCTTAAAGGCAGGCGCGATACAATTAAAATAAGCTCAACTAGATCCGCTTCCACTAATTAAACCTCTACGTAAAGCTATATAATAGCGTTATAGATACTCTTACTTACTATAATCTGGACCCTTAATTATTAAGCCGCCGCGTAATTTTCTATTAAGTTTCCTTAGCGGAGATCGCTTTATTAGGCAGTGCTATTAGGATTTAATAGCTATTATCCGTAAATACGGCCGTCTAAGTATATTTCTTATATTTACTACTAACCCTAAGTAGGATAAGATTACCTATAAGCCACTACCTAGCTAGACTACTATAGATAGGCCCGATCTAGTTATACGCGTCTTCTATATATAACTTATTTACCTCTTTTATAACCTAAAATAGAAGTAAATCTTTAGCTAGTACCGCGGCTCTATTTAGACTATTAAGTACTAAAAATAGGGCCTACCCTATTTATACCTACTACTCTTTCTATATCTATATAACTGCGATAGGCTGCTAAACCTAGCTATTATTAACTGTTTTATATCCGCGGAGCTTCTATAGCTAGAGGATAATCTTATTAACTGTCTTACTAAGATTATAAAGTTAATAATAGTTTATGGCCCTTTCGGCTCCTAGAATCCGCGGGCTCCCTATATAGTTATGCTAAGGCTAGGCCTTTTACTAACCTACTTAAAGCGGTACCCTAAGCCTTTTAACTCTACTACCGTTGTATATAAGGACGGCTATTCAGAATACCGCCATTATAATAATCTGTGGTTATAGTCTATCCGCTTACTAAAGGGAGCTATATTTAAAATAGATAACCGCTAAATTATTCCGTACTCTCTATATCTAACCGTAAAGTATTATACGTATATAAATATTAAGGTCTACGCCTCCGTAAAGTCCGTTAAGTATATCTATAAGTATATATATAAGGGGAGCGATTATACTACTTTACGACTTATAGACGGTGATAAGGTAAGCTAGTATTTATAGGGCCGTTATATTAGCCCCTTTTAGGCTATTTAGCGGCTATTTAAGCTTCCCATTTATAAGGAGTTCCCCCCTATAATTTAGCTTACGGTGTACCTTCTAGGCGAGTAGCCTATATACTTTTAGCCGGACTACTCTATAGAGGAGATCTAGCAGCGCCTTAAGCTCTCTTACTCTACCTTAATGGCCTTCTTTAAGTATAACGCAGAGTATAAGGATAGCTATAACTGCCTATATTAAGACTTCCCTAAGCTGTATATCTTTTATATAAAGCGCTAGGAGTAGCATCCTCGTTAGTAAGGTACCGTAATAGGCCGTATATATTACTACAGCCCTATTATAGGTAAGAGGTTCTACTTACGGCTACTACTAACGTCTATTTCCGGCCCTACCTCCTTTAAAAACCTTCGTACTATTGCTAGTATAGCCTATCTAACCTTCTAGACTGCCTATATAGCCTTAGGGCTACTAAAGGATAATTATAAGTAGATTAATTACTTAATAAAGGCTACCGTTTTTAATATTAGCGCCTAGCTACGCTCCTTATTTATAACCGCTTTGCTTTATAGCCCTATTACGGAGCTAGTTACTTTATAGGACCGCTTTAAATAGTCTATTTATAATAATCTACCTTACTTTCTAGCCCGTCAACCTAATACTCCTCCTATAATTGGTGAGGATAATAACGCCTATACCTTATTTATTAGATACTTATAGATTAGCAGAAGACGCTTACGGACTATAGCCTACCCCAGTTCCGGTATTGGTAGGGTATTATTATAGAGGGAAGTAACCTACTTTTTATAACTAAGTTATAGTAATATAACCGTATAGAGAAAGAACGTTAGTTTACTAACCTATACTAGTAGCTAAATGCATATTAAGCAGCGTACTTTAATACTGTTGTTATTACTATAGATATAGATCTATAAACCACCCGCTTTTTCCTTTAGGGCCCTATAAGTACTAGTAAAATATTTCTCTATTACTGCCTCTACCACTACTATAACGAAGCCTTATAGGAAATACTACAATAGACTTGTTATTAGGCTAGGTATATAGGTATAGAATAGTAAACAATATAAATATAACTAGTGGAGTAGTTACTTAATAGATTAACTCTAATTATATTCTAAGATTTACTATAAAGAAAAGAACTATCTAAGTAGGGACTATGGTCCTTTAAGTGTGTAATACTACGCCTAAGAAATATACTAAGTACGCTAGTACGTCAGTATGTTAGTACGTCTACTATATTCCCACGTTCCTACATTCCTATATTTTAAACTTATAATATAATTAGCTATATAACTTAGCTACCTCTTATCCTATAGCTTAATTGGTCCTAGTGCCTTCTATATTATCCTAACCAACCCATTTATATCTCTCCTTAGTAGTGCTATTACTACTAATATAAGGTCCGTAACACCATCCCCCTCCTCTTTATCTTTATCCTTTGTTACGGAACCCTACCGTAGGGGCCTCTATAGAAGAGCCCCGTGCTCTCGCGTACACCTCGCGTACAGCTTATGTCAGCTACGCGTAGGTATATTACCTCCTTACGCCCTCGACCCTTATAATCAATCGCGCAACGTCTTATAAACTCCTTAAATACATACGCTTTATAGCCACTGCCCCCGTCCTATAACATTACGTTGCGCCTTTTTTACTACTAACGCTTAGCCTATAACCAATTCTATATCTTTATAATACTACAGGCGCTGCCAAAAGCAGCGTATCTATAAATTACCTCACTTTATACTTCTAAGGAACCCATAATAGTAAGACAATATCCCTTACTAGCTACTATATTAAACCTAAAGAATAATCTAATACCTATACTTAACCTACGACTCCAATCAATCCTAGGAGAATTCGATTTATTAGCCCTAGCCTTAACCCCTAAGGAGACGGACACCAATAATGTCTTATTTTTTATTAACTATATAACTACGGACAAGTAAACAAAAGGGCTACTACCTATTAAAATTAAAATATAAGACGCCGAGACGTTTATAAAAATGGTAGCATAAGACCCTAATAAATACTACCGCCTTCTATAGAACTACTACCTAAAGCTTATATAAGCTAAGATGCGTATTACTTAAGATCGCGATATTATCTAAGACCTATAAGCTTATAAGGCGCTCACCGACAATATATATTAAGAAATTAAAGATAACCTCTATATATCTAAACGCGACGTTTAACAGTTAAAGAAGGCTAAGATTATACTAATTTCTATAGTTACTAAAAGAGAAGGTATAATTAAATACTTATAATCTTAGCTTAATAAGCATATTCGTAATAACGCTAGATACCTCTTTACTACATATAACGCCACCTAAGTCTTTATACCCCCGGCAACTTCACCTACTTAACGCTTAATAGAGGGCTAGCGCTAAGCAGCTTTATATAATAGGAACCCCTACTAAAGCAGTAATAATAAAAGCTATAATAATCGGACCTAAACCGCTATTATAGGGTCTAATGTATACTACCCTAATCCCCTAGTCTTTTAGAGAGACCGTAAGGAATATAGCTATTAAAAGATATAAATCCGCAAAAAACTAACTTAGAGCGCCTACCTTTTTCCTATAAAAGATACTAAAATCGGCTATATTATTAGGCGAATAAAGGGTACACCGTTTAATAGACTCTTTGCCTAATAGGAGACTAGTAGCCCCTAGAAGTAGTAGTCCTACTAAGAAGTCCTTAATAATCTTAACCTAATATACCGTAACTACGACCTACTGGCTACCAACTAAGCTAAACTATATACCCTAAAGATAAGCCCTACTGAATTATTTAATAAATTCTATGTTAAATTCTAGGAATATACCGGAGCCCTCGCCTAAGATAATACTAAAGACTAGGAGAACCTCCTTAAAAAAGTTACTTATTGCCTTAATTACGCAGCCGCTAGCTATATATTACGGCACTAGCAGAACTAGCACTTAGCAGAACTTCACACCGGCAAGTTACCACAAATTGCCGCATATTGCGGTCACGTAACGCGAAGATCTTATAAAACATCGAACGGCGCTACTCTTTTTCTCCTTTCTTTTCCCTAGCTTTAGATTCTCGTTTATAGACAATCCAATCATACAGGCTTACGCGTCCCCTTTGCCGTGCCCATGCCTCGATTAACTAAGTCGCTAACATTATCTAAAGCTTACTCTACTCTTTTTTTCTAAGAAGGAACTTAAATATATCTACAAGACTATAAATAGGACAAGAACACAGAATAGGACCCTAAGGATATTATTAGGACCATAAGGATAGGACCTAAAAGAAAAGAATAGAACCTTAAGGAAAGGACCTATAAGACATACATAGACTAAAACCCCTAAGGAAATTACTTAGAATTATCTAATACCCCTACCACTATGCTATAAAACACAGTAGTAGGTAAAGCAGCTATAGGACCCTCAAATACTTCAGACGAAGAAACAATTAACGTTTTAACCCCCTAGGCGGAGCTTACGGCTGCTAATACTAAAATTAAACGACTATAAGAGCTACTTAAAGCCAGAGATACCCCTATATCTAATAATAAGTCATTATTAGATAACTAAAAACTTACTATAGTCCTTTAGGCCCTATTCTAGCGCCTTAGTAGATCCACTAAAGCCTATATAGCACTAAAGTAGTCGGCAAAGGTCGCGGACCCCCCACTACTTATAGACGGAACCGACCCTATATTTAACAATTAGAAGCTTTAATTATAGAATAAGCTTAAAGTTAATATAGACCACTTTCCTAACGCCCAAGCTAGAATGGCCTACGTCTTCGGCCGTACTAGCGAAGATGCCTAGATATATTTACGCCTGTAATACACCAAAGACTTAGTAAACCCCTTTATCTCTAAAGAAGAAATAATTAAATACTTATCTTCTATTTATAAAGACCCTTTTAAAGTATAGAACGCCCGTTTTAGCTATAAAAGCCTAAACATAAAAACAACGGAGATATTTTCGGCCTTTTAAACCCGCTTTCTATACCTAGCCAGATAGGCCTAGATCCCCTAAGAAGACCTACTACTAGACCTCTTTAATAAGCTTACCCTAGATGTATAGCGGGCCGTATTACTAGCTTATACTATGGCATAGACGCTAAAGGAACTTATAGACTATTACCTAGCTATTAATTAAGGCCTCTGTTAAATTAAGGCACGCGCTAATTAGCTAAAAACTAGAAACCTTATAAACCAGGCCGTAAGTACTATAAGTATAGCCCGTAGTGCCCTAGCACGATCGGCAACTCCTATAGTTAACCCAGCAGCTAGCCGCGCAGCTACCCCTACTGTGGGCCTAGTATACACCCGGCCTATATATAGCGACCCCTATATATAGGCCCTTAGCGATTAAAGAGCTTACTTCTTATATGGTTAAATAGGCCACCCTATAAGGAACTGCCTAATAAAGGCAAAGATAAACGAGGTCTTGTTAATTTAGGAGGATAATATAGAGCTGGAAAAAGAGGAACCTTAAAGGAAGACTCCTCTCTAGGGTTAAAAGGGATTAATATATTATATATTAATCTAGGTTGGCTAGTTAGTAGAAGAAGCTGCACTATCCCTTATACTTTATTTTATAATAAATATTAAGTTTTAACCTCTGCTTTAGCTGACTTAGAAGTAAATACCTTTACCTTAATTAACATAAAGTGCGCTATAAAACTGGCTAACTTTTTAAATATACCTCTTAAAGAACTGCCTAAACTAATCCCTATTCGCGGTTATAACGGACGGATAGGGCTACTTATTATAACTATCTTGCGAATCTACCTCCGCGTTAACGGACGAAGGTAGTATAATATCCCCTTCCTTATTACAGACTTTAGAAGCCATAATATAATCTTAAGGAGAAAATAGCTAGCCTATTTAGGTTTATAGCTTAACGTATAAAATAGGCAGCTTATTTAGCCCAAAACTATACCCCTAACGCCTTCCTTTATAAAAGAGATTAGTATTATAATAGAAAACCTTATACGGCTGTAGATAAACACTATTTACTAGGCTAATGCAACGTATAGGGACTAGGCTTTTAAAAAGGATATATAGCTTAATCCGCAACAGATCTATATACTACGCTACCCCTAGACTACCTATGTTATACTACCTATACTAAAGACTTAGGAAGTTAGTAGTAGCCTAGCTAAGTCCCTAATAGAGAACTTAAGCCCTACGCAGCTATAAAGGAAGGCTAGGGACATTAGATAATATACCGAACTATTAAACCGGAAGGACAACTTATAGAAAATAGAACGTGAGCTAAGGAAGACTATAAACCCTATACCGTAAAATACGGCCTAATAAACATCCGTAAAGAAACCCACGGACCTCCTACTAGTTAATATCTGCTATATTAGCGCTATAGGATTCTACCAGAACCTAGTTTAGCCTAATACTATTACTGTCGGTATACTCGCATTATTAACGTGCACGAATATCACTTGTAGTGGTACGTATGCGGTATTAAAGTTGGTAGTTGTTATTGTCTAAAAATAGGGGTTTGCTTTAAGGTTAGATTAGCTAATCTTGCTTTATAGTCCCGTAACCACGTTATATAACTAACATTCCGACACTAAAGCAACTCTAAAAAGAAGGCTAATCTACACTCTAAAGCCAAGTCTATTTCTAGACTATTTGTAGTATATATACAATAGCTAAAGATCTAATTAATACGTAATAGTTTCTACGCTCCTCTTATAGGTCCGTAATTGTATAACTAGTGTTATAGCTTATACTAATACCTCTAAACTAAAGCTTATAGAATGCTGTATTATAGGGACACTAAGCTAAGGAATAAAAGGAGAAGAATTGTTAGGGGTAGCAGGTTAATATATCGTAAGGGCCGCTAAGGCGCTAGTGGTAAGCGAGCTAATAGCGATTTTTTATCCTGGGGATGGAAAATCCTAATTGGCTGGTTAAATTTAGGGTCCGTAGAATATGGCGGGTGGCGTGCCCTAGCACCGTTACGACCCGTAAACTACCTTCTATTGCTCCTTACGCTCTACCTAATCTATAGCCTATATATCGACTTAGTTCGTGTTAATAAGTCGCTATAGGGTAATATAAGGCTTCCCCTTGGTTATCGCGTCCGTAGGGTTAGCTTTACTATTAATCTATTTAACCTCTATAATCTGCCGACGTTTATAGGCTTATTAAAGGCACATTATATCAATTATTAATCGCTTCTTTTATATGGTTCCGAGTTGTATAAGACAGTTATATAGCGACTTAGAATCGGTATAAAGTACAAGCAGGAGGTTGATCTGTAGGACCTTGTCTACCATAGACTTAATGGCGACGGCGATATTAAAGCCGTGAGCTATTCTATAGAGTTTAGAAGCCAGAACGCTTCTAATAACTCTTTTATACTTAATTAAGCTCTAATAGATAATATTGGCCTTCTTAGTTGCGTTAGCTAGTATAATAACATAGCTAATTTACGAAGAGAGGTCCTTATTATTGGCAAAGAAAGCGTCCGTAAAGACTAAGAGCTATAGGGTCTTAGCCTCTAATTTAATAAACTTAAGACCTTTATATAAGTTCTGAATTTGCTAACTTAGGCGCTTATTTAACTCCTTTACGTCTGCCTTTTTAGGATTAGTTACCTAGGTAGTAAGGGATAAGTTAAATAAAGCCTTTAGTTAACAGACTAAGGCGATATAGGCTCCTTTAGCGCGTTAAGTAATATACTGGTCCTTTGGCGTAAGTAGGCCACGTGTAATTCCTTTGGAGCTAGTGCTATCTGTTAGCGTAGTGTTAACTACACTAAGGTTCTTATACTGGCGCTTTTGCGTTAGCGTAATACTCTTATCTTATGCTAATTAAATAAGTCCTCTATTAAACTTAACTGGTGTATTAGTGGTTAGTTGCTCTTACTCCTTAGCTATAAATTCAGCCTTATATAGTTCGCTTTATTTAGCCTCTATAAAGGTATTATCTATAAGGAACAGTGTATTATTAATCTGTAAGCCAACAATTCTAAAAGGTTTATTACTGTAAAGCAAGTAAGGGTTATACGTAGACTGGTCTATTTATAGCTAATTAACGTAGTATAAATAGTAGGTCTTAAACTAGTAGTTTCTAGCTTTAGGCACTCTATAAAGTGGCTTTATAACCTTTAGAACGGAGTCCTTATTAATTCCCAATTGTTTATTTAGCTCGTGTGGTAGTTATACATAGAATTTGCGGTTTAGGTTCGTAGTAGACTGGACGTAGGCTTGTGAGATGTCTCGGAGGTAAAGTCGTGTCTATAGTAGCATAGTAGCGATATAGAGAATCAGCCGCTGGCTAACTTGTTAAATTGTTAGTGACTAAGTAAGGACTAGCTCTTTCTCTAAATCGTTATAAGCCTATACAATAAGTTGTAATTTCTTAAAGGCTTTATCGGTTCCCTTATTTTTAATCTTATTAATAAACCGTAAATTAAAGAGTCTGACCCCCTTTGGTATATTATATAGCTTAATAATCTTAAAGACGCCTTTCTTAAGTAGGCCTGTAACCTCCTTTTACCGTAAAGCGCTGAACTAGGTGTTACCATTATTCTATAAATAAGTAGTAGTGTTAACTATATCTGCGGTATTATCGTCCTGCAAGTAGATAGCGATATCGGCTATATCTATAATATTACCCATAAGAGCACCTATGTCTATTATAGCGTCTATAATAGCCGTGTCTATAACGGCTATAAGTAATAGGTATTTGCGGGGGCGACCTCTGTCTCGCTTTGGCGGTAGCTGTGGTTTAGCTTTAGGTAATAATTAAGGTTTAGCTGGTATAGGTACTGGTTTAGCTAATTTAATAGACTCTCGTGGTTCGACTAAGTCTTATAGGTCCAGTAAGTAAGGTTTCACAACCGTAGAGCGGAAGGTCGTAGGCCTATTTAGTAGCTTTACGGTGTAGGTCTTACCGTCGACGGTAAGTAGCATATATAGCCCGTCCCAATAACCACTTTGGCTAGTATTGCCTTCTCTCTAAACTAAAACAGGCGAACTAGGTAGGAGGCCGTAAATAGCGTTAGTTTGTTATCCATTTCGCATATTAAGAGCGTTAGCAATCTATTATTTAGCTCGTAGCTTCTGGATTTCCACTATTGCTTTCTTAATGGCCGTAGCTCGCTGTATAACTAAAGGTAATAGTGTATCCAATTCGACTATTTAGGGGTAGGCTCCAAAGACTAGGAGTATAGGGACTAGGCCTTCTAGGCCAGCCGTGTCATTAATAGCTTTAAAAGCCATTTGTAGGGCCATCTCCTTACTAATTTTAGGGATTTTAGTTATAATAATTTGGTAGGCTCGTCGTAGCGGACTATAGTAGCGCTCTACCATTCCAATAGAGTTGTGTAATTTAACTGGAACTGACTTTATAGTTACTCCTATAATAGCGGCGTAGTGCTTAAACTCCTTACTAACAAAGTTCTTTTTAGCGTCTATAGTAATTAAGTCTAGTAATCCTAAATAGCTGTCAATCTAGTATATTCGTAGAACGTCTTAAGTATACTTGGCGCTAATATCTCGTAGCTATCTGCCAGCTTAAAATTAAGTTACTTTGTTAACTACGTGTAGTAGGGGGGAGCCGCTAATATATATAATGTCGACAATAATATTGTAATTAAAATTAATGTTGTCTCGTAAAGTAAAGCGAAATCTACTTAGAGATCTGCTAAACTTCTAGCAGTAGTGGCAGAGTCTAGTTAGCTCTTTAATAGCAGATCTATTAGTATTATGGCCATAGCCAGTCTTATTAAGAAGCTTTTACAGTCTATTAACTAACGGGTAACCAAATCGACGGTGTAGACGTCGTAGCTCTACATTAGTTAAGTAGCAAGGGTTCGCGTTAAAAGACTTAACTAAATAAGACTGTAAAGAGAAGCTCCATATAAGAAACGGGTGGCCAAATCGTCTAACTACTAGCACCTTTTTAGTGCGAGTGATGATGACGTCCTTTAGGTTATCGTATTTAATATAGAGTTTATCTATATCTGCTAAGTAAAGTAGGAAAGGAGTATCTGCTTTAATAATATAGAATTATACCTTACCTATAGGGCTGTTAACGTTTATGGTTTTAATAGATGTAGAGGCTCTAATCCCAAATTGGATAGTTACTTAGCCCTTAGTTAACGTGTTAAGACTTACGGACTTATCTACGGCCTATAGGGCTTGGAATTAGCTATAGCCAGCCATAGACTTATGCGAAGCACCTATATTAATTATAATTCCTATAAAGACCGTTAAGGTGTATTATAACGCTATAGTTGTGGCCGTATTATAGGCGAATGGGTTAGTCTCCATATAGGGTTCTGTGGCAGACTTTGTAGTAAGTTTTAAAGCTATAAGCAGGTGTATATAAGCCTTATTAGCTAGCTCTACGCTTATAGAGGTTGCTTCCTCTATAGTAAGTATTCCAAAGGTGGTGATATAGGCAGAACTATTATTAGGTTCTCTGGCATCGCTTCTAGAGTTATTAGCGTCTTATATATAGGCTTTAAAGTCTAAATCTTTATCTTTATCTCTTTCGCAAGCAGCAACATATTACTTAAAGTAGTTATTAAAGTTACCCTTATTGCGGCCCTTAATATTAATAAAGCGTCTCCTATAGTCGTCTCTGGACCAACTACGCTCCTCTTCTATATATTTCTAAAAATAGTAGTTCTCCTTCTTACAGATATAGCACTTGGCCTTTAGTCTGTTATTAGTTCTATAAGAGCGATTGCTACTATAGCGATTGGTGTTTTAGTCTTAACTCTAGTCGTTTTAATAGTAGCGTTAATCCATAAAAAAGGCTTAGTGAGACGGTCTCATTAAGGCCTATAAGGGGTGTTCTTTTTCCCACGCGATAATAGAGGATTATAGCTTACTAATTAACTGAGAAAGGTCTTCTAAAGGGTTAGAGATAGCGATATAGTATGCTAGCACTCCCTGGCAAGCAGTAACTAATTTATTTATAAGAATGCAGTTTATACGAAAGTTTAGGTATAGTTTATAACGTTGCTTTAGCAGTTTATTTATAAGCAGTTGGAAGTTCTAATAGATTAACTTATTAGGGTTCTTGTCCATAACTCCTTAGAGGGTTATACTGTTTTACTCCGTAAGGTTCTTGCGGTAGTATTCTAGCCCTTTAAAGAACTGTTATATGTGGTTACAGGCTTTAGTAAAAGGTCTTAACTTAAGGTCGCTGTTATAGTAGTGGTCCTAAGTAAGCCCTTTTAGCATGCTAGGGAATGCCACTACGTAGCCTTTTAGTGGTAAGCCAGATCTCTTGTAGATATTATAGAAGATGGTTAACTTAAAGTTAAAGCTATTACTAACTCTATTATACTTTTGGTCGTCTATATAGATCTTTACAATCGTGGCTACCTTCTTATTATATCTAGGTCCTTGCCTAGGTCCTTACTCTACACTAGGCACAGCTAGTTCGGGTGGTATATATATATATAGCTGCTGCGGTTACTACGGCTGCTATAGTTACTACTCTCTCGGCTATAGCAATTGGTTGATAAGGGTGTGTATTTACCTATAGTTGGAGGTAGGCTAAATAGGGGTAGGCTGAATAGCAGACTGAATAGCGGGCTAAATAACAGGCGTCGGAGGTAGTAGGGGTAGTGGAGGCGTAGATATAGGTGTTTGCGTACTAGACCTAGGTGGTATTGTAACTATAGCTATAGGCTAAGACGATAGACCGTTATAAGTGTAGTTTAACCTATTTTATAGTGCTCTCGTAGCTAGTGGTTCTACTAACTCCTTAATAGTTGCCACGATCTCCTTATCTGTCTATTAATATAGTTCTTCTTATTATATAACTTTAAATAGCAGCTCAGATATAGTAACTCTGCTATTATGTTTGCCTACGTAAACACCTCTTTTAAGGAGATGTCTTCGCAGTTTAGATCTAATATCTATGCGTATCTTCTTAAAGCTCTCCACTATAAATCCCTCGAACTGCTCTTAAAAGACGGCTTACAAGTCGTTGTCCATAAGGTCTTGTGTCTTATATAGATATATTATCGTTTCTACAAACTTTATTAGTTCGTCCTTTATAGCCTCGTCTATATTAATTCCGTATCCGTATTTACTAGCCATTACGGCCCATTCTTCCTCCATTAGTGCTATGGTTGTAGGTATAAGGGTAGGTGTAAGGGTAGGTATAAGGGTAGTATAAGGGTGAGGGTGTTGAGGTGAGGGTATCGAGGTAAGGGTATTTAAGTGTCCCCTTAATAAATCTACAGTTTTTAAAGACTGAAAATAATTCTTAGTAAAGATACGATCCTCTAGGCGATCTTACGTGTTAGTGGTTAAGCTAATATAGGGTTTTAAGCTTTAAGGGTAGTATCTTCCGGGTGTGTATGTGTCCTATTAACAAGTCTACAGTTTTTAAAGAACTAAAGATAATTCTTAGCAAAGATATAAGCCTCTAGGCGATTGAACGCGTTAGTAGTTAAGCTAATACGTAGTCTTGAGCTTTGAGGGTAACGTAGCTCTCTCCTTTAACTGAAATAGGGCGATAGCTCTGCGATTATTAAATACTAGGTAAGTAGTGCTATTTCTTAAGCTTTGCTATTGCGTATTTCCTGATCTATACGTCTACTGATTAGTGTTGGTATACTCGTATTATTAACGTGCACGAATATCACTTATAGTGGTACATATGCGGTGTTAAAGTTGGTAGTTGTTATTGTTTAGAAATAGGGGTTTGCTCTAAGGTCAGATTAGCTAGTCTTACTTTATGGTCCCGTAACCACGTCACATGACTAACATTCTGACAATTACCTTTATAACTAGCTTATATAAAATTAATTAAATAATTAAAGAGAAAGAAGCCCTAGCCTAAGAGAAAGGCGAGCTTATAGATAAGGAGCTAGTAAAATAGAAACTGCCCCATTAATATTAGAAATTTAAAAACACCTTCTCTAAAGCAGCGTCTAATATACTCCCGCCTTACCGACCGTATAACTATAAGATTAAAATTAAGCCGGATAAAGTAGTTACCCTTAGCTATAGCCCCCTCTAATAGCAATCTACTGCCGAATTATAGGCCATAAAGCAGTATCTTATTAATAACCTAGATAAGGGCTTTATTAAGCCTAGTTAAGCCCCTTTTAACTTACCTATTCTCTTTACTAAAAAGCTAAATAGGGGACTTTGTTTCTGTATTAACTACTATAAGCTTAATAATTTAACCCTTAAAGACCGCTACCCACTGCCTTTACTTAATAAGACTTTAGCCTAAATAAGTAAAGCTAAGATCTTTATAAAGCTTAATATCCGCTAGGCTTTTTACTAAATTAGAATAGACCCTAAATTAGAAAACCTTACTACATTTTAGACCCGTTACGGAATATATAAATATAAAATACTACCTTTTGGACTAACTAACGGACTGGCTATAACGTAGTCGGCGGGCTAGTGGCCCACGCGGGCTAGTGGCCCACCTCAAAACCCAACCAAA